>Ga0209693_10000154_pt1 | contig 26013 bp, 25 predicted proteins | sample HubBroMetageWRM3_FD_188345 | JGI IMG/M metagenome (GOLD analysis project Ga0209693, IMG submission 188345) | Warmed soil microbial communities from the Hubbard Brook experimental Forest, New Hampshire - Hubbard Brook CCASE Soil Metagenome WRM 3... | ecosystem: Environmental > Terrestrial > Soil... | reverse complement strand
ACCTACCGGAACTTTTGTCGCGGACCTACCGGAACCGCGTCCTGGAACCGTAAAGCAGCAACCGGACCTCAAACGTCAAGCATGAACCGGAACCGCACACGGCCGGGCGTGTACCGGCAGCGGCACATTGCGTCATCTTTTCCCTCGCTGGCTCGCCTAGAAATCAGAAAAACCCCCATCTACCTGGGGGTTTTCAGTGCCCCCGGCAGGATTCGAACCTGCGGCCTTCTGCTCCGGAGGCAGACGCTCTATCCCCTGAGCTACGGGGGCGCATTGATGTACATGCTGCGCCATCGGGCCTCGACAGACTAACGCATTGCGGTGCCTGCTCGGCCACCGCAATGGATTCGGGGCGCAGGCACCCCAGCCAATAGGATGGACGTTCGTGACCCCCGCCGACCTGGCTGAGCTGCTCAAAACCACCGCTGCCGCGGTGCTGGCCGAGCGCGGGCTTGACGCTGCCGCCTTGCCGCCGGCGGTCGTTGTGGAAAGGCCGCGCGTTCCCGAGCACGGCGATTACGCCAGCAACCTGGCGTTGCAGCTCGGCAAAAAGGTCGGTGCAAACCCGCGTGAGCTGGCCGGATGGCTGGTCGAGGCGCTGGCACGGGCCGACGGTATCGCCTCGGCCGAGGTGGCCGGACCGGGCTTCATCAACATGCGCCTTGAGGCGTCGGCGCAGGCCATGATCGTCAACGCCGTCATCGACGCCGGCGCGCATTTCGGCAATTCCGACGCGTTGGCCGGACACAAGATCAACCTCGAATTCGTCTCGGCCAACCCGACCGGACCGATCCACATCGGCGGTACCCGCTGGGCCGCGGTCGGCGACGCACTGGGACGGTTGCTCTCGACACAGGGCGCCGAAGTAGTGCGCGAATATTACTTCAACGACCACGGCGCCCAGATCGACAGGTTCGCCAGTTCGCTGATCGCGGCAGCCAAAGGCGAACCCACCCCGGCCGACGGCTACGCAGGCAGTTACATCAGCGACATCGCCGCGCAGGTGTTGAAGAAGGCGCCCGACGCGCTGAGCCTGCCGGACGCCGAGATGCGCGAGACGTTCCGCGGAATCGGTGTCGACTTGATGTTCTCCCACATCAAACAGTCGTTGCACGAGTTCGGCACCGACTTCGACGTCTACACCCACGAAGAGTCGATGCACACCAGCGGCCGTGTCGACCAGGCGATCGCCAGGCTTCGCGAGACCGGCAACATCTACGAGAAGGACGGCGCAACCTGGTTGCGTACCAGCGCCTTTGGCGATGACAAGGACCGGGTCGTGATCAAGAGCGACGGCCAACCCGCGTATATCGCCGGTGATCTCGCCTACTACCTTGACAAGAGGCAACGCGGTTTCGACCTGTGCATCTACATGCTCGGTGCCGACCACCACGGCTACATCGCCCGGCTCAAGGCAGCCGCCGCCGCGTTCGGCGACGACCCGGGCACCGTCGAGGTACTCATCGGGCAGATGGTCAACCTGGTGCGCGACGGCCAGCCGGTGCGGATGAGCAAACGGGCCGGCACCGTGATCACCCTGGACGACCTGGTCGAGGCGATCGGTGTTGACGCCGCGCGCTATAGCCTGATCCGCTCGTCGGTGGACACCGCCATCGACATCGACCTCGCACTGTGGTCCACAGCGTCGAACGAAAACCCGGTCTATTACGTGCAATACGCGCATGCTCGGCTGTCGGCGCTGGCCCGCAACGCCGCCGAACTGGGTCTGATCCCCGACACCGGACACCTCGAGCTGCTCAGTCACGACAAAGAGGGTGCGCTGTTGCGCAGCATCGGTGAATTCCCCGGGCTGCTGAAAACGGCGGCATCGCTGCGGGAACCACATCGCGTGTGCCGCTATCTGGAAGACCTCGCCGGTGACTACCACCGGTTCTACGACTCGTGCCGGGTGTTGCCCCAGGGCGACGAGCAGCCCACGAACCTGCACACCGCCCGCCTGGCACTGTGCCAGGCCACCCGCCAGGTAATCGCCAACGGACTGGCAATACTCGAAGTCAGTGCCCCGGAGCGAATGTGAACGTTCATCCCGCCGGTCCCCGGCACGCCGAAGAGACTCATCCCGCAGCCAGCCCGCCGCGGCCCCAATCGCCTGAGGAGCTGCTGCGGTTGGCGCCAAATGTTTGGCCCCGCAATGTAGCTCGCAACGAAACCGGAGTAACTTGCATCGCGGGAATCCCACTGACCGACCTTGCCCAGGAGTACGGAACCCCGCTGTTCGTCATCGACGAGGACGACTTCCGCTCTCGCTGCAAAGAAATCGCGGTGGCGTTCGGTGGCGGAACAAATGTGCACTATGCCGCCAAGGCCTTCCTGTGCGGCGAAATAGCCCGGTGGATCGACGACGAGGGCCTCTCGCTCGATGTGTGCACTGGCGGGGAGCTGGCCGTCGCGGAACACGCCGATTTTCCGCCGGAACGGATTACCTTCCACGGCAACAACAAATCGGCCGCAGAGTTGACCGCGGCGGTCAAAGCCGGGGTGGGTCACATCGTCCTGGACTCGATGACCGAGATCGATCGCCTCGACGCGATCGCCGGCGGGGCGGGCATCGTTCAGGATGTCTTCGTGCGGCTCACCGTCGGTGTCGAGGCGCACACCCACGAGTTCATCTCCACCGCACACGAAGACCAGAAGTTCGGCCTGTCGGTGGCCAGCGGCGCGGCGATGGCAGCGGTGCGCCGGGTATTCGCCGCCGATCACCTGCGACTGATCGGGCTGCACAGCCATATCGGCTCGCAGATCTTCGATGTCGCCGGTTTCGAACTCGCCGCGCACCGCGTCATCGGCCTGCTCCACGAGATTGTCAAAGAGTTCGGCGTCGACAAGACGGCACAGATCTCGACCGTTGACCTCGGTGGCGGCCTGGGCATTTCATACCTGCCGTCCGACGATCCGCCGCCGATAGGCGACTTGGCGGCCAAGTTGAGCGTCATCGTAGGCAACGAGTCAGCGGCCGTGGGCCTGCCTACGCCCCGGCTGCTCGTCGAGCCCGGACGCGCGATCGCCGGACCAGGCACTATCACGCTGTATGAAGTGGGCACTGTCAAAGACGTCGACGTCAGCACTACCGCGCACCGGCGTTACATCAGTGTCGACGGTGGCATGAGCGATAACATTCGCACCGCGCTCTACGACGCCCAGTATGACGCGCGGTTAGTGTCAAGAGCCAGCGGTGCGCCGGCGGTGCTGGCCCGTATCGTCGGAAAGCACTGCGAAAGCGGCGATATCGTGGTGCGCGACGCCTGGGTGCCCGGCGACCTGCAGCCCGGCGACCTGCTCGGGGTGGCCGCGACCGGCGCCTACTGTTATTCCCTCTCGAGCCGTTACAACATGGTCGGCCGCCCCGCCGTGGTAGCGGTGCGCGCTGGGCGGGCCCGCCTGATCCTGCGCCGCGAGACGGTCGACGATCTACTGAGTCTGGAAGTGAGGTGACCCGTGTCCGGTGACGAAAAGCCGGTCGGCGTAGCAGTACTCGGGTTGGGCAACGTCGGCAGCGAGGTTGTCCGCATCATCGAGGACAGCTCTGAAGATCTCGCGGCTCGCATTGGCGCCCCCTTGGTGCTGCGCGGTATCGGGGTGCGTCGCGTCGCCGCTGACCGCGGCGTTCCAGTCGGCCTGTTAACCGACAATGTCGAAGAACTGGTCTGCCGCGAGGACGTCGACATCGTCGTCGAGGTGATGGGGCCGGTAGAGCCGTCCCGCAAGGCGATCCTGTCCGCGCTCGAGCACGGAAAGTCCGTGGTCACCGCCAACAAGGCGTTATTGTCCACGTCCACAGGCGAATTAGCACAGGCAGCCGAAAGCGCCAACGTCGATCTGTATTTCGAGGCAGCCGTCGCGGGCGCTATTCCGGTGATCCGCCCGCTGACTCAGTCGCTGGCCGGTGACACGGTGTTGCGGGTGGCCGGCATCGTCAACGGCACTACCAACTACATCCTCTCCGCGATGGACAGCACGGGGGCTGACTACGACAGTGCCCTGGCCGACGCCAGCGCGCTGGGCTACGCCGAGGCCGATCCGACCGCGGACGTCGAAGGTTATGACGCAGCGGCCAAGGCTGCGATTCTGGCATCCATCGCCTTTCACACGCGGGTGATCGCCGATGACGTGTATCGGGAAGGCATCACAAAGATCACGCCGGCCGACTTCGTGTCAGCGCGCGGCCTGGGCTGCACCATCAAGCTGTTGTCGATCTGCGAACGCATCACCACCGACGGTGGTCAGCAACGGGTTTCGGCGCGCGTATATCCCGCCCTGGTGCCGCTGACGCATCCGCTGGCCACGGTCAGCGGAGCGTTCAACGCCGTGGTGGTGGAGGCGGAGGCCGCGGGTCGGCTGATGTTCTACGGCCAGGGAGCCGGCGGCGCACCGACCGCCTCGGCGGTGACCGGTGACCTGGTGATGGCCGCGCGAAACCGGGTATTGGGCAGTCGTGGGCCTCGAGAATCCAAGTACGCTCAACTTGCAGTCGCACCAATGGGGCTTATTATGACTCGCTACTACGTCAGCATGAACGTCGCCGACCGAACCGGTGTATTGTCCACGGTTGCAGCAGAGTTCGCCAAACGTGAGGTCAGCATCGCCGAGGTCCGCCAGGAAGGTGTGGTGGACGAGGGTGGGCGACGGGTGGGAGCCCGTATCGTGGTGGTCACCCACAGTGCTACCGACGCCGCGCTCTCCGAAACCGTCGATGCGCTCAGCGAATTGGACGTCGTGCAGGGTGTCACAAGCGTGCTGCGACTAGAAGGAACCACCCTGTGAGCGGCGCGCGAACGGTCGTCCACCAACCGTGGCCGGGTGTGATCGCGGCCTATCGTCACCGGTTGCCGGTTGGTGACAATTGGACTCCCGTCACCCTGCTCGAGGGTGGCACTCCGCTGATCGCGGCAACCCAACTCTCCCAAAAGACTGGCTGCACAGTCTATCTCAAGGTCGAGGGCCTCAACCCGACCGGCTCTTTCAAGGACCGTGGCATGACGATGGCGGTCACCGATGCGCTGGCCCGCGGGCAGCAGGCGGTGTTGTGCGCGTCCACCGGAAACACCTCGGCCTCGGCGGCGGCATACGCTGCCCGCGCCGGCATGACGTGCGCGGTGCTCATACCGCAGGGCAAGATCGCGATGGGCAAGCTGGCTCAGGCGGTTATGCACGGCGCCAAGATCATCCAGATCGACGGGAACTTCGACGACTGCCTGGAACTGGCCCGCAAGATGGCCGCAGACTTTCCGACGATCTCGCTGGTGAACTCGGTCAACCCGGTGCGCATTGAGGGGCAGAAAACGGCGGCGTTTGAGATCGTGGACGTTCTGGGCGCCGCGCCGGACGTGCATGCCCTTCCGGTCGGCAACGCCGGGAACATCACCGCGTACTGGAAGGGCTACACCGAGTATCACCACGACGGTGTGATCGACAAGTTGCCCCGGATGTTGGGTACCCAGGCCGCGGGCGCAGCGCCCCTGGTACTCGGCAAGCCGGTGAGCCACCCGGAGACGATCGCCACCGCGATCCGGATCGGCGCCCCGGCGTCCTGGACGGCGGCCGTCGAGGCGCAGCAGCAGTCCAACGGGCGATTCCTGGCCGCCACCGACGAAGAAATCCTGGCCGCGTACCACCTCGTGGCCCGTTCCGAAGGCGTCTTCGTCGAACCCGCGTCCGCTGCCAGCATCGCGGGCCTGCTCAAGGCGGTCGACGACGGCTGGGTGGCTCGTGGTTCGACGGTGGTGTGTACCGTGACCGGCAATGGGCTCAAAGATCCCGACACTGCGCTGAAGGATATGCCGAACGTGTCTGCGCTGCCCGTCGATCCTGTTCTTGTCGTCGAGAAGTTGGGGCTGGGCTAGTGGGCGTAGTGGCGATCGCAAGCGCGGCGTGAAAGCCCTGTCGGTGACCCAGATACTGCCTGCCGGGCTGGTCGCGAGCTCCGTGGTGTCGGCGTCGAGCGCTAACCTCGGCCCCGGTTTTGACAGCCTCGGCATGGCGTTGAGTCTTTGCGACGAGATCGTCGTCGAGACAACGGATTCCGGCTTGCTTGTGACGGTCGAGGGCGAAGGCGCCGACCAGGTACCGCTGGGTCCCGAACACCTGGTGGTGCGCGCCATCGAGCGCGGTCTGCAGACGGTGGGGGTCAGCGCTGCCGGCCTTGTGGTGCGCTGCCGCAACTTCATCCCGCATTCGCGCGGCCTTGGCTCCTCTGCGGCCGCCGTGGTGGGCGGCCTCGCAGCGGTAAATGGCCTTGTCACACAGACGGATTCGACACCCCTGAGCGAAGCCCAGTTGATCCAGCTGTCCTCGGAGTTCGAGGGTCACCCCGATAACGCCGCGGCCGCAGTGTTAGGAGGTGCGGTGGTTTCGTGGACCGACCGCACCGGTGATCGGCCCGTATACTCGGCGGTACCGCTGCGGCTGCACCCCCATATCCACGTGTTCTGCGCGATTCCTGAGGAGCGCTCGCTGACCGCGGAGACCCGGGTGCTGCTGCCCGCCCAAGTCGGCCACCAGGACGCGATGTTCAACGTGAGCCGGGCGGCTTTGCTGGTCGTGGCGCTCACCGAACGGCCGGATCTGCTGATGGCGGCTACTGAAGACGTGCTTCACCAACCTCAACGCGGTCCGGCGATGCCGTCCTCAGCGGAATATTTGCGGCTGATGCGGCGTCATAATGTGGCGGCGGCGCTTTCTGGGGCTGGTCCCGCGTTGATCGCGATCGGTACGGAGCCGCAACTGCCCCGGGAAGTGCTGGAGTATGGCGTGGCACAAGGATTTACCATCACCGAGATGACCGCCGGCAAAGCAGTTCGCTGGATCCCGGGAGTCACAGTCGCTGGTTGATCCACAGCGTCGCCGGAGGGTTTGCTTGCTTCCAACAAAAATGCGGGTTATTCTCGGTACCGTTCAGCAATCGCAGCATCTGCATCTGCATCCATACTGCCTTGCCGCTAGGACAACTACCAATTCTTCTCCTTGACGAGGTTCGCCGTCCAGGCCCGCCGGATGCCAGCGATCACCGTTGCAGGGTCGAACATTGGGACGCACTCGGCAATTTGGCTGAATGCAACGAACCCCCGTATGAACTGATCAGCGGGGGAAAGAAAGGAAATCCGTGACTGATACGGACCTCATCACGGCTGGCGAAAGCACCGACGGCAATCAGCCGTCGAATTCCGTGACTACAAACACGCCAGTCGTCAAGACCGCCCCGGTCGCCTCCCTGTCCACCATGGTGCTGCCCGAGCTGCGCGCGCTGGCCAACCAAGCCGGTGTCAAGGGGACGTCGGGAATGCGTAAGAACGAACTGATCGCCGCGATTCAGGAAGTCAGGGGACAGGCTAACGGCGTTTCAGCCACTGCCGCCCAGGCGCCTGCGGACAGCGGCGAATCCGCCCCACCGGCCAGCACCGAAGTACCGGCCACCCAAGCCGAACAGAACGGTTCACGAACCGAGGTACAGCGCCGGGAACGACGCAGCGCTTCCCGCGGAGCGGGATCAAACTCCCCGACTGCCGAAGAGCAGGATCGGGATGACACGCCGACTGACGGACCCGACCAGGGTCAAAGGAACCAACCGGACACCAAAACCGACGAGCGCGGATCAGAAGCGGGTGGCGACCAGCAGAACTCGGGTGGCCAGCAGTCTCGCGGTGACGATGACGGCGACGGCCGTCAGGGCCGGCGGGGACGCCGGTTCCGCGATCGCGATCGCAGGCGCCGCGGTGACCGGTCGAGCGAAGGCGGCGGAACCGACGCCGAACTGCGTGAGGACGACGTCGTCCAGCCGGTAGCGGGCATCCTCGACGTCCTCGACAACTACGCGTTCGTGCGCACCTCCGGTTACTTGGCCGGTCCGCACGACGTCTATGTGTCCATGAATATGGTGCGAAAAAACGGCCTGCGCCGCGGCGACGCGGTGACCGGCGCGGTGCGCGTGCCCAAGGACGGCGAACAGCCCAACCAGCGTCAGAAATTCAATCCGCTGGTACGCCTGGACACCGTCAACGGTGGACCGGTTGAAGACGCCAAGAAGCGTCCTGAATTCGGCAAATTGACGCCGCTGTATCCCAATCAGCGGCTTCGTCTGGAAACCACCCCCGACCAGCTGACCACCCGGGTCATCGACCTCATCATGCCGATCGGTAAGGGCCAGCGTGCGCTGATCGTGTCGCCGCCCAAGGCGGGTAAGACGATGATCCTGCAGGCCATCGCCAACGCGATCACCAAAAACAATCCGGAATGCCATCTGATGGTCGTGCTCGTCGACGAGCGGCCTGAAGAGGTCACCGATATGGCGCGCTCGGTCAAGGGCGAGGTCATTGCCTCGACGTTCGACCGGCCGCCGTCAGATCACACCTCGGTTGCCGAGCTGGCGATCGAGCGTGCCAAGCGGCTCGTGGAGCAGGGTCAAGACGTCGTGGTGCTGCTCGATTCGATTACCCGGCTGGGACGCGCCTACAACAACGCGTCGCCGGCGTCCGGCCGCATCCTGTCCGGTGGTGTCGACTCCACCGCCCTGTATCCGCCCAAGCGCTTCCTGGGCGCCGCACGCAACATCGAGGGAGGCGGGTCGCTGACCATCATCGCCACCGCGATGGTCGAGACCGGGTCCACCGGTGACACGGTCATCTTCGAGGAATTCAAGGGCACCGGCAACGCCGAGCTCAAGCTGGACCGCAAGATCTCCGAACGCCGGGTTTTCCCCGCGGTCGACGTGAACCCCTCCGGTACCCGCAAAGACGAGCTGTTGCTGTCGCCCGACGAGTTCGGCATTGTGCACAAGCTGCGCCGCGTGCTGTCGGGCCTGGATTCGCACCAGGCCATCGACCTGCTGATGTCGCAGCTGCGCAAGACGAAGACCAACTACGAATTCCTCGTGCAGGTGTCCAAGACGACACCGGGCAACATGGATAACGACTAGCTGACACCAAACGCGAGGCGGGCCGTGGCGGAGACGCTTCAGCAATTGCTTCGTGAGCGCTCGAATCAGGACACGCCGGCGCTGAAGTACGGCGAGCGGGTCTGGACCTGGCGTGAACATCTCGCCGATGCCGCCGGCACCGCGGCTGCCCTGATTCGCATCGCCGACCCGGACCGTCCACTACACGTCGGCGCGTTGCTCGGTAACACGCCCGAGATGCTCACCGCCATGGCGGCAGCAGCACTTGGCGGATATGTGTTGTGCGGGATCAACGACACGCGTCGTGGCGCCGCGCTGGCCAGAGATATCTTGCGTGCCGACTGCCAGATCGTGCTCACTGATCCAGCGCACACAGAACTGCTGGCCGGTCTCGACCTGCCCGGTGTGCAGGTGTTCGACGTGTCGGGCGAGTCCTGGTCGGCCCTGCTACCCAATGCTGGAATGCTGGCCCCTTGCCGCGAGGTTGCGCCCACCGACACCTTCATGATGATCTTCACCTCCGGAACCAGCGGCGAGCCGAAGGCGGTGCAGGTCACCCATCTGACTGTGCTGTTTGCCGGCACCACGTTGATGGCGCGCTTCGAGGTCGACGCCGGCGACGTCTGCTATCTGTCGATGCCGCTGTTTCACTCCAATGCGCTGCTGGCCGGGTGGAGTGTGGCGGTGGGCGCCGGCGCCGCCATGGTCCCCGCGACGTTCTCGGCATCCGGGCTGCTGCCGGACCTGCGCCGGTACGGTGTCACGTTCATGAACTACGTCGGCAAACCGCTGGCGTACGTGCTGGCAACGCCCGAGCAACCCGATGACCAGGACAATCCGCTACGGGTCGCGTTCGGCAACGAGGCCAGTGATCGCGATATCGCAGAATTCAGTCGTCGTTTCGACTGCGCGGTGTTGGACGGCTTCGGCTCCACTGAAGGCGCGATCATCATCACCCGCGAAGACGGCTGTCCGCCGGGCTCGCTGGGCCGGGGCTTTCCCGGTGTCGCGATTTACAACCCGGAGACCCTGGCCGAGTGTCCGGTGGCCACCTTCAGCGATGACGGCGCCCTGACCAACGCAGACGTGGCGATAGGGGAGCTGGTCAACACCACGGGCGCGGGTCTGTTCGCCGGCTACTACAACGACCCGCAAGCCACCGAAAGCCGCCTTCGGCATGGCATGTTCTGGTCGGGCGACCTCGCCTACCAGGACGTCGACGGCTGGATCTACTTCGCCGGGCGCAGCGGTGACTGGTTGCGTGTGGATGGAGAGAACATGGCCACCGCACCCATCGAACGGATCATGCAGCGATTGACGCCGGTCAGCCAGGTCGTGGTGTATGCGATACCCGACGAACACGTCGGCGACCAGGTGATGGCAGCGATCGTATTGCACGATAACGCTGACCTGACGCCCGAAGAGTTCGGCCAATTTCTGGCCGGCCGGCCCGACCTGTCACCCAAGGCGTGGCCCCGCTATGTCTGGCTCACCGACCGGCTGCCGACCACGGCGACCAACAAGGTCCTGAAGCGAGCGCTGACCGCGGCAGGAGCGACACCGCAGGGCGGGGTTCTCTGGACACGCCACCGGCAGACCTTGCAATACACCCGGGAATACACCGGGAATGCGCGCAGGGATCTCGGTGTTTGGGGAGATGGTGGTTGACCTGGCATAATCGCGGTCGACTGGGCCAGGACCGCCTCAGGTTCTAAAGTTCACGCCCGACCGCCGGATCCAAAATGGGGTCTCGGCGGCCAACGATCGAAGAGGACATCATGAAAGCTGACATTCATCCCGCCTACGAGGAGACCACTGTGGTCTGCGGATGCGGGAACACCTTCCAGACGCGCAGCACCAAGCTGGGAGGTCGCATCGTCGTCGAGGTCTGCTCCCAGTGCCATCCGTTCTACACCGGCAAGCAGAAGATCCTGGACAGCGGCGGCCGGGTGGCCCGCTTCGAAAAGCGTTACGGCAAGCGCAAGGCTGCATCCGCTGAGGCCGCTGCGCCGGAGAAGGCCGACAAATAGCTGGCTTACCGACGCCCGAACTGTGCATGAAACGTGCGCAGGCCGGGCGTCGGTTCGCGTTTGGGAGTAAATGAGCTCGCTGAACCAAAGAACGGCGCAGAACGCGGCAGGAGGTGTGACATGACGCGGCCGGTACAGACTATTGATGTGCTGCTCGCCGAGCACGCCGAACTCGAGGTTGCGCTCGCAAATCCCGACTTGCACAGCAATCCCGCCGAGGCGCGCAAAGCCGGACGACGGTTCGCCCGGTTGGCCCCGATCGTCGCGACCCACCGCAAACTGATGTCGGCGCGCGGCGACTTGGAGACCGCACGTGAACTCGTCGCCGACGACGACTCGTTCGCCGACGAGGTAACCGAGCTGGAATCCCGGGTGGCCGAGCTGGACACCCAGCTCACCGACATGCTGTCGCCGCGCGACCCGCATGACGCCGACGACATCGTGCTCGAAGTCAAATCCGGTGAGGGTGGGGAAGAATCGGCATTGTTCGCTGCCGACCTGGCCCGGATGTACATTCGCTACGCCGAGCGCCATGGCTGGACAGTGACCGTCCTGGACGAGACCACTTCGGATCTGGGCGGCTACAAGGATGCGACGCTCACCATCGCCAGTAAAGGCGACGCGGTCGACGGAGTCTGGTCGCGGATGAAGTTCGAGGGCGGGGTACACCGGGTACAGCGCGTCCCGGTGACGGAATCCCAAGGCCGCGTGCATACTTCAGCGGCAGGCGTGCTGGTTTATCCGGAACCCGAGGAAGTCGGCGAGGTGCAGATCGACGAGTCGGATCTGCGCGTCGACGTCTATCGGTCGTCCGGAAAGGGCGGCCAAGGGGTTAATACCACCGATTCGGCAGTGCGGATCACCCATCTGCCCACCGGGATTGTCGTCACCTGTCAAAACGAGCGGTCGCAGCTGCAGAACAAGACCCGCGCGTTGCAAGTGCTTGCCGCTCGCCTGCAGGCAGTGGCCGAAGAGCAGGCGGTGGCCGACGCGTCGGCGGATCGGGCCAGCCAGATCCGCACGGTCGACCGCAGCGAACGCATTCGCACCTACAACTTCCCGGAGAACCGGATCACCGACCACCGAATCGGTTACAAGTCACACAATCTCGATCAGGTTCTCGACGGTGACCTGGATGCGCTGTTCGACGCACTGAGTGCCGCCGACAAGCAGTCCCGGCTACAACAGGCATGACTCGCGTCGGCGACGATGCAGAGCGAAGCGATGAGGAGGAGCGGCGCCCATGACTCAGCTGCGGCGCGCAATCGACTCCGCTGCGGCGCTACTCGCCGAAGCGGGGATCGATTCGGCGCGCTGCGACGCCGAACAGTTGGCCGCGCACCTGGCGGGTACCGACCGCGGTCGGCTGACCCTGCTCGAGTCGCCCGGCGACGAGTTCTTCGGCCGGTACCGTGACGTGATAGCGGCGCGCTCGCAGCGGGTGCCGTTGCAGCATCTCACCGGGTCGGTGGGGTTCGGGCCGGTGCTGCTCGACGTCGGCCCGGGTGTGTTCATACCGCGGCCGGAGACCGAAGTCATGTTGGCGTGGGCCAGTGCGCAGGGTCTTGGAGCGCGGCCGGTGATTGTCGATTTATGCACCGGATCCGGCGCGCTGGCGGTCGCTTTGGCCCATCACCGGCCTGCGGCCCGGATCATCGGCATCGACGATTCCGTTGCGGCGCTGGACTATGCCCGCCGAAACGCCGACGGCAGCACAGTCGAACTCGTGCACGCCGACGTCACCACGTCGGGCCTGCTTCCCGAACTGGACGGACAGGTCGATCTGGTCGTGGCGAACCCACCCTACGTCCCTGACGATGCTGTTCTGGAACCTGAAGTAGCCCAACATGATCCGCATCACGCGGTGTTTGGCGGACCAGATGGGATGGCGCTGATCGGCGCGGTTGTCGGCCACGCCGGTCGCTGGCTGTGCTCCGGTGGCCTGTTGGCCGTAGAGCACGACGACACCACGTCGTCCAAGACTGTCGAATTGGTCGAGGGCACAGGACTCTTCGCTGACGTCGTAGCCCGGCACGATCTGGCCGGCCGACCGAGGTTCGTGACGGCCCGTAAGAGGGGAGAGCCGTGACACAGGTGTTCGACTGTGCTGACCCCGTACAGCGTTCACAGGGAATCGCCTCGGCGTTGGGCGCGCTCAAAGGCGGCAAACTGGTTGTCATGCCGACGGATACGGTCTACGGCATCGGTGCCGACGCCTTCGACAGCGGCGCGGTGGCCGCGCTGTTGTCGGCCAAGGGACGCGGACGTGACATGCCGGTGGGCGTGCTGGTCGGCTCCTGGCACACCATCGAGGGTCTGGTCTACACAATGCCGGCGGGGGCTCGCGAGCTCATCCGGGCGTTCTGGCCCGGCGCACTGAGCCTGGTGGTCGAGGCGGCGCCGTCGCTGCAGTGGGATCTCGGCGATGCCCGCGGCACCGTGATGCTGCGGATGCCGCTGCACCCCGTCGCCATCGAACTGCTGCGTGAAGTGGGGCCGATGGCGGTTTCCAGCGCCAACGTGTCGGGCCGTCCCCCCGCGGTTGACGCCGAGGAGGCGCGCAATCAACTCGGTGATCTCGTCGACGTCTACCTCGACACGGGTCCGTCCGTGCTGCAGGCCGCTTCCACGATCGTCGACCTCACCGGCGCTGATCCTCGAATCCTGCGGGCGGGCCCGGTGAGCGTTGAGCGGGTCGCAAAAGTCCTCGGGTTGGAACCGGCAAGTTTGATCGCATAGCCGCGAGTTTCCCGGTCTGCGCTGGTGCAGCGTGGTTGTTCGGGTCTCAGGTTGGTGCAGTACGGTCTCGTCGTGTCCAGCGACGTAACCAGCCTTGCCGGTGGTTTACTCGCCTTCTCCGATCGCGGCGCCGGCGTCCCGCTACGCGAGCTTGCGCTGGTCGGACTGACCGCGGCGATCATCACCTACTTCGCCACCGGGCCGGTGCGGGTGCTGGCTACCCGATTGGGAGCGGTCGCCTATCCGCGGGAACGCGATGTGCACGTGACGCCTACCCCGCGGATGGGCGGGCTGGCGATGTTTCTGGGCGTTATCGCCGCTGTCTTCCTGGCATCCCAGCTTCCGGCGCTGACCCGGGGGTTCGTCTATTCCACGGGTATGCCCGCGGTGCTGGTGGCGGGCGCCGTGATCCTTGGTATCGGGCTGATCGACGACCGTTGGGGCCTGGACGCGCTGACGAAATTCGCCGGTCAAATCACCGCGGCCAGCGTGCTGGTCACCATGGGTGTCGCCTGGAGCGTCCTGTACATCCCGTTGGGAGGCGTCGGCACCATCGTGCTCGACCAGGCCTCCTCGATCCTGCTCACTTTGGCTCTGACCGTGTCGGCTGTCAACGCGATGAACTTCGTCGACGGACTCGACGGACTGGCTGCCGGGCTGGGACTCATCACCGCACTGGCGATCTTCATATTCTCCGTCGGTTTGCTGCGCGACCACGGCGGTGACGTGCTGTTCTACCCGCCGGCGGTGATTTCGGTAGTGCTCGCGGGGGCTTGTCTGGGCTTTCTGCCGCACAATTTCCACAAGGCCAAGATTTTCATGGGCGACTCCGGGTCGATGCTGATCGGCTTGATGCTCGCTGCGGCCTCCACCACCGCGGCCGGCCCGATCTCGCAGAACGCCTACGGCGCCCGCGACGTATTTGCTTTGCTATCACCGTTCCTTCTGGTGGTGGCAGTCATGTTGTTCCCGATGCTCGACCTGCTGCTGGCGATCGTGCGCCGCACCCGCGCGGGCCGCAGCGCATTCAGCCCCGACAAGATGCATCTGCACCACCGGCTGCTGCAGATCGGTCATTCGCATCGCCGGGTGGTGCTGCTGATCTATCTATGGGTCGGCATTATTGCGTTCGGCGCCGCGAGCACGATCTTCTTCAACCCCCGCGACACCGCGGCGGTGATGCTGGGCGCGATTGTGGTCGCCGGTGTCGCGACGGCGATCCCGCTGCTGCGCGGCCGCGACGACTATGACGACTATGAAGACGAGGGCTACGACAAGCAGTAGTAGTGGCGTTGACGTTGTGGTACGGTGCAGCTAGAGCCCCGAAATAAACCTCGCGGGTTGCCGGCCAACCGGCCCATCGGACGCTCATCCGATCGCCCCGGTTCACGACCGACATAGGGAGCTACCCCTTGGGTGATTCCAGCGCGACCACTGCGATACGCTCTGCGGGCCACCGATCGGTCGGATCGGTGGGTCCCGCTCGATCAACCCGGGATTGAGGTGCTGCAGTGACGACACCAGCGCAGGATGCGCCGTTGGTGTTTCCCTCTGTTGCTTTCCGCCCGGCTCGGCTCTTTGTGATCAGCGTTGCGCTGACTGCGGTGGCGATCTTGGTCGCCGGATTCTCCGGTCATCTGATGGCTGGGGTGTTCTTTGGTGTCGGGTTGCTACTGGGTTTGCTCAACGCCCTTCTGGTGCGTCGTTCGGTCGCGTCGATCACTGCAAAAGACCATCCGCTGAAGAGCTCGATGGCACTCAATTCGGCGTCACGGCTGGCGACCATCACCATCGTCGGGCTGGTCATCGCTTATGTCTTCCGGCCTGCCGGCTTGGGCGTGGTATTCGGGCTGGCACTATTCCAGGTGCTACTGGTGTTATCGACCGCGCTGCCGGTCTGGAAGAAGTTGCGGACCGGCAGTCAAGTAGGCACGGGATCGGAAAGGAGCGAAACCAGCGATGACTGAGACGATCCTGGCCGATGCTCAGATCGAGGTCGGCGAGCACCATACGGCCACGTGGCTGGGGTTGACCGTCAACACCGACACGGTGCTGTCGACTGCGATCGCCGCGGCGCTGGTGCTTGCGCTGGCCTTCTTCCTGCGCGCCAAGGTCACCTCGACGGGCGTGCCCGGTGGAGTCCAGCTGTTCTGGGAAGCCATCACCATACAGATGCGTAGCCAAATCGAGAGCGCCATCGGCATGCGGATCGCCCCGTTCGTGCTGCCGCTGGCGGTCACGATCTTCGTCTTCATCCTGATCTCCAACTGGCTGTCGGTGCTCCCGCTGCAATACACCAATGCCAGTGGGCACACCACCGAACTTCTCAATTCGCCGGCGGCGGACATCAATTACGTGCTGGCGCTGGCTCTTTTCGTGTTCGTCTGTTACCACGTCGCCGGGATCTGGCGCCGCGGCATCGTCGGACACCCGCTCGCGGTGCTCAAGGGGCACGTCGCGTTCCTGGCGCCGATCAACCTGGTCGAAGAACTCGCCAAGCCGATCTCGTTGTCACTGCGACTTTTCGGCAACATCTTCGCCGGCGGCATCCTGGTGGCGCTGATCGCGCTCTTCCCGCCATACATCATGTGGCTGCCCAACGCGATCTGGAAATCGTTCGATTTGTTCGTCGGCGCGATCCAGGCGTTCATCTTCTCGATCCTGACCATTTTGTACTTCAGCCAGGCGATGGAGATGGAGGACCATCATGACTGAAAAGGCCACGAATTGGCCCGACCCACGCACCATTACAGAAGCCCGGTAGCTACCAGATAGTAGGAGGATAAGTATGGATCCCATGATCGCCCAGGGTGCACTTATTGGCGGTGGACTCATTATGGGCGGCGGCGCAATCGGCGCCGGTATCGGTGACGGTATAGCGGGTAACGCGCTGGTCTCGGGTATCGCCCGGCAACCCGAGGCGCAGGGCCGCTTGTTCACACCGTTCTTCATCACCGTCGGCCTGGTCGAGGCGGCCTACTTCATCAACCTGGCGTTTATGGCGTTGTTCGTCTTCGCCACCCCCGTCACGTAATTCGGCTGTGACGGGTTGTGGTGCGTGAAGTGAAACCTATTGTTCTGGCCGCCAGCCAGGCAGCCGAGGGAGGCAAGACCAACAACTTCCTCGTCCCCAACGGCACCTTTTTCTTCGTGCTGGCCATCTTCCTTGTCGTGCTCGGGGTTATCGGCGTTTTCGTTGTGCCGCCGATCTTGAGGGTGTTGCGGGAACGCGACGCCATGGTCGCCAAGACCGCCGCCGACAACAAGAAGTCGGCCGAGCAGTTCGAAGCCGCCCAGGCCGATTACGAAGAGGCGATGAAGGAAGCCCGAGTCCAGGCGTCGTCGCTGCGCGACAATGCCCGGGCGGAGGGTCGTAAGGTCGTCGAAGACGCGCGCACCCAGGCCGAGCAGCAGGTCATGTCTACGTTGCAATTGGCCGCCGAGCAATTGAAGCGGGAGAGGGACGCCGTGGAACTGGATCTGCGCTCCAACGTGGGGACGATCTCGGCCACCCTGGCCAGTCGAATCCTGGGCGTTGACGTCGCTACCTCCGCTGCGACGAAGTAGCGACCAATGTCAACATTCATCGGACAGCTGCTCGGGTTCGCGGCCATCGTGTTTTTGGTGGTGCGTTACGTGGTGCCGCCGGTGCGCGGTTTGATGGCCAATCGGCAAAAGGCGGTGCGTCAACAGTTGGATGACGCGGACGCCGCCGCCGATCGGTTGACCGAGTCGACTACGGCCCACAGCAAGGCTGTTGAAGTCGCCAAGTCGGAGGGCGAACAGATCGTCGAAGAAGCGCGGTCAGACGCCCAGCGCATAATGGAGCAATTGCACGCCCAGGCCGGTGTAGATGCGGAACGCGTGAAAGTACAAGGTGACCGCCAGGCAGAGCTGCTCCGAGCACAGCTGACTCGTCAGCTTCGCCTGGAGCTTGGCCACGAATCTGTGCGCCAGGCAAGGGAATTGGTGCGCAACTACGTGTCTGACGCGGCACAGCAATCGGCCACCGTCGATCGCTTCCTGGACGAACTCGACGCAATGGCCCCCGCGGCCGCTGACGTTCAGTATCCGCTAATGGCAAAGATGCGCTCCGCCAGTCGGTGGTCGCTGCGCAACCTGTCGGACCGGTTCGGCGTCCTGGCCAAGGATCTCGACCAAAAAGGACTGTCCACTCTGTCCAGCGAGCTGGTGGCGGTGGCCAAAATGCTGGACCGCGAAATCGTGGTCACCCGGTATCTCACCTTGCCCGCAGAAGACGCGGCGCCCAGGGCCCGGTTGATCGAGCGGCTGCTATCGGGCAAAGTCGGCGACGCCACACTCGACGTGCTGAGGACAGCCGTGTCGGAGCGTTGGTCGGCCAACTCCGATCTGGTCGATGCCATCGAACACGTGTCGCGGCAAGCGTTGCTGGAAGTCGCTGAACGTGACGACCAGGTCGATGAGGTCGAAGACCAATTGTTCCGGTTTTCCCGCATTCTGGACGCACAGCCGCGACTTGCCATCCTGTTGGGTGACTACTCCGTTCCGGTCGAACGACGTGTTGGGTTGCTGCGCAATGTGCTTGACGCCGCAAGCAGCGGCGTCAACTCGATCGCGGTCGCACTGCTGTCCCAGACTGTCGAGCTGCTGAGAGGTCAGCCCGCCGAGGAGGCCGTGCTGTTCTTGGCCGAAGTCGCGGTGGCTCGCCGCGGCGAAGTCGTCGCCCAAGTCAGTGCGGCGGCCGAGCTCAGTGCTGCCCAGGCCACCCGTCTCACCGAGGTACTCAGCCGCATCTATGGTCATCCGGTGACGGTGCAGCTGCAGATCGACGCGGCACTGTTGGGCGGCCTGTTGATCGCTGTAGGTGACGAGGTGATCGACGGTACGCTCTCGTCTCGTCTGATCGCGGCCGAGGCTCAGTTGCCCGACTGAACACGAACTAATGAGCACGTGAAAGACGAAATCAAATAGGAAGACGAAAAGCCATGGCCGAGTTGACAATCTCCGCTGATGACATTCAGGGCGCGATCGAAGAGTACGTAGATTCCTTTACCTCCGACACCTCCCGCGAAGAGGTCGGTACGGTCGTCGACACCGGGGACGGTATCGCGCACGTCGAAGGCCTGCCGTCGGTGATGACCCAGGAGCTGCTCGAGTTCCCGGGTGGAGTCCTCGGCGTCGCACTCAACCTCGACGAGCACAGTGTCGGCGTGGTGATCCTGGGCGATTTCGAGACCATCGCAGAAGGCCAGCAGGTCAAGCGCACCGGCGAAGTTCTGTCGGTCCCCGTCGGCGACGCGTTTTTGGGCCGGGTGGTCAATCCACTCGGCCAGCCGATCGACGGGCGCGGCGACATCGAGTCGGAGACGCGGCGCGCACTGGAGATCCAGGCGCCGTCGGTGGTGCACCGGCAAGGTGTGAAAGAGCCGCTGCAGACCGGGATCAAGGCCATCGACGCCATGACCCCGATCGGCCGCGGCCAGCGCCAGCTGATCATCGGCGACCGTAAGACCGGCAAGACTTCGGTCTGCGTCGACACCATCCTCAACCAGCGCAAGAACTGGGAGACCGGCGATACCCGGAAACAGGTGCGCTGCGTATACGTGGCCATCGGGCAGAAGGGCACCACGATCGCTTCCGTCCGCCGCACGCTCGAGGAAGGCGGCGCGATGGACTACACCACCATCGTCGCGGCGCCGGCGTCGGATTCCGCCGGCTTCAAATGGCTTGCGCCCTACACTGGTTCGGCTATTGCTCAGCATTGGATGTACGACGGCAAGCACGTGCTGATCGTCTTCGACGACCTGACCAAGCAGGCCGAGGCGTATCGCGCCATCTCGCTGCTGCTGCGGCGCCCGCCCGGCCGCGAAGCCTATCCCGGCGACGTGTTCTACCTGCACTCACGTCTACTCGAGCGCTGCGCCAAACTTTCCGACGAGCTCGGTGGCGGCTCGATGACCGGTTTGCCGGTCATCGAGACCAAGGCCAACGACATCTCGGCCTACATCCCGACCAACGTCATCTCGATCACCGACGGGCAGTGCTTCCTGGAGACCGACCTGTTCAACCAGGGTGTCCGGCCGGCCATCAACGTCGGTGTCTCAGTGTCCCGGGTCGGCGGCGCCGCGCAGATCAAGGCTATGAAAGAGGTGGCAGGAAGTCTCCGCTTGGACCTCTCGCAGTACCGCGAATTAGAAGCCTTCGCCGCTTTTGCTTCTGATCTGGACGCCACATCGAAGGCGCAGTTGGATCGCGGGGCGCGGCTGGTCGAGCTACTCAAGCAGCCGCAATCCCAGCCCATGCCCGTCGAGGAGCAAGTCGTCTCGATGTTCCTGGGCACCGGCGGCCACCTGGACTCGGTCCCTGTTGAAGACGTCAGACGGTTCGAAACCGAACTGCTGGATCACATCCGGGCCTCCGAAGAAAAAATCTTGGCCGGGATCCGCGAGAGCCTGAAGCTCAGCGACGAAGCCGCGGACGCGCTTACCGAGGTCATCAACAACTTCAAGAAGGGCTTCGCGGCCACCGGTGGTGGATCGGTGGTGCCCGACGAGCACGCCAACCCGCTCGACGAGGAGAAGTTGGGCAAGGAATCGGTAAAGGTCAAGAAGTCGGCGCCGCCGGAAGAGAAGAAGAAGTAGCAGACAATGGCTGCCACACTTCGCGAATTGCGCGGCCGGATTCGTTCCGCCGGCTCGATCAAGAAGATCACCAAAGCACAGGAGTTGATCGCGACGTCGCGTATCGCCAAGGCACAGGCTCGGCTGCAGTCCGCCCGCCCATATGCCGAGGAGATCACCCGGATGCTCACGACCCTGGCCAGCGAAGCCGCGCTGGACCATCCGTTGCTCGTCGCGCGTGCGGAACCAAAGCGAGCCGGTGTGTTGGTGGTGTCCTCCGACCGTGGTCTGTGCGGTGCGTACAACTCCGGTGTCTTCCGCCGCGCCGAAGAGCTCTTTTCGCTGCTGCGGAAGGACGGCAAGCAGCCAGTCCTGTACGTGGTGGGCCGTAAAGCGTTGAATTACTACACTTTCCGCAACTGGGACATCACCAAATCGTGGGCCGGCTTCTCTGAGCAGCCCAAATACGAGAACGCCGCGGAGATCGGTGAGACCCTGGTGGAGACGTTCCTGGCGGGCAGCGGCGAGCACGGTGAGGATCAGCACCCGGACAACACCGGCGGCGTTGACGAACTGCACATCGTGTACACCGAATTCAAGTCGATGCTCTCCCAGTCGACAGAGGCCCGCCGGATGGCACCGATGGTCGTCGAATACGTCGAGGAAGACGACGAACCGCGTACGCTCTACTCGTTCGAGCCCGATCCGACAACGCTCTTCGAGTCGCTGTTGCCGCGGTACCTGACCACCCGGGTGTATGCGGCGCTGCTCGAATCCGCGGCCTCGGAGCTGGCGTCGCGGCAACGGGCGATGAAGTCGGCGACCGACAACGCCGACGACCTCATCAAGGCCCTGACGCTGGAGGCGAACCGCGAGCGGCAGGCCCAGATCACCCAGGAGATTAGCGAAATCGTCGGTGGCGCAAATGCGCTCGCCGGCGCCCGCTAGGTAGCACCACAAGGAAGCGAGAAAATTATGGCTGCTGCTACGGAAACAACAGAAAAGACCGGAAAGTCGACGAACAGCGACACCAGCGGTCGCGTGGTGCGGATCACCGGGCCTGTCGTCGACGTCGAGTTCCCGCGGGGTTCCGTCCCGGAGCTGTTCAACGCGCTGAACGCCGAGATCACCTTCGAGGAGCTTGCGAAGACCCTCACGCTGGAGGTTGCGCAGCACCTGGGCGACAACTTGGTGCGCACCATCTCGATGCAGCCCACCGACGGTCTGGTGCGCGGGGTTGAGGTCATCAACACCGGTAAGTCGATCTCGGTACCGGTCGGCGAAGAGGTCAAGGGCCACGTCTTCGATGCGCTCGGGCACTGCCTGGACAAGCCAGGATACGGAGAAGACTTCGAGCACTGGTCGATTCACCGCAAGCCGCCGCCGTTCGAAGAGCTCGAGCCTCGCACCGAGATGCTCGAGACCGGCCTGAAGGTTGTGGACCTGCTTACCCCGTACGTACGTGGCGGCAAGATCGCACTGTTCGGCGGCGCCGGGGTGGGCAAGACGGTGCTCATCCAGGAGATGATCAACCGCATCGCCCGTAACTTCGGCGGCACTTCGGTGTTCGCCGGTGTGGGGGAGCGCACCCGCGAGGGTAACGACCTGTGGGTCGAGCTTCAGGAAGCCAACGTGCTCAAAGACACCGCGCTGGTATTCGGTCAGATGGATGAGCCGCCCGGCACCCGTATGCGGGTCGCGCTGTCCGCGTTGACGATGGCGGAGTGGTTCCGTGACGAGGCGGGCCAGGACGTGCTGCTGTTCATCGACAACATCTTCCGGTTCACCCAGGCCGGATCGGAGGTGTCCACGCTGCTCGGCCGCATGCCGTCGGCGGTGGGCTATCAGCCCACGCTGGCCGACGAGATGGGTCAGCTACAGGAGCGCATCACCTCGACGCGGGGTCGGTCGATTACCTCGATGCAAGCGGTTTATGTGCCCGCTGACGACTACACCGACCCGGCGCCGGCAACGACGTTCGCGCACCTGGACGCCACCACGGAGCTGTCGCGTTCGGTGTTCTCCAAAGGCATCTTCCCCGCGGTAGACCCGCTGGCGTCTAGCTCGACCATCCTGGACCCCGGCGTCGTCGGGGACGAGCACTACCGTGTGGCGCAGGAAGTCATCCGTATCCTGCAGCGCTACAAAGACCTTCAGGACATCATCGCGATTCTCGGTATCGACGAGCTGTCCGAAGAGGACAAGCAGTTGGTCAACCGCGCCCGGCGCATCGAGCGGTTCTTGTCGCAGAACATGATGGCAGCCGAGCAGTTCACCGGCCAGCCGGGTTCGACGGTTCCGCTTAAGGAAACCGTCGAGGCGTTCGACCGCGTGTGCAAGGGGGAGTTCGACCACGTGCCCGAGCAGGCCTTCTTCTTGATCGGTGGTCTGGACGACTTGGCCAAGAAGGCCGAGAGCCTTGGCGCCAAGCTCTAAGCTTCCGGCATGACTCGAAGGGTCGAGAAAGGTGGTGTGGCATGGCGGAATTGAACGTTGAGATCGTCGCCGTCGACCGAAAGATCTGGTCGGGCGCGGCGACGTTCCTGTTCACCCGCACCACCGTCGGCGAGATTGGCATCCTGGCCCGCCATATCCCGTTGGTAGCCCAATTGGTCGACGACGCCATGGTGCGGGTCGAACGCGAAGGCGAAGACGATCTGCGGATCGCGGTGGATGGCGGCTTTATGTCGGTGACCGAGGAGGGGGTCACCGTTCTCGCCGAATCCGCCGAGTTCGAGTCCGAGATCGACGAGAGCGCCGCCAAAGCGGATTCTGAGTCCGACGACCCCCGTATCGCCGCCAGGGGCCGAGCCAGATTGCGCGCCATCGGCGCGATCGTCTAACCCGATGAGCGCGGCCATGGTTGGCATGGTCGTGCTCATCGTCGTGTTGGGGGCGGCTGTCCTCGCCCTGAGTTATCGGCTGTGGAAACTCCGGCAGGGCGGCACGGCGGGGATCATGCGGGACATTCCGGCGGTCGGAGGTCACGGTTGGCGCCACGGCGTGATCCGCTACCGCGGTGGTGAAGCCGCGTTCTATCGGCTGTCCAGTCTGCGTCTGTGGCCGGATCGTCGGCTTAGCCGACGGGGTGTGGAGATCCTGGCCCGGCGCGCTCCACGTGGCGACGAATTCGACATCATGACCGACGCGATCGTCGTACTGGAGTTGCGCGACACCATCGGGGACCGCAGGTCGGGTTACGAGATCGCGCTCGACCAGGGCGCATTGACCGCGTTTCTGTCGTGGCTGGAGTCTCGGCCCTCGCCGCGCGCACGTCGCCGCAGCGTGTGACCGGCAGCCTCCGCGAGCAGACGCAGAATCGCACGATTTCGCGCGAAATCGTGCGATTCTGCGTCTGCTCGCGGTGCTTATGCGCCGCCGCCGGGCTGCCCTCCTGGCTGCCCTCCTGGTTGCTCTCCTGGTTGCCCTCCTGGTTTCCAAAGCACATCACCGTCGGGGTTGGCCGCCCGCGACAGGATGAAGAGCAGGTCCGACAGCCGATTCAGATATTTCGCGGGCAGCACGCTGACCCCCTCCGGGTGAGCATCGACTGCTGCCCACGCCGACCGCTCGGCGCGGCGCACCACGGTGCGGGCGACGTGCAATAGCGCCGACAAGGGCGAACCACCCGGTAGCACAAAGGAATTGAGCGCCGGCAAGGGCTCGTTATATTTGTCGCACCATCCCTCGAGGCGATCGACGTAGGCCTGGGTGACTCGCAGCGGGGGATGTTCGGGATTCTCCACCACGGGAGTTGACAGATCCGCGCCGGCGTCGAACAAGTCGTTTTGGATCTGCCGCAGCGCACCCGCGACTTCCTGGTCGGGCTGTCCCAGCGCCATTGCGACGCCGATCGCGGAGTTCGCCTCATCGCAGTCTGCGTACGCCACCAGACGGGCGTCGCTTTTCGAGACCCGCGAGAAATCGCTCAATCCCGTAGTTCCGTCGTCGCCGGTCCGCGTATAGATGCGGGTCAGGTGTACTGCCATGGGGAAAACGGTACTCGGCCGGCGAAAAGGCCCTGACACGGTTGACTGACAAGCCGATACGGTCCATTAGACTCACGCGGGTGGCTGAGCGTTTCGTGGTGACCGGCGGCAACCGGTTGTCCGGCCAAGTCGCTGTAGGGGGAGCCAAAAACAGCGTTCTCAAGCTGATGGCGGCGACATTGTTGGCCGAAGGCACCAGCACGATCACCAACTGTCCTGACATCCTCGACGTGCCGCTGATGGCCGAGGTACTGCGTGGTCTGGGCGCCACTGTCGAACTCGACGGCGACGTCGCCCGGATCACCTCGCCCGAGGAGCCGAAGTATGAGGCCGACTTCGCCGCAGTGCGCCAGTTCCGGGCATCGGTCTGCGTGCTGGGCCCGCTGGTCGGCCGGTGCAAGCGGGCCAGGGTCGCGCTCCCCGGCGGTGACGCGATCGGCTCACGTCCCCTGGATATGCACCAGGCGGGCCTGCGGCAGCTGGGCGCGCAATGCAATATCGAGCACGGGTGCGTGGTGGCGCATGCAGATAGGTTGCGCGGCGCCGAGATTCAGTTGGAGTTCCCCTCAGTGGGGGCTACCGAGAACATCTTGATGGCCGCGGTGGTGGCTGAGGGCGTGACCACGATTCACAATGCGGCGCGGGAACCCGACGTGGTCGACCTGTGCACGATGTTGAACCAGATGGGCGCCCAGGTCGAAGGTGCGGGTTCGCCGACTATGACCATCACCGGCGTGCCCCGGCTCTACCCGACCGAGCACCGCGTCATCGGAGACCGCATCGTCGCCGCGACCTGGGGCATCGCTGCTGCCATCACCCGCGGGGACATATCGGTCAGCGGCGTCGATCCGGCGCATCTTCAGGTGGTGCTGCACAAGTTGCACGACGCGGGTGCCACCGTCACCCAGACGGACAGCAGTTTCCGGGTCAGCCAGTACGAGCGCCCGAAGGCCGTCAACATCGCGACATTGCCGTTCCCCGGGTTTCCGACCGACCTGCAGCCGATGGCGATCGCCTTGGCGTCGATCGCCGACGGCACATCGATGATCACGGAGAACGTGTTCGAGGCACGCTTCCGGTTCGTCGAAGAAATGATCCGGCTCGGTGCCGATGCCCGCACCGACGGGCACCACGCCGTCGTGCGGGGTCTGCCACAACTCTCTAGCGCCCCCGTGTGGTGTTCGGACATCCGGGCCGGCGCCGGCCTGGTGTTGGCGGGACTGGTCGCCGACGGCGACACCGAGGTCCACGATGTGTTCCACATTGACCGCGGCTACCCGTTATTCGTGGAGAACCTGGGCATTTTGGGTGCCGAGGTCGAGAGGGTATGCTGATAACAACGTGCCCGACAGGCTCCGGCCGGCACTGCACCACAAGAAATGACCGAAAACCGGGGCTTGACTCCCCTGCTGGATCTGTATTAAGCTGGCAGGGTTGCCCCGAAGCGGGCAAAATCAAGTAACTGTAGTGTTGTTTGAGAACTCAATAGTGTGTTTGGTGTTTTTGTTTGTTGTTGTTTTTTGACCACACCGTAAACACTCCCCGTGTGATGGGTGTGGTCTTTTTATTTTGATGCCAGTTTTTGGTGTCTTTTTGTTAGGTCAGATTATCTCTGATTATAAATTCGCCTCGATTATCGAGGAGTCTTTGTTTGGAGAGTTTGATCCTGGCTCAGGACGAACGCTGGCGGCGTGCTTAACACATGCAAGTCGAACGGAAAGGTCTCTTCGGAGATACTCGAGTGG
>Ga0209693_10000153_pt1 | contig 26022 bp, 27 predicted proteins | sample HubBroMetageWRM3_FD_188345 | JGI IMG/M metagenome (GOLD analysis project Ga0209693, IMG submission 188345) | Warmed soil microbial communities from the Hubbard Brook experimental Forest, New Hampshire - Hubbard Brook CCASE Soil Metagenome WRM 3... | ecosystem: Environmental > Terrestrial > Soil... | reverse complement strand
CGAGGAACCTGGCGTTGGCCAGCGCGTACCAGGCCCACAGCGCCACGGCACCAACGCCGGCGGCCAGGCCGATGAGCCTGCCGCCGAGCGGAGTAGCCGCTGCCGGGTGCACTCCGGTGAACTCCACGATGTTGATGAGCGCCAGCCCGGCCAGGCTCAGTGCCACTGGCAGGACCAGCCGCCGCCACGGCAGCGCCGGGGCACGCCGGTTGCCGGCGACGGCCACGACGACCGGGATGGATCCGATGATCGTGTCCGTGACCGGGGCGCCGATCTTCTGGATGCCGATGACGAGCAGCAGGTAATAGCCGACGTTGCCGGTGACCGCGAAGGCCAGCGCGGCCCCCCAGTGATCCCGGGCGAGGCGCCGCGCTGCCTGGCCCTCATACGCAAGCAGCGCCAGCGACAGCATCCCGTAGGCGAGGTAGCGTCCGGCGGTGACCGCGACCGCGCTCCAGCCGGGAAGCAGCACCGGAATCAGGAAGGCTAGCCCCCACACCAGGCCGGCTCCGGTACCTGCCAGCAGGCCGACCGTGAGCCGCGGTGGACGGGACATGATCACCTCCCGAGGGGTGGACTGCGTCGCCACCCTGACTGTAACATTATGTGCGTGAGCTACGCACTTAATCGGCGGATGAACCTTCTGGGGGCGGCGGTCCTCGCGCTCAGCGACGACATGAACGCCGCGGCAGCTCGTGCCGCCGGGCAGGCAGGCCAGGCACCCGCCGCGCTCGTGGAGCTCGCCGAGCACCCGGGACTCACCGTGGACGGCCTGTGCCGCCGTCTGAAGCTGACTCATCCCGCCGTCGTCCGGCTACTCGACCGGCTAGACGAGCGCGGCCTTATCCGCCGCCGCCGCGGCGGCGCGGACGCCCGCGTCACCTCGATCACGCTGACCGAACAGGGGCAGGCGGTGGCGATCGAGGTCACCGCGGCCCGGGGTGCCGTGCTCGAGAAGGCATTGCTCGCCATACCCGACGACCAGCAGCGCCACCTCGAGCAGCTGCTCGAGACACTGCTGGCCGAATGGCCCAGGACCCTCGACCACAGCTGCCAGATGTGCCGCCTGTGCGACCTCTCCGCCTGCCCCCCCGACCGATGCCCCGTCGAACGGCGCTACCAGCAGTTCGAAGAGGAGGACAGCCACACGCCGTAGAGAATTGCTGCGACTGTGCAGGTTCCGGCGAAAGGCCAGCGTCATGTGCCGGGCGCGTGTCTGACCTAGCAGCCGACGGTCTGGCGCCCGCCCGAGATGGCGAGACCAAGGGTCTCGGGCACCGTCCGCCAGGATGGCCCAGGTCAGGACTGGTTTTCGGGGAAATCTGCGCGACCTGCAGGGAGAAATCTGGTTCACCTGCTTTGACACTCTGGGGATTCACCGTAACATACGCCGTATGGTCCTCGTAGAGGTATGCCCTGAAGCAGGGATGGAGCAGTGAGCGTCCGGCATGCGTTGCTGGCGCTTCTGAGTGAAGGTCCGAAGTACGGGTTCCAGCTCCGCCAGGAGTTCGAGGAGGGCACAGGAGACGTTTGGCCGCTCAACATCGGTCAGGTGTATTCGACGCTCCAGCGGCTGGAGCACTCAGGCCACATCGAATCCGACGACCTGGCTGACGAAGGTCCTCAGAAGGTCTTCCGCCTCACCGAGGAGGGCAAGGCAGAGCTCGACCTCTGGCTCTCGACGCCGACGGACATGAGTTCACCACCTCGGGACGAGCTCGTGATCAAGGTGCTGTCGGCCCTTCGGGTACCCGGCGTCGACGTCAACGACCTGATCCAGCTCCATCGGCGCCACCTCGTCGAGCTCATGCAGCAGTGGACGCACCTGAAGGACGAGGAGGCCGACACCGATCTTGCCTTCGCCCTTGTGGCCGACGCCGAGCTGTCCCGCTTGGACTCGGTCATCCGCTGGCTCGACCAGGCCGAAGGGCGGCTGATGCGGGCCGAACTTGAGCCGGCAGTCCCCTCGACGGTGCCGCGCTTGCGGCGAAGGCTGGTGGCGCGGCGATGAGCTTTCTCGAAATCCAAGCCGTCTCCAAGTCGTATGGCGAGGGTTCGACTCTTGTGCACGCCCTCATCGACGCTTCGCTCTCGGTCGATCGCGGCAACCTCGTCGCAGTGATGGGACCGTCCGGATCGGGGAAGTCCAGCCTCCTGACGATCGCCGGCAGCCTCGAAGAGCCGACGAGCGGTGACGTGCTGATCGACGGCAAGTCACTCGCGTCGATGTCCTACAACGAGAAGGCGCGACTTCGCCGCCGCATGATCGGCTACATCTTCCAGGACTTCAACCTGCTTGCCGGACTCACCGCGCTCGAGAACGTCGCCCTTCCGCTCGAGCTCGATGACCTTTCGCCGAGAAAGGCACGGATCGCCGCGATGGCTGCGCTGGAGAACGTCGGGATCGCCGAGCGGGCTGGGCACTTCCCCGACGAGCTCTCAGGAGGAGAACGCCAACGGGTCGCCATCGCCCGCGCCGTCGTCGGTGAGCGCCACCTCCTGCTCGCCGACGAGCCCTCGGGCGCGCTCGACTCCGCCAACGGGGACGCGGTGATGAAGATGATCCGTGGCGCCTGCAAGAAGGGCATCGCCGCCGTCATCGTGACCCACGATGCCCACCTCGCATCATGGGCCGACCGCGTCGTCTTCCTCAAGGACGGTCGCATCATCGACCAGACGGTGCCCCCTCCGAGCGTGGAGTCACTTCTCGAGCCGGGACCGACACCGTGACCGTGTCGGTCGCGCTGCCGCCCGGCGAGGCTCGTCGCGCTCGCGGCATCACCCCTTCTCGGCGCGCGATGACCCGTTGGGCCTGGCGCTTGTTCCGCCGGGAGTGGCGCCAACAGCTTCTGATCCTCGCATTGATCATCGTGGCCGTGGCCGCGACGTTCGTCGGCTCAGCGGTGGCGACCAACACGCCCCCGCCGGCGGACTCGGGGTTCGGAACCGCTCAGGACGCGGCCACCTTCGCCGGGACCGACCCTCGTCTTGCCACCGAGATCGCCGCGTTGGAGCACCGCTTCGGGGCGGTCGACGTCATCGAGAACCAGACGCTGAAGGTTCCCGGCTCGGTCGATACCTACGAGCTCCGAGCTCAGAACCCCAGCGGCACCTACGGCCAGCCGATGCTGTCCCTCGTCTCGGGCCACTACCCAACGGCAGCAGACCAGGTTGCCGTCACGGCGGGGGTCGCATCGGACTTCACCCTGACCGTCGGCAAAACCTGGAACGTCGGAGGTGAAGCCCGGCGGGTGGCTGGCATCGTCGAGAACCCACAGAACCTCCTCGACGAGTTCGCCGTCGTTCTTCCTGGACAGGTGAAATCCCCGGGCCAGGTCAGGGTGCTCTTCAACGCACCGGGAGTGGCACCGAGCTCGATCGGCGAGCCGTGCGCCACTTGCGGCCCCTACGGCAGCCGTGGCTCCAACGTGAGTACCCCGGCCTCTGTGGCGCAGAGCAACAGCATCAACCCCGAGACCCTTTCCCTTGTCGTGCTCACGATCGGCATGCTCCTGATCGCGCTCGTGGCGGTGGGCGGGTTCACCGTGCTAGCCCAGCGCCGGCAGCGCTCGCTCGGAATGCTGGCATCGATCGGCGCCACCCAAAGGAATCTCTCCCTTGTCGTGCGGGCGAACGGACTCATCGTGGGCGTCGTCGGGGCGGTGATCGGGACCGGCTTGGGTTTTGTCGCCTGGGTCGCCTATCGACCGAGCCTCGAGCAGAGTGCCCACCACCTGATCGGCGTCCTCGCCCTGCCTTGGCTCGTCATCGCTGCCGCGATTCTGCTCGCCATCGTCGCGACCTACCTGGCGGCCACACGGCCCGCCCGCTCCATCATGAGGCTCTCCGTCATGGCCGCCCTGTCCGGTCGTCCCGCCCCACCGAAACAGGTTCACCGATCAGCGCTGCCCGGGATCGGGTTTCTCGTCATCGCGTTCCTCCTCCTCGGTTACTCCGGCAGCACAGGCGCAGGGAGCGGCAGCACAGGCATACCCGAACTCGTTCTCGGGATCGTCGCTCTCATTCCCGCGATCATCCTGCTGGCGCCGGTTTTCCTCGTCGGGCTCGGGCGGCTCGCCCGGCACGCCCCGGTTGCCGTCCGGATCGCACTGCGTGACCTCGCTCGCTACCGGGCTCGATCAGCCCCCGCCCTCGCCGCGATCGGCCTCGGCGTGATGATCGCGGTCATCATCGCCATCTTTGCCCAGGCTCGCTACTCCAACATCTGGGACCCGGCCGGCCCGAACCTCGCCTCAAACCAGGCGAACATCGAGACAGGACCGCCCCCGAACCCCTCCGCGCAGCAGGTGAAGTCGTGGTCACTCGCCGCCCCTCGTGTCGGCAAAGCACTCGGCGCGCAACAGGTCGCCGCGCTCTATTTGGTCGGCAACCTCCAGAACAGCACCGGATCGAAGTCCACCAACCAATCGCTCACTGTCGCCACTCCGCAGCTGCTGCGAGTCCTCGGCATCCGCCAGTCACAGATCGCGCCAAATGCCGACGTTGTGACCTCGCGGCCAGGCTTCGCTGGTGTATCAGGTCTGGAGTTCGCTTTTTGCGAGAAGTTCGCCCCGGCCGGCGGGACGAACAGCGGGAATTCGATACAGAGTCGCACCTGCATCAAGAACGGTGGGCTGACACACCCCGTAATCCAGTACCTCGCGGCGCTGCCGACAGGGATCCACACACCCGACATGCTGGTCACGGAACACGCGGTCCATGACCTCAGAATTTCCCCGACGGTCATCGGGTCGCCGATCGCGTGGTTCGCCGACGCTGCCCAGCCGCTCACCGCCGAGCAGATCCACAATGCGCAAGCAATCGCGGGCGCGGCAGGCCTGAGCATCGAGACCAGGAACGGCGAACCGACGTCTTCTACCATCGTCAACTGGGCCACGGTCTTCGGCACCGCAATGGCCCTGTGCATCTTGGCCATGAGCGTCGGGCTGATCCGAAGCGAGACCGCCAACGACCTACGGACCCTCGCCGCCACCGGAGCGAGCAGCTACACCCGCCGGACGCTGACCGCCGCGACCGCGGGAGCGCTCGGCCTCCTCGGAGCCGTCCTCGGCACATTCGCCGCCTACATCTGCGTCATAGGCTGGTTGCGAGGCAACTCAGTCAACGGTGGCATCGCCACACTCGGAAACGTGCCCGTAGCAAACCTCCTTGTGATCCTTCTCGGTTTGCCCCTTGTTGCGGCTGCGGCCGGCTGGTTGCTTGCCGGCCGCCGGCCGTCGGGCATCGCCCACCAGCCAATCGAGTAAGAGCAGCTGCCCAGTTCAGTTCGGAAGTATCACACCTGGCACATGCGGCCCACGCCGCAGGGGCCTCTTCCTCAGTTCGGACGTTGCCCGGTCCTGTCTCACGGCAGGAATTCCAAGAATGCGAGACGTTTCTGCACGTCAGGCGAGTTCGAATAGGAGTGCCTACGGCGCGCGACAGTCCGGATCTCCTGGTGTTCCTGCCCTGGGATGCCGACGGCTTTCTGGACGGACGGCTCAGGTCCCGCATGACGCGGCCCGCCGGGATCGCATCCCAGTCAGTCCCCTTGATCTCGATGATGACCAGCATCTGCTCGTCGCCGTCCACCTCGACGGCCAGGTCCACGCGCCCGCGACCGCCCCGGACGAGCCGCCACTGGCGTTCGGGGAACCCGATCGCCCCGGCGAGCCGAGCTTGAGACGGTCACGTTGAAGGTGTTGGGCGTCGCCTTCGACCGCTCTCATTTTCGAATGATGGTCTCGATGGGCTTTAGCTCGTCGACCGATCTTGATGAAAGCGCAGAGCCAGGCCAGCCGCTGTGTGCGGCAACCTGCGCGGTTCTTGCATCCGGGAGTGCGGGTCTGGTCCGGCTGTCACGGTCCCGTCTGAGATGCCGCGCCAGCTGATGGGTCACCAGCTGCCGCGGGCGTTCACGCGCGTATGGGCGGAGTAGAGGTGCCGAGGATGGAGGTGAGGGTGCGGGTGAGCCATGCCGCGGCGGCTTCGGGGGAGTCGGGGGCGCTGGCGTGGCGCGCGGCGACGTATAGGTCGGGCCGGATGAGCAGGACGCCGCTGTCGGAGATCTCGCGCAGCTCGGCCCAGGTGCCGTAGGGGTCCTCGATGGGTTCACGGGGACCGATCGAGACTGCGGTAATCGGCAGACCGGTCCGGTCGGTGAAGGCGGCCGCGGCGTCGAGCCAGGCCTGGCCGCCGATGCCGGTCCAGACGCTGAAGGCGCCGTGGCCGGCCAGGTCCAACGTCGACACGCGGTGCCCGGCGCGCGTGACCCAGGTATGCGGGAGCTTGGCGCCGGGCCATGTCGTGGGCTGAGCGTAGAGTTCAGGGTCGCGGGTGAAGGCGGGCATGGTGGTGCCGTCGGGGATGACGGCCGACGAGGCGTAGCGGTGATTGTGCTCCACACCGTGCGCGTCGAACTCGTAGGCCTTGTAGGCGATGGCCTCGCGGAGGTTTTCCCGGATCTTCTCGCCCTCCGGGCCGGCGGCGACCCTCAGCGCCAGCTGCTGGTTCAGCTTGGCGACGTCTGAGGTGTCGTCGACGTCCAGGGCAGCGACGATGCGCCCGGTGTCGGCGATGCTCTGGTTGGCCCGCTCGACGATCTGGCGGGCGACCGGGGCCCGCTCGGCGTCGTAGGACTCCAGCAGCGACGGCGCCGCCCAGCCTTGGACGACGGCGTGCAGCTTCCAGGCCAGGTTGTAGGAGTCCTGAATGGATGTGTTGGACCCCAGGCCGTTGGTCGGCGGGTGCCGGTGCACGGCGTCGCCGACGCAGAAAACCCGGCCGCGGGCGATGGTGGTCGCGAAATGGTGGTTCACCGTCCAGGGCAGCCGGGAGGTGACCCGCATCTCGAAGTCGTCGGTCCCGACCAGCTTCACGGCCAGCTCGCGCGCGAATTCGTCAGTGATCTCGGGCGGGCCAGCTGCCGCCTCGTAGCCCCACATGAGCATCCACTCATGCCACGGCTTGATCATCCGCAGGACGCCGAGCCCGACGCCCTCCTTCTCGGCGCCCGGCTGCAGCATCCAGTACAGCACCGACGGGCGGTGCGCGACGAAGCGGCTCAAGTCGGCCTCGAAGATGATATGAAGGGCGCCGCCGACGGCGCCGGGCCCTTCGAAGGGGAGGCCGAGATCGGCCGCCACAAGGCTGCGCGCCCCGTCGGCGCCGATGAGGTACTTCGACCGGATCGCGTAGACCGCCCCGGTCAGCCGGTCCCTTACTTGGGTGGTCACCCCGGACTCGTCCTGCAGGTGCGAGAGGTACTCCGTGTCGAAGCGCACCTTGGCGCCGCGGGCCTGGGCGGCCTGCATCATCACTGGCTCGGTGATGGTCTGCGGCGCGTCCAGCATCGTGCACGGGCTCTGCAACTCATAGTCGGCGTGTCGCCGGGTGTCGGTGCCCCAGGACGGAATCCGGCCGAGCTCGTCGCCGACCAGGCTGGTGCAGAAGGTCGTATTGCCCATGTATTCCCAGGGCGTGGCCTCGCGCATCAGCCGCTGCTCCAGGCCCATGTCCCGCAGGGTCTCCATGGTGCGCTGGTTAGTGATGTGCGCGCGGGGCGTGTCCGACAGCTGCCCGTACTTGGTCACGACCAGGGTCGGCGTGCCGTAGGTGGCCAGGAAGAGCGCGGCCCCGGCGCCGCCGGGCCCGGACCCCACGACGAGGACGTCGGTGCCCACCGCAGGCTCGTTGCTCATGGTGTACCCCCCTGGCAGAATCAGGTGCTGGTGTCGGAATGGGGCAAACGGCGTCGCGCCGACAACGAACTGCGCATGTTGTACAGCGACAGCGGGCGGAAGCGGTCCGAGCCGATCATCACCAAGACGGCACCGGGCCTGGATCAGGGTCCGCCGGCAGGCCTCGACCTTGTGCACCCCACCCGGCCGCGAACGCGAAGCCGCACTGGCCGCGAGCTGGCTCGTTTGGCTGAGAAACAGATGGTGCGTCGTTGGCGAGGTCAGCCACGGATGCCCCCTTCTGCCGACGCGGTAGGGAGCATGCCGCCGCCTGGCGTGCCGCCGGGCGCGGCCCGACTGTAACCGGCAAGTGTACGCATAGCGGCGTTGGGAGCACGATGCCCAGTGCGAATTGCGCTGTCAAGGCGTGCGTGAGCGGCGGGTTTTGCCCCCGGACCCGTCAGCCTTCATCACCGCCAACTGGGGAACCTCAGTCAACTCCGTGGTGCCCTAGAAAGGTAGGCCCTGGAGTCCTCACCGGCCGCCTACTGAACCCATCTCCAGCCGGCGGCTACGGCAGGAGCGGGCTGCTGGCCTGCCAGTGACGGCGCCGTTACCTGTCCGGGCGAGCTGGGCCTACGCCGTCGCTGAAGGACCCGCCACGCTCAGCCCGCCCGGGACGCAGCCAACCTGTGACCGCATCGGGCATGCGGCGGCCTGCCCAAGGAAGGGCCGCAGTGCAGTTCGCAGGCCCCGGTGGCTGCCCTTCACTGATCCGGTGGCGTCGGGATCGCTGAACCATCCGCCCCATGGCTGCACGTTGCGGGTGGCCGTTACGCGGTCGCAGGGGCGTTATCGCAGCTCTTGCCAGCCGAGAAGGATCCGCGTGACTCTGGCATGGCACATGTGCAGTCACGTTTCGTATACCGTCCCGCCCGTACCGCCGGGACTCTGGCGTCATGACCAGGTTCACGCAGGACACGGTCCCAAAGAGCAAGCGGCGATGACCATCCGCAGCGCCGACACAGGTCGCGAGCGCGCGGGAAGCGACGCAGCATCAGATCGCCAAATGGTGACCAGGCCTGCCGACGAGAACGCGCCGCGGCCGGCCCTGCCGCGGTCGGCGGCGTTCTGGCTGGTGGCTGGGGCGTGGTTCCTGCTGCTGTTCGCGGCGGCGGCCCCCTCGCCCCTGTATGGCGTCTACCAAACTGAGTGGCGGTTCTCGGCGATCACCTTGACCGCCGTTTTCGGCGTCTACGCCCTCGGGCTCCTGGTTGCTTTGCTGGTGTTCGGGTCGGTGTCGGACTACCTGGGGCGCCGACGTGTCATATCGGTCGCGATGGCGGCCGGAGCGTGCGCGTGCGCGCTGTTCCTGGCGGCGCACGGCGTTGGGCTGCTGTTCGCGGCGCGGGCCCTGTCCGGCGCCGCTGTCGGCACCGCGGCCGGAGCGGTCGGTGCGGCGTTGATCGACCTGCAGCCCGAGGGCAGCGGTGGAGGGCCGGTGGTCACCAGCGCCGCCAACCTGTCGGGCCTGGCAGCTGGCGGGCTGGGCACCAGTGCTTTGGTTCAGTACGGGCCGGCGCCCACCCACCTGGTCTGGTGGCTGCTGCTCGGCGCCTTTGCCGTCGTCGCCGTGGCCGTGCTGGCGATTCCGGAGACCACGGCGGAGCGGCCTGGCTTCCTGGCCGCGCTGCGGCCACGGATGACGGTGCCGCGACAGGCACGCGGGGCGTTCGCCGTGGCCCTGCCGGTTATGATCGCGGCGCCCGCGCTGAGCGGGTTCTACCTGTCCCTGGGCCCGTCGCTGGCCGCGCAGGTGCTTGGCTCGCGGGACCTGTTGTGGGGCGGCCTGGTGATCTTCCTGGTCACCGGGATCGGGGCTGCGGCTACGGTCGCGTTGCGCGGTGTCAGTGGGCCCGCGGCCATGCTGGCTGGGTGCCTGGCCCTGGTGGCCGGCGCCGTGGTGACCCTCGCCGCGATCGAAGCAGCATCGGCTGGTGCCTTCCTCGCCGGCACGGCGGTGGCCGGCGGGGGCTTCGGCATGGGGTTCTTTCTCGGCGCCTTCCGCATCCTGGCCCTGCTAGCTAGCCCCGGCCAGCGCGCCAGCCTGATTGCCGCCATCTGGATCGTCTTCTTCCTGGCGTTCAGCGTCCCGGTGGTGATCGCCGGCGTGGCCACCACGCACTTCGGCCTGCACCAGACCGCCTTGGTCTACTCCGCTGCCCTCGCTGTGCTCGCCGCCGGGGCCGCGGGCAGCTTCCTGCTCCGCAGGCGCCCGCGGCGGGAACAGGGCTGAGCGTGGCCCGGGTGGGAGAACAGAGCGGGAACATGAATGACCGACTGGATTTCCCATTCGACGCGCGCAGCGGTCTCAGGCGCTGGTCGGGCGTCAGAATGCTCACCGGAAAGCTCACCGTCAGCAGTGCCGCGAGCAGGCCTTCTATTTCGGCGACAGCATCCGCATCCACTCCGGTCCCTACCCAGAACGATCACGTGGCCACGATGGCCTACCTGATGAGCCACGTCGGCGCGACCGTCTGCGCAACCACGGCCGTGCTCTGCTCGCCGTCGACTTCGGCCGCTGTGAACGTCTCGGTGTGACGGCCCCGGCGCAGCCGAACCACACCGGTCGCCCGGAGCGTCCTGACCCATCCTGTCTCGCCGAATATCGACACCAGGCAGTCGTGCCCGTCGAGCCGGAACAGCATTACCGGAATAGTCCGACGGCCTTGCAGGAGCCACAGGGAGCCCAGCGGAACGCCCAGGTCCATCAGTCGCGTCAGCATCGCCGACACCCGTCGAACAGCCCATGAAGGCCGGGTGTACGTGGTCGTCATGACAACCTCGATCCCTGGACATGGTTTGGAGAGTCAGATGACGGCGAGCGCCTCGACCTCGATGAGCGCGCCGGGCATAAACAAGCGGGACACCTCGACAGTTGTGATGGTCGGCGGCGTGGTGAAGCGCGCTGCTCGTACCTTGCCGTAGTCGGGGAGCTTGCTCATGTCGGTGAGATACGTGCGGAGATTGACCACATCGGCAAGGGTGGCGCCATGAGCGGCCAGGATCGCGCTGATGTTGTCCATGATGAACTCCGCCTGGGTCGTCATGTCGGTGCCGACGATTTTGCCGTCCGCGTCGACGGCGACTTGGCCGGACAATTGCAGGACGGTCTTGCCGGCAAGACCGACGCGCGCCACGTGGGAATACTGGCCAGCCGGGGCGGGAACGCTGGCAGGGTTATCGAAGATGATCATTATGCGAATCCTTCCGGAGGAATTACTGCCGCAGCGCCAATGGTCAGGCTGTTGACGGCTACCGGCGTGATGCGCCAGGCGGAAGACCTGCGCTCCCAGCAGCGTGAGTTGATCATTCGTGGCGCGTTACGCGCCTACGGCTCGCAGCTCGTCTGTGCCGTGCACGAAAAACAGGCGGCGGTGTACCGCGCCGTGCCGGAATGCCAGCGCCTTGGCGTACTCCGGTGAGGAGTACCACGCGTGGGCGTGCTCCATGGTCGGGAAAGCCACCATGTTGACCTGCACGTTTTCCGGCTGGTTCCAGTCCGCTTCTTCCACTTCCGCGCTGGCGCCACGCGCCAGGTACCGCCCGCCGTGCCGGGCGATCTCTTGCGCGGCGATCTGCTTGTACCGCTCCCACTGTTCCGGATCCAGGATCTCCACCTGAGCGACCATGTAAGCGGTCATGCCATCCTCCGGTATCCGTATTGCTGCTGTGATCAGGGCAGGCCCCGACCCTTCGCCGGTTTGCCCGTATAAGACATAGCCTGGCTGGCGCCGCAGGACGTTTGGTATACGTAACGTGACTGCACCACCACCTGCTGCCAGCTCCAGGCACGGCGGCTCGACGGACACACCCCGGCCGCCCGGCACGTAAGGTCCCAGTTCACCGGGCAGGGAGTCTCCCGGCACCGTGCTCGGCTTCTCGTCCGTCACGGTCCGCCTTCCGCTGTAGCCTGCCCCTCTTCCTCGCCTGCAGCTCCGCAGACCCCAACCTGCCAAGGGCGCCGGCGCGAGTTCGTGGTGACGCGCTTCGCCACGCCGGAGTTACCCGGTCTGTGCGAGTAGGCAGGCCCCGGGAGTGTCGAAGCGCTGACGGCGCAGGCATTCCCCATGTGCAGTCATGTGTCGGATGCCCAAGCGGGCCCGGCGCCGTCCATGGTTGAGGTAATCAGCCGAAAGGACGCGCCATGAACAAGCAGCGGGACCTCGAAGGCCTGACGGCCCTGGTCACCGGCGCGACTTCCGGCATCGGCCGGGAGCCGCGTACGCGCTGGGCCGGCACGGTGCCGAAGTCGTCGTGGACGGGCGGGACGTCACCCGCGACGTTGTGGTCGTTGATGCCATCGCCGCCGACGGGGGCGGCCCGCTTCGCCGCCGCCGAGCTCAGCCCCGCTGGCGTCCGGGTCAACACCATCGCCGCCGGGCCCGTCTACACCCCGATCCCAGCCAACCGAGCAAGCCGAAACCGTCAGCGCCACCACCATCATGGGGCGGGTCGCCCAGCCTAACGAGATCGCCACCATGGTCGTCTTCCTCGCCTTACCCGACGCCACCTTTATAGCGGCGCGGTGGTCGCCGCCGACGGTGGCCGCACCGCCATCTGACGCGCGGCAAACCAGCCAATTCGCACATCGATCCGAACGCGGCCAAGGCTGCCTTCAAAAGGAGAATTCCCGTGACTTCGTTCACGCATGACACGGTCCCGACGCTGTACGCCGAGGGCGGCGGGATACGCTTCGGCTACCGGCGATTTGGGATGCCCGGACGTCCTCCGCTGCTGTTCTTCCAGCACTTCATGGGCTCCCTGGACGACCACGACCCGGCCCTGAGCGACGCGTTCGCCGAGGACCGCGAGGTCATCTTGTTCAACAACGCCGGCGTCGCTTCGTCCAGCGGGATCGTGCCCGACACCATCGAGGCCATGGCCCGCGACGCGATCTCCTTCACCGACGCGCTCGGACTGAACACGATCGACGTCCTCGGCCACTCGATGGGCGGTCTGGTCGCTCAGGAGGTCGCTCTCGCCCGCCCGGACCTGGTGCGCCGCCTTGTGCTGGTTGGCACCGGGCCGCGTGGCGGCGAGGGCATCGGCGCGCTACCGGGCTGGGTCGCGGAGCTGTTCACCCGCAAGTACGAGCGGCAGGAAGACATGTGGCTGCCGATCTTGTTCGCGCCGACAGAGACCAGCCAGGCGGCCGGGCGGGCCTACGTCGGGCGCATCGTCGCCCGCGCCGACCGCGACGCCCCCGTGTCCGACCAGTCCATCGCCGCCCAGCGCGCGGCGCTCGCGGCGTACGGCGCCGCCAAGGACCCCAGCTACGTCCACCTCAAGGGCCTACGGCTTCCCGTCCTGGTCGTCAACGGCAGCGACGACATCGTGATCCCGACGATCAACTCCTACATCCTGCAGCAGTTTCTTCCCGACGCCGAGCTGATCCTGTACCCGGACGCGAACCACGGCGCTCATTTCCAGTACCCCGAACTGTTCGTCCGCCACGCGCGCATCTTCCTGGACCAGGAGTACCTGCATGGCCGTGAGCTGATGGCGGTCGATGACCAGAGGGACAGGTCTGCCTGATCCGCATGCGAGCGAATTCCGCCCGACCCGACCTGGGGCGCTGGCACTGATTCCGGTTGACGTCACTTGAGTGCGAGAGGAGTGGACGCAATGACGGAGGCTGTCTCCTTGCGGCAGCGCCTTGCGGTGTTCTCTGTCGCGCTAGGTACATTCACGCTGGTTACCAACGAGTTTCTGCCGGTCGCGCTGCTCACGGGCATCCGCACGAGCCTGGGGGTCTCCCAGGGCACTGCAGCCACAATGGTTACGGTCCCGGCGGTGGTGGCCGCCATCGCCTCGCCTGCCCTGGCGGTGGCGGCCGGACGGCTCGACCGGCGGCTCGTGCTGCTGCCGATGGCCGGGCTGTTTGTCGTCAGTGATGCATTGTCGGCTGCGGCACCGAACTTCGCAACGATGCTGCTCGCGCGGTTCCTTCTCGGCGCGGGCATCGGCGGGTTCTGGGCCATCGGCGCGAGCATCGGGGGGTGCCTGGTTCCCGATACCCGTGCCGCGTGGGCCAGGTCGGTGATCTTTTCCGGGATCTCGCTCGCGATTGTGCTCGGGGTGCCCGTCGCCGCGTTCGTGGGCGGGTGGCTCGGGTGGCGGATCGCGTTCGCTGCGGCCGGAGGGCTTGCGCTACTCGCGCTGATCCTGATGGCTCTGCTCCTGCCGAAGATCGGGGTGCAACGCCCTGTGACCAGGGCGGAGATGGTCAGGGTGTTGCGCGCGCCGAACGCGCGTCTGGGGCTCGTGGTCACACTGGGCCTGGTCGCGGGCCAGTACGCCGCGTACACGTTCATTACGCCGTTCCTCGCCAAGGCTGACCACGCCGGACCGCGCGTCGTCAGCGTGCTGCTGCTGGTTTTCGGCGTCGGGGGTCTCGTTGGCAATTTCGGCGTGGTCCGGCTTCTGAGCCGCCGCATGAAGGCGACCGTGGTGGGCATGGCGGCGACGCTGGCCGTCGCCACGGCCGTGATGCCGGTAGTCGGCGGCTGGCGGCCGGCGATAGCGGTGGTTTTGGCGGTGTGGGGCCTGGCGTACGGGGCCATGACTGTGGCCATGCAGACGTGGGTGTTCACCGCGGATCGCCAGGACTTGTGGTCAGGCTCAGCGCTGTATCCCGCCGTGTTCCAGGCGTCGATCGCGGTCGGCTCCTTGCTTGGCGGCGTTGTCGTCGGCGTCGTGGGCGACAGGGGAGCGATCTGGACCGGCACCGTGGTCGCAGCACTCGCCCTGCTCGGATTCGGATTGTTCGCCCGCCCCGCCCCGCCCGGCAGCGGGCCGGCGGGGCCAGAGCCCGCCAGCGCCGTAGCCGTCGAGAACGTGGAGTCGTCGCGGGCCCATTGACACCGCGAAGCAGTTTTCTGCGGCCCCAGTTCCCTGTGCCGCCCAGTGCTGCGAGGTCGGCGACTGCTGCCATGGCGGTCCGCAGCGGTGCGGTATGCAGACCAGGCTGGGCGCCGGCGGCAGGGATAGGACCGTCCGTCTCGCCAGTGACCGCCTGACCAACCGCGAGATCGCCGACCGGCTCTTCCTCTGACGCCACGGTGATCTCGCACCTGTACCGGTTCTACCCCAAGCGCGCAGCGCCGTACCCGGCCGACAGCCGCCTCGCCCAGCTGATCGCCGATCTCCGCGAGGTCAGCCCCAGGTTCTGCGCGCTCTGGCAAGCGCACCGCGTCGGCGTCTACGACCAGGAACGCAAGATCATCGAGCATCCCGACCTGGGCCTGCTGCACCTGGACTGCGAGATACTGACCGCACACCGCAGCGACCTTCGGGTGGCCGTCTTCACCGCGGCCCCGGGTACCGAGTCGGCACATCAGCTGGACGCCCTTTACGCGACGTCGTCGCTCCAGCCGGACATGGCGTCGTAGGCAAGGGTCGGCCAGGGCCGCAGCTTCGGCGGCGGCCGGTCAGGCGGAGGGCCGGCTAGGGTCCCGAGATGCTGGGCGAACCAGTCGACGATCAGCTGGTCCCATCTGCGCTGCCAGGTGGCGCCGTAATCCCATACCGCTCCCCACGCACAGCACGCCTTGATCCGCTTCTCGAACGCGGCGCCGGGTGGTGCGTAGTAGTCGGAATCGCGGCCCTCGCCGACGGTAGTTACCTCCTTGCCTTCACGCAGCTTCGCCAGCTGTTCAGCGAGGAAGGCGCGCCCGTCCACAACATCTTCTCCTACTTGGGCGTGGCCGATATCGCGGCTGCCGCGGTTCGTGCCGATCGGAGGCAGGAAGGACAACGCGTCCTCGAACGGGCGCTTAGCCATCTAGACGGAACGGCTTCTCCACGGCTTGAGCAGCTCATCGCCCGAGCTCGCGGCATCTTGGCCGGCCCGGACGGAGCCGATGCCCATTTCGACAAGGCGCTCTCCGACCCGGCCGGGGACCAGTGGCCTTTCGAGCGGGCTCAGCTTCGTATCGACTACGCCGAATGGCTGCGGCGGCAGCGCCGGATCAACGACGCCAAAACCGTCCTGACGCAAGCCCTAGCGACCTTCCGATGGCTAAAGGCCCGGTCGTGGGCGCAGCGGGCGCAAGCCGAGCTGAGAGCGTGCGGCGTGGCCGTTGCCGACGCGCCCGCCGAACCCGATGCCCTCTGGGAGCTAACCCCCCAGCAGCGCCAGATCGTCCGCCTGGCCAGCGACGGCCTGACCAACCGCCAGATCGGCGACCGGCTCTTCCTCTCACCACGGACCGTCAGCACACATCTGTATCGGTCCTATCCCAAGCTCGGGGTTGCAGACCGCCACCAGCTACGCGACGTGATCGCCCGCGCCACAACGCCCGCGCCGGCACACGAAGACGCCGGAAGCGATGCTCCCATCTGAACGTGGCGTTCAATCCTTTTCCATCTCACCGCAGTCCGCTGACGTGGTCTCCGCGACGCCAACCCCGGCGGGCTGAACACCGAGCCACGGTGATGCCTAGCCAGGCTGACAGTGATTATTGCCGTGGACCAGACGCATCCAGACCGGCGTCAGCGTCGAGCGTGGCCAAGTTCAGTCACGTTTCGAATACCGGCCGACGTCCTGGCACCGCACGATGTTGTGCAGGACAAGCTCTCGCCGGAAATGTCAGGCATGAAAGGAGAGTCGAGGGTGAAAACCTGCTCGAGTGTGAGCCGTTATCGCGAGTGCGGCCCGAGCAGATTCGCAATTCGCCGGGGCCGATGTCTCAATCACCGGCGCGATTCGGGCCCTGCGGCCAACACAACGCGGAACTAAGAAGGAGCCACCGACATGGAACCAACAGATATGAAGGAAACCAGTGACATGAACCAGGCCGGCGACATGAAGGAAACTGGCGGCATGAACGAGGCCGGCGACATGAAGGAAACCGGTGGCATGAACGAGGCCGGCGACATGAACGAAACCGGTGGCATGAACGAGGCCGGCGACATGAAGGAAACCGGTGACATGAAGGAAACCGGTGACATGAAGGAAACCGGTGACATGAAGCCGGCCGGCGGCATGGAGAGGAATCCCTGAGCATTGCATTGTGCTCGTGTACCGCGTGTCCGGACAGGCCCGGCTCCGGCACGGTCGCCGAGCGCATACGGACCGACGGCCGCAAGTAGCGACTATGGATCGCCGCGATGGCCCATACCGCTCGGACGGCTGCGGTAGGTGCTGGAGTTCCAGGACGGCCCGGCCATGGTCGCCGGGCCGTTCATGGTGCACCTGGCAGGCGAGCATGACGCGGGGGCGGTGATCCAGATGGCTCCGGCATTTGGTGCCTCTCAGGTGTTCACGGGGCCGGCGCCATCCCCGCACGCATCCTGGAGCAACTCGGCTCTTACCTGGCTAATCCCGCTGGTCGTGCTCGGGATCCCGCCCATCTTGGTCAACGCCTACGAAAGGGGTAGCCGGGGTCGATCCCGGCCTCAGGGACGCGGCCGCCGGCGTGGGCATGACCGGCTGGCAGCAGGTGCTGCAGCTCGAGGTGCCGGTAGCGCTCCCGCTCATCATCGTCGGGTTGCGCACCGCGGCGATCTTCATCGTGTCGACGGCGACGATCGCCGCCTACATCGGCCTTGGCGGTCTCGGCAGCTACATCTTCGACGGCCTGGCTAACAACAACTATGGCGAGGTCGCCGGGGGCGCCGTGCTCGTGGTCCTGCTCGGGCTCGCAGTGCTGCTGCTGTCTGCCCTGGTGCGACGCCTGGCCGTGCCAGCCGGGCTCCGGACGCTCACGCGTGGTTCCCGCTAGTTCCGTGGCCTCACGGAAGGAAAAGTACTCATGTACCTGGCAACTCGATCATTGAAACGGAGATGCGCGGCCGGCCTGGTGCTGGCGGCTGCCATCGCGCTCGCCGCCTGCGGCGGTTCCCGCATCAGGCAATCCGCTCACACCGGCCGCATCCCGGGGCTCCGTGGTCGTCGGCTCCGCCAACTTCCCGGAGGATGAGCTACTCGCTCAGATCTACGCTGCGGTGCTGGCGGCCAAGGGCGTCAAGGTCACCGACCAGTTCAGCATCGGTTCCCGCGAGGTCTACTATCCCGAGATCGAGAAGGGTGCCATCACGATCATCCCGGAGTACAACGGCGCCCTGCTCACCGCCGCTGTGGACCCGTCCAGCACGGCAGTCACGACGGCTCAGGTAGACGCGCAGCTCAAGGCCAGGCTGCCAGTGTCGCTGGAGATCCTCAGCCCTTCGCCGGCGCAGGACAAGGACTCGGTGACGGCCACCCAGGCGTTCGCGGCGAGGTACCACCTCAGCTCGATAGCGCAGCTCAAGCCGCTCGCTCGGAGCATGGTTTTCGGCGCACCGCCCGAGTTCAAGACCCGAGCCGACGGACAGGCCGGGCTGTGGAAACACTACGGGCTGAGGTTCAAGGGCTTCGACGCACTCGATGAGTCCGGCCCGATCACGCTGAAAGCCCTGACGGACGGCCAGGTGCAAGCCGCGGACGTGTTCACAACCACGCCGCAGATCATCACCGACCACCTGGTGGTACTGGCCGACCCCGAGTCGAACTTCGCCGCGCAGAACGTGCTGCCGCTGGTCTACAGGAAGGGCGTCAACGCCACGATCGCGGACACTCTCGATGCGATCTCGGCCAGGCTGACCACAGCAGGCCTGCGCGCGATGGACAAAGCGATCATCGTGGATCACGCAAACTACGTGACGGTCGCCACCGCCTGGCTCAAGGCGGAAGGCCTGCCCTCCTGATCGGCCCCGCGCCGGCGAACCCCACACCGATAACCAACCCGGCACTAATGACTATGGCACGCCAAGACACTAGGGAGGCACATTATGCGCTCAGGCATCGTCCCCGGCGGGTTGTTCCCGGATTATGAGCTGCGCGACCACAGCGGAACCAAACGCAAGCTCTCCGAGCTGCAGGGAGCCGACCCGATGGTCCTGGTACTGTCGCGCGGCGCGTTCTGCCCCAAGGACCGAGAGCAGCACCGGCTGCTGGTTGAGATGGAGCCCGAACTGAAGGTCGCATACACCAAGATCGTGACCATCTCCACCGACGCCATGATGGAGGCTAACGAGATGCGCGACGGTCTCGGCGCGCACTGGCCCTTCCTCATCGATCCCGAACGGACCGTTCAGCGCGACCTCGACATCGTCGAGTACACCGATCCGTACCACAATCCGATGATCCCGTACACCCTCGTGCTCGAGCCCGGCCTCGTCATCTACTCGGTCCATAACGGCTACTGGTACTGGGGGCGGCCATTACCCGCCCAGCTGCGCGCAGACCTGCGTGCTGTGAGCGAGAAGGTGCGCCCCGACTGGGACATCACCGCTCCTGGCCAGCGGGACGCGTGGGAGCGGGGCGACAAGAGCGCGTTCTGGCCCTACGGCCTGTCGCTGCGAGAGGTTTTCGCCGCAGACTCGTCCGCTGGCTAGAATCCCGCACGCACCACGGCAGCAGGCGTTATGTCGCGGCTGCAGCCCTCGGCATGTCCGTGAGGGAAACCCTCAATGGAGAGTCTCGCCTTCGGCCTCTTCGTGTGCGGGCGACGGCACGCTGTCGCGGGCGATCACGTCGCGCAGCTGGTTTCGGCCGGCGACCCCGAGCTTAGGGTAAGACCGGTAAAGATGCGTGCTGACGGTGCGCGGTGAGAGGAAGAGCCGGTCGCCGATCTGGCGGTTGGTCAGGCCGTCGCTGGCCAGCCGGACGATCTGGCGCTGCTGGGGGGTTAGCTCCGACAGGGCGTCGCGCGCGCCCTGCAGGGCGGCGACCGCCACCCCGGACGCTCTCAGCTCTGCTTCTGCCCGCTGCGCCCATGACCGGGCCCGAAGCCGCTGGAAGGTTTCCAGAGCCTGCGTCAGTACCGGCTTGGCGTCGTTGATGCGGCGCCGCCGGCGCAGCCATTCGGCGTAGTCGAGGCGAAGCTGTGCTCGCTCGAATGGCCACTGGTCTCCGGCGGGGTCAGAGAGCGCTGGATCGAAATAGGCTTCTGGCTTGGCTGGGTCGGCGAGGATGCCACGGGCGCGGGCGATGAGCTGCCCGAGCCGGGGAGAGGCCATTCCGTGCAGATGGCTGAGTGCACGCTCGATGACGTCGCGCCCTTCCAGCTGCCGGTCGGAGCGGACCGCAGCGGCGGCGAGATCTGCCACACCCAGGTAGGAGGCGTAGTTGTGCAGGGGCGTGCCGTCGTCGCTGAACAATCCGCGGAGCTGGGTGAACGCCTGGGAGTAGTTGCCGTCGGCGAGAGCCGCGACGCCGAGGGCACGCCGGGCCCAGGCGGCTATCAGCCCGGTTTCGGCGGGATCGACGCTGGCGAGCGCCCGGCCAGCATGCCTGCGTGCCGCGGCGGAGTCGGCGCGCATGGCCAGGACGGTGGCGGTGATCACGTCAGCGGATGCGGCAACCATGTCCATATGGTTTGCCTCAGCCAGCTCGGCGGCTTCGGCGGCAGCCTCCAGGGCCTCGTCCCAGCGTCCTGTGTCGATGTATGCCCACCCGAGCGCGGTCAGGCCTGGGCCGCTGGTACCTCGCATGCCGGGGCCTTGGAGCCGGTGCATGGCGTCCTGCAGCATCTGGATCGCCAGGTCGGATTCGTCCAGGAGCCATGCGGCGGACCCGGCTCGCCACAGAGCTGGCTCGTCAAGGGCGGAGCCAGCGATGCGGCGCAGGTACGGGACGAGCTGGTTTCTGCTCCCGAACGGGTCGGTGCAGGCCCGTATCCAGAGCCCCTGCGGGCCGGCATCAACGCGTGGGCCATGGCCGGGGGACGGTGGGGGCCCGCTGGTTTCCAGGAGGTCGAGGATGCGGCTCACGGCCTGGCGGCTGGCGGGCGCGCCTGAGTAGTAGCCGACGGTGGCTGCATCCGCGAGGGCGTCCCAGGCGAGGGCCGGCAGGTCACGCGAGGCCTCGTCGGCGACGGAGAGGAGCGCGGACAGCGCCGCGGAACGCCGGCCAGAGTAGGCCAGCGCCCACCCGGCGTCGCGGCGGGCTGTCAGCCGCAGTTCTGGGTCCGCCGTGACCGCCAGAGCGCGGGTGGCGAGATCCTGGACCCAGTCCGCCTGTCCGGTGGAGATGGCGGCCGACGCGGCGGCTACCAGCCTGCGTGCCTTTTCCGCGCGGTCGGGGCTGAGTTCGGCGGCGCGTTCCATCGCCAGCGCCGCGGCGGCCGCACCGCCGCGGTGTTGTGCCTGGTCAGCCGTGGCCTCGAGCAGCGAAGCCACCTGTTCGTCCGGTTGCAGGGCCGCGGCTGCCAGGTGCCAGGCGCGCCGGTCCGGCTGGTCGTGCAGGGTCTCGGCGAGCTGACGGTGCGCTTGAGCGCGCTGCGCGAAGGGTGCGGAGTGGTAGATGGCGGAACGGACGAGGGGATGGGAGAACTGCAGGCCGGTCCGGTCCACTCTGACCAGCCCCAGCTGCTCGGCCGGTGCGAGGGCCCGCGCATCTGGCCCGGCACCGCGGCTGGCTGCTGCGCCCAGATCCGGTCCGTCGGCCACGGCGGCGAGCAGCAGTGCGGCTTGCGCCGACTCTGGCAGGGCGGTGAACCGGGAGGTGATGACGGCGGTTAGCCGATCGCTGGGTGGCAGTGGCTCGGCGGCCCAGCGGCGGCTAGCGGCGGGATCGTCGGCGATCACCTTCGCCAACTCGATCAGAGCCATGGGATTACCCTCTGCCTGGGCGAGCACCGGCGCCCGGGCCCGCCCGCGGGGCGGTCGAGGCTGCATGTCGAGCAGGATGCCGGCGTCCGCTGCTGACAGCGGCTCAAGGCGCAGCTCCGCGAAACCCCGGTCAAAGCCGGGAGGCGGGGCCAGCCCCCGGGCGCCGAGCAGCAACACGACGCGCTCAGCGCGCAGACGGTAGCTGACGAAGGCCAGTACATCCAGCGAGCTGCGGTCGAGCCAGTGGGCGTCATCGACGACTGCGAGCAGGGGGACGCGCTCTGACGCGTCAGACAGCAGGGTCAGCGCAGCGATCCCCGTCAGGAGCCGGTCCGCGGCTGGCTCCGCGGAAAGGCCGAGCGCCGCGCGCAGTGCCTGTCCCTGGCGCGGCGGAAGGTCGGCGGCGCCGTCGAGCACCGGCGACAGCAGCTGATGCAGGCCGGCGAACGCGAGGTTCGCCTCCGACTCCCTGGCGGTGGCCCACAGCACCCGCAGGCCGGCGGCCCGGGCCCGTTGCGCCGCGTCCGCCAGCAACACGGTCTTGCCCATGCCCGCGTCACCAAGCACCACGAGAACCTGGCCTTGCGTCCGGACTGTATCGACGACGGTCCGGAGCCGCGCGAGCTGGGCTTCGCGGCCCACGATGGGGCCAGGGCGCAGGTAACCCGGTGGCGTGTCTGCGCCGCCGGGGAATTCAGGCCCGGAGTTCATCTGGCCCTCCCTTCGGGGCCAGGCCGACCGGCTTGTTACTCGGTTACCAGTGTCCCAGACGTCTTGCGCGCAACGTGCGGCACCGGCAGCTCGCTGAGACCCTGCACGACTAGCCAGACCGCTCGCCGAGAGGTCAGCCCGTGCCGCTTGAGGGTGACCGCCTTCTCTGGCCTCCCTCAAGGTCACGTCATGTTACGAATACCCAGCCGAAACCGCGCAGGCCATCGTTGAAGTCACCGGCGGCCGCGGTAGCCGCCACTACGCGGAGCAGTCCTGTGCTGGCAGCCGTCCTGGCCGGCCAGTGGAAAGGACAAGGCATGAACGAGGAGCGAGACCTCGAAGGCCTCAGCGCACTGGTCACCGGCGCGACGTCAGGCATTGGGCGGGCAGCCGCGCACAAGCTGGGCCGGCACGGAGCGCAAGTCGTCGTGCACGGTCGGGACGGCGCGCGCGGCGCGGAGGTGGTCGACCGCATCACTGCCGAGGGCGGGAAGGCCCGCTTCGCCGCAGCCGACCTCGGCAACCCTGCCCAGCTGGACGACCTCGCCGAGCAGGTAGGCACCGTCGACATTCTGGTCAATAACGCAGGGATCTCCTGGTTCGGGCCCACGGCGCAGCTCGACGTAGCGACCTTCGAGCGGCTCTTCACCGCCAACGTCCGGGCGCCATACTTCCTCGTCGGTGCGCTGGCCCCGAAAATGGCCGCCCGGGGAGGCGGCAGCATCGTCAACATCGGCAGCATGGCCGGGCAGGTCGGCATGCCCGGTGGTGCCGCCTACGGCGCCACGAAGGCCGCGCTAGCGGCGATGACCCGCGCCTGGGCCGCCGAGTTCAGCCCGGATGGCGTCCGGGTCAACACTATTGCCGCCGGGCCGGTGTACACCGCGATCCAGTCACCCGAGCAAGCCGAGGCCGTGGGCGCCACCACCATCATGGCCCGGGTCGCCCAGCCGGCCGAGATCGCCGACGTGATCGTTTTCCTTGCCTCACCCAAGGCCAGCTATATCACCGGCGCTGTCTTCGCCGCCGACGGCGGCCGCACCGCCATCTGACCCAGCCGCGCCTTACTTGACAGGAGCACCGATGAACGTCGCCTTGGATGCCGTGAACATCGACTGCTCGGACGCCGAAAAGCTAGCCGGCTTCTGGCCGGCCGCCCTGCGGCGCCAAGTTCGTCCCGGCGCCACGGCCAAGCACGGGCCGGATCCCGGCGAAAGGCAGGGGTAGAGCAGATGTCCGACCAGACCAGCGTCGTGCCCCCGGCCACCGCCGCAGACGTGATGCGATCGCCGTTGGCGACGGTAGAACAGCAGGGTCATGTGGCTGCCGCCGCTTATCTGATGAAGCACGCGGGTGTGAGCGCCCTGATGGTCCTGGACGCGCGGACCGGTCAGCCGGCCGGCATCATCATGGAGGCGGATATTGCCCACGCGGTCGCCGACGGGAAAGACGTGAACAGTATCCGGGTCTATGAACTGATGACAGCGTGCTCGACGTAGCCGACGCCTGTGACGTCCCTACCCGATGGAGCTGCCGCACCAGGGGCTGCCGCGCCTGCGTCACCGCGCTGCTTCCGGTGACATTACCTACACTCCCGACCCTCTGGAAGCTTCGCCCGACGGCCAGGCGCTCCTCTGCTGCGCCCAGCCCCGGACCGACGTCGTCTTGGACATGTAGGCAGCAAATGCCATGAGTGCACGACGCGAGCGCCCGGCTAGCAGCGAGAAGAAACAACCACTCCAGCCGGCGAGTAGCTCTGAGCCACAGCCCAGCGGGATCGCGGTCAGCCCGGCCGTCGGACCCGTTCCAGCCGTTTGCGTCCCCCCGCGACCGCTGCGGGCAAGCGCCGATGCCGGGCTCTGGCGCGCCACCGTCCGGGCTGCACGCCGGCCGGGCCGTTACCTGCAGCGTCAGCGCCCTTCCCGCTCTCGCGGCCGGAGGGGACACGGTCTGAAAGGAGAAACAATGACCGATACGCCGGCCGACCTGAGATACAGCAGCGATCATCTGTGGGCCAGGGTCCTCGCGGACGGCAACCGGGTCCGCGTCGGAGTCACAGACTTCGCTCAGCAATCGCTGGGCGATGTGGTCGATGTAACCCCGCCCCAGGTTGGCGAGACAGTCAAGGCGGGTGAGGCCTGCGGCGACATCGAGTCGACCAAGAGCGTCAGCGACCTGGTCGCACCGGTCACCGGTACAGTCCGCACCCGAAACGATGATCTGGCCGGCGCTCCAGAGCTGGTGAACAGTGACCCGTACGGCGAGGGCTGGATATTCGAGGCCGAGACCGACCCAGCCACACTGGACCAGCAACTAGCCGCTCTTATGGACGCCCAGGCTTACAGCGAGATGGTGGGTGCCTGAGGGACTATCTGATCCAGGTCATCACCCGACCGGGTGATAACCAGCGAGCACGCGCCGTGGGCCGGTCTCCGCCGGGCTCGGCTACGAGGAGGCAGGTGTTGCCACCGAGCGCGGCTTCGTGATCGTCGACGGATACTGCCGCACCAGCGTGCCGACGATCTCCGCCGTCGGAGACCTCAGGCCCGGCCCGCAGCTCGCACACGCTGCCCATCCGGCCTTACCCACCGGGTAATCAAATGTCTACGGACGGCAGGTCTTTCACCTGGTGTTTGGTGAGGCTGAGATGGATAAGAAGAGTCCCGATCTTGGCCACAGCGCTGATCGGGATAGCCACTTCCTTGCGGCCCCACCCGTGTCCTTCCTGGAGGAGCACGTGGGTTACTTGGCGGCCGCCCGGTTCCACTATCAACCCCTCGACCTCGCCTATCTCGCCGTCGGTCGCACAGACGGTCAATTCGCGGCGTATGTCTACCTCGCCGGCTGGAACGGAGTCGACGGTGACTTTTTCCGGAGCCTGCGGTCGGCCCGGGTCGCGGCCGGCCCGGGCCCGGGATCCGCCCGCGCCGAAGATTCCTGGGGACATTGGAAGAATGTTCACGCTAGGGGGGAGCCGGGGATTGTGGGGCCCGGTGGGGTCCAGGTCCGGCACGACCTCCGTCTCCTGGGCGGGCCGGAGCGCCTGGAACTCGGCCAAGGTGCAGCGAACCCGGACCTGACCTGTCGTAGCATCCACAAGGTCAACCGGAACAAGCCGCCCTGGGCCATTTCGGTTCTTCGGGTCGACTACGAGATGAGTGACCTCCCGGGCGACCGGGTTGACGATTATGCGGCTCACATGACCGCAGGCTCCATCGCTGCAACTGGCGTCGGCGCCGATCCTGAACGGCATCTTCTGCACCATAGCCACCTTCCTCACTGAGCGAAATGGACGGGCGTTCAAATCATGGGTCAATGCAGAGCTGGCTAACGGTCCTGGGCTTTATCTGTATCCGCAGTGGCGACCATGAGACGCCTCCTGAGCTGCATCTAACAGTGTCACCAACAGAGTCATGGTTATCCAGCCAGAAATGCTTACGGACGCTGCCCCGGGATGCTGAATACCTGAAGGAGGAATGATCGGAGCTTCTAGGGTAAGAACGGAGATGGACATCAGAGCTATCACGCCGGCGGAGATTATAGCCAGAATGAGCTTGTATCTTTGAATTAATTTCCAGGTACTAAAGCCAGCGGCGCCCGCGATCGCGGCAAGGTACGCCTTCATCATGTCCTGCATCATGCGCTAATCCTCAGCAAGGTTCCCCTAACGTGTCAGATACGCTTCCAGCAGGATACTGAGGGGACCCAGGCTGGACCGCCCGTCACGGTCGCCGCCGATCAGCTGCCGTCGACACCCGCGCTCAAACAAAGACAGTGAGCTCGATCGTGCGTCTTGCTCGCCCCACTGGATGCGTAACGCCGACTCGGCGCGTTTCCGCTGACAACCTCGAGGCCGTGGCCGCGGGGCCCGATAGACCAGTTCTGTTCCTGCCGCCGATCATCGCGCGGAGCGTGTTTCGCAAGAGGATCGCTAGCCGGGCGTCCCGTCGCGCTCGTTTCTTCGGGCGAGGCG
>Ga0209693_10000151_pt1 | contig 26101 bp, 24 predicted proteins | sample HubBroMetageWRM3_FD_188345 | JGI IMG/M metagenome (GOLD analysis project Ga0209693, IMG submission 188345) | Warmed soil microbial communities from the Hubbard Brook experimental Forest, New Hampshire - Hubbard Brook CCASE Soil Metagenome WRM 3... | ecosystem: Environmental > Terrestrial > Soil... | reverse complement strand
GCCCCATGCGCATTCGCAAACGCCATCCCACGCCTGCCGAGCTTGGCCTGACGGCCGAGGAGGGCGGCGTGTTCCGCGCGCTCACCACGCCACAGCATATCCAGGAATTCGTGGTCGGCCTGCACGCCAATTTCGAGGAGGACGGCGACTGCCTGCGCTCGGTGCGCGGCGTGCTGCGCCATCGCCGCGCCCATTGCATCGAGGCCGCCTTTGTCGCCGCCTGCGCGCTTTGGCTGCAGGGCGAACCGCCGCTGATCATGGACCTGACCGCCAAGGGCGATTCCGACCATGTCGTCGCCATCTTTCGGCGCAATGGCTGTTGGGGCGCCATCTCCAAAAGCAACCATGTCTGGTTGCGCTGGCGCGACCCGGTCTATCGAAGCCTGCGCGAACTGGCGATGTCGTACTTCCATGAATACACCAACAAGCATCGCAAGACGTTGCGGACCTATTCCAGGCCGGTCGGCCTCGACCACTTTCCAACCGGCATGTGGATCACCAACGAGGAGGATTGCTGGGACGTCGGCGCCGCCCTCGACGACGTGCGCCACTACCGGCTGATCACGCCGGCGCAGGCCCGCCGGCTGATGCCGCGCGACGCAACCGAGCTTCGGGCCGATGACCTGGTGCAATACGAAAGCAGCGACCGCAAGCGCGCTCGCCGGTACTGAGAGACCTCATGATGAAAGCCCTGATCGCGTTCCTGCTCGCCTCGCTGCTGGGCGCGGGACCCGCCACCGCGTCGCAGATCCCGCCCGAATGGCAGGCGGCAGCGCAGGCGGTGATCGGCGAGCTGGAGCGCAACACGCCGCAAGCGGCCAGGCCATGGGGCAACGAACTCACGGACGGGTGGAACCTGGCGCGCGCCTGGCGCCGGTACAACAACCGCAATAGCGAGATCATCCTGGCGGAATACCTCACCTTCGTGGCCGTGTGCCGCCAGGGCTGCGCCGGCCATACGATCGAGGGTCAGGATTATCGAGCGATGGCCGAACAGATGAAGGCGTTGCGCGTCGAGCAAGGCGGGCCCTACGTGCTGGCCGCCAATGCGCACGCCTGGTTGGCGAGTCTCCCCGATCCGACGGGGGCCGCGCGCAAGAATGCCGGCCTGTGGGGCAAGGACCTCGACGCGGCGGCGGCCGACTTCGCCACCGGCAACCTCTATGCGCTGGCCTGGCTGCTGGCCCGCGCCCAGCCGACAGCCGCCGAGCAGGCCGCCACCTTCGCGCGGTTCGCGCTGTTCGTGCAGGGCAGGGCCTGGATCGGCGCGCGCTGCCTCGACATTTCCAAGGTCGCCATGGTCCTCGACGCGCCGCCCCGCATCGAGGTTTGCCGATAACCGGATTTGCAAATGGCCGGCTGGAGGCGGATCATCGGACCATGCCCTACGAGACGATCGAGGTTCGCAAGATCACCCCGGCGATCGGCGCGGAAATCGCCGGCGTCGATCTCGCCGGTCCGCTGTCCAACCGCCAGGTGAGCGAGCTGCACGATGCGCTGATGGAGCATCAGGTGATCTTCTTCCGTGACCAGCAGATGAGCGTCGACCAGCACAAGGCGTTCGGCCGGCTGTTCGGCGAGCTTTTGATCCATCCCGCGGCCCGCGCCGAGGTCGAGGGTCATCCCGAGATCCGCGTCGTCCATGCCGACGAGAAGACCGAAGTGGCGACCGGCGAGGTCTGGCACTCCGACATGTCATGCGAGCCCGAGCCGCCGATGGGCTCGATCCTCTACCTGCACCAGACACCGCCGGTCGGCGGCGACACGGCATTCGCCAACATGTATCTCGCCTACGAGACGCTGTCGGAACCGATCAAGCGGCTGGTCGAGGGGCTGAGCGCGTTCCACACCAGCGCCCATGTCTATTCGCGCGGCGCCTACCAGCGCAGCGACAAGAAGTTCCCCGAGGCGGTGCATCCCATCGTGCGCCGCCACCCGGTGACGGGTCGGAAATGCCTGTTCATCAATCGCGGCTTCACCACGCGCATCGAAGGGCTCAAGAAGCACGAGAGCGATGCACTGCTGGAGATGCTGGTGCGCCACGCCGAGACGCCGGAGTTCCAGTGCCGCTTCCGTTGGGACAGGCACTCCGTCGCCTTCTGGGACAATCGTTGCGCGATGCACCGCGCTACGTTCGACTACCACCCGCACATGCGGCACGGCCATCGCGTCACCATTAAGGGCGACCGGCCGTTCTAGTCATCTCGCGTCTTGAACCCTCTCCGCCCGCGTCATCGCGGGGCGACAGGGAGGGGACCCGCGCGTACGCGCGGGGAGGGTGAGGTGGGCGCGGCCTCTCCTCCCGATCAACGTCTGATTTGTCGAAACACCACCTCACCTACCCCATTGCTTCGCAATGGGGCCCCTTCCTCTCCCCCGCTTCGCGGCGGAGAGGACGTATGGCGAGAAAGGAGGATGAGGCGGCGGCGCCTATTCGGCCGCGATCGCGTCCTTCACGAACTTCTTGGCGTCGAAATCCTCGGCGACCTTGAGGTCGTTGCCCAGGAGCTTTTCGACGTCGATCTTGGCGTATTCCATCACGCCCATATCGCCCAGCGCCTTCTGCACCTTCGGCCCGAACAGGCCGATCTCCTTGAGGATGGGCACGATGCGGGTGAAGAGGCGGTTGCGGAACGACTGCATGGAGCCCGAATTGTAGGCGTACTCCATGAGCTTATCGACCGGCAGGCCCGAGCGCATCCAGACCTCGGCCTGGTTGAAGCGGTCGCGCATGAAGTAGAGCGCCTCGACCGTGAACTCTTCGCGCTCGGCGCGCTCGGCGTCGGAGAGGTGCGGATAGTATTCGCGCAGCGCCATGCGGCCGAAGGTGACGTGCCGCGCCTCGTCCTGCATGACGTAGGCGTTGACCGCGCCGGCCAGGTTGTTCTTGGCGGTGTCGCGGATGCGCTGGAAGGCGGCCAGCGCCAGGCCTTCGATCAAAACCTGCATGCCGAGATAGGTCATGTCCCAGCGGCGGTCGGACAGAGTCTGCTCGAGCAGGTTCTTCAGCGAGTCGGTGATGGGATAGGCCGCCTTGAACTTCTCGTGGATCAGCCGCTTATAAGTCTCGACGTGGCGAGCTTCGTCCATGACCTGGGTGGCGGCGTAGAACTTGGCGTTCATGTCCGGCACCGTGTTGACGATCTTGGCGGTGGCGATCAGCGCGCCCTGCTCGCCGTGCATGAACTGGCAGATCGAATGGCATTGCAGGTTGAAGCGCAGCCAGTCGCGCTCCTTCTCCGTCATCTTGTCCCAGAACGGCGAGCCGTAGATCGGGATGGTCTCGTCGGACATGCCCATCGGGTTGCCTTCGAACAGCTCCTGGCTCCAGTCGAGCCGGGTGCTGGTGTCCCACTGCTGCTGCTTGCCTTTCTCGTAGAGGTTCAGCAGATCGGACGAGCCGGCGTCATATTCCCAATTGAAGGCGATTTCGGTGGCGCCATCGAACTTCCAGTTCGTGACTTCGACCGGCAGCTGGTAAATCTTCTGCGTCGTCATTGGCTCTTGCCTCCTGGCACTGAACGCGGTCCCATTGCCAACCCGGAGCGGTAAAAATGACGCTCCGTTCATTTTTCTGAGCGGAAGCTATCATACTCTGCTAGGAGAGTCCTCAAGGAAAATAGCACGGTCTCTGAACCCGGATTTATCAATGGCTTACAACACCTTGCGCATCGCCAAAATCGTCGAGGAAACGCCCGATGCGCGCTCTTTCGTCCTCGAAATTCCGGCCGACCTGGCCGACAAGTACCGCTACCGCGCGGGGCAGTTCCTGACTTTCCGGGTGCCGCACCCCGAGGGTGCCTTCAACCGCTGCTATTCGCTGTCGAGCGCGCCGGAGACCGACGGGCTGCCCAAGGTGACGGTGAAAAGGGTCGAGGGCGGCAAAGGCTCCAACTGGTTCCACGATGCGCTGAAGGAAGGCCTCACGCTCGAAGTGCTGCCGCCGGCCGGCCGGTTCGTGCTGGGCGAAGGCGACGCTCCCCTGCTGCTGTTCGGCGGCGGCAGCGGCATCACGCCGATGATGTCGCTGATCAAGTCGGCCCTGAAGGCCGGCAAACGCCGCATCCGCCTTTTTTACGCCAACCGCGACAAGCCCTCGATCATTTTCGACAAAGAGCTCGTCGCCCTGCTCGCTGCACACAACGGCCGGCTGGAGGTGATCCATCATCTCGACGCCGAGCAGGGCCTGACCCAACCGCAAGAGATCATCGCCGCGCTAAAAGGCTTCGAGAATGCCGAGGCCTATCTGTGCGGGCCTGGTCCGTTCATGACCCTGGTCGAGAACACGCTGCTCGGCGCCGGCATGGCGCGGGAAAAAGTGCGCCTCGAGCGCTTCGAGGCCTCGGGCAACGACGCCGTGCCGATCGAGCTGCCCGCCGAAGGCGACGTGATCCCAAGCGAGATCACCATCCATTTCGAGGGCAAGGCGCACAAGGTGCCGTACCGCAAGGGCCTCAGCATCCTCGAGGCGGCGCGCGCCGCCGGCCTCAACCCGCTGTCGTCGTGCGAGGAGGGCTTCTGCGCGTCGTGCGCGGCCAAGCGCATCAAGGGCAAGATCGTGCTGGCGAAAAACGACATCTACACGCCCGACGATCTCGCCAACAACTGGATCCTGACCTGCCAGGGCCACTGCTTCGGTCCGGAGGTCGAGATCACCTACGACGTGGTGTGAACCTTCTCCGCCTTCCCGCCCGCGATACGGTGCGGGCGACGATCCTGACGATCATCGCCGGTATCGCCGACGCGGTGGGCTACATCACCATGGGCGGCGTGTTCGCCGCCAACATGACGGGCAACACGGTGCTGGCAGGCATCGCCGCCGCGCAGCGCAACTACACCGACGCCTGGCGCCATCTCGCGCCGCTGCTCGCCTTCTTCGCCGGCGCCTTGTTGTCGCGCCTGCTTCTCAGGCTGTCGCACAAGCCGACCGCCGGCCTGCTGGTCCAAGCGGCGCTGCTCGCGATCGTGGGTTTCCTGACCCTGGACCGCGAAGTCGCGGTAATGATCGTGGCGGTGGCGATGGGCGTGCAAGCCTCGGCGATTACCCACTTCGCCGGCAGCGCCGTCAGCACTGTCGTCGTGACCAGCACCCTGGCGCGTACCGCCGACGCGCTGCTCGACCGGCTGTGGTCCGGCGAGAAGAAGCAGCTGCCGGCCGTCACCAACCTGCCGCTGCTCGGGTTCACCTGGATGGGCTATCTCGTCGGCGCCGTGGCAGGCACGCTGCTGCTTGGCGTCATGCCTTATCCGCTGCTGGTGCCGGTCGCCTTGCTGGGGCTGCTGCTGTTGATCTGAGGGCCAACTACATCGGCGGGGTGAGACCGTCCTTGCCGTAGGTGATGCGCGGCGTCAGCAAAGTCCCGTCGGGCTTCTTTTCGGCCGCTGCGATGAAGATGCCGGTACCGGGCTTCAGCTCGGCCTTGTCGCCCGGTGCATAGGTCACGACGACGGTTTCCGGCGTCACGACAAGCGTCTTCTCGCCGCCTTTGTACTTCATCGTCAGCGTCTGGTCCTTCACGCCGGTCACGGCCGCCTCGACATTGGCGTTGGTCATGGTGGACTGCGGCTTGAGATCCCAGTCACGGTGTCCCTCGCCGGTGCCGCGCATCGCCTCGGGGAAGATGTGCACCTCGACCGCGCGCAGGCTGCCGTCCGGACCAGGCATCGCCGTCGAGCCGACGAACATGCCGGGCTTGATGTCGGCCATGCTCGCCTTGACCATCGCCACGAACAGCGGCTGGTCGGTAACCGCCACCTTCACCGTATCGCCGCTGCGGGTTTTGACGAGATACACAGGGCCATCCATACCCTCGACCGTGCCGCGCACGCGCACGGTATCTTGCGCCCAGGCCGAAGAGATCGAGCCGGTTGCAGCAAGGGTGAAGATGACAAAAGTACGCCGCAGCATCCGGGACATGGCGACCCTCCTTGAAAGCGCAAATGGAGCGGAATGCTAGCGCATCACGCCGCCAAGACGGCATCACTAGGAGGTGAAGTGGGAGGCGACGTACGGTCGCCTGCGCGCTTGTCACTCCGCCGCGATCGCCTTCTGGACGAACATCTTCCTGTCGAAGTCGTCGGCGACCTTGCCGTCATTGGCGAGCTGCTCGACGACGTCGATCTTGGCGTAGTCCATGGCGCCCATCTCGGTGAACGCCTTCTGCACCCGCTCGCCCCACAGGCCGATGTCCTTCACCGTGGGCACGACGCGGCTGAATAGCCGGCCGCGGAACGAGTTCATCTGCTTGGAATTGTAGTGGATCTCGTCCAGCACGCTGGCCGGCAGGCCGAGCCGCTCCCAGACTTCCGACTGGTTGAAGCGGTCGCGCATGAAATAGAGCGCCTCGACCACGAATTCCTCGCGCTCGTCGCGCTCGGCTTGGGAGAGCTGCGGATAGTAATCGCGCAGCGCCAGGCGGCCGAACGAGACGTGCCGCGCCTCGTCCTGCATGACATAGGCGTTGACCGCGCCGGCCAGCGTGTTGCCCGACTTGTCGCGGATCGCCTGGAAAGCGGCCAGCGCCAAGCCTTCGATCAGCACCTGCATGCCGAGATAGGTCATGTCCCAGCGGCGATCGGTCAGCGTCTGCTCGAGCAACGTCTTGAGCGCCGGGTTGATCGGATAGGCGAGTTCGAACTTCTCATGCAGCAGGCGCTTGTAGGCCTCGACGTGGCGCGCCTCGTCCATCACCTGCGTCGCAGCATAGAACTTGGCGTTCATGTCCGGCACCGTGGCGACGATCTTGGCGGTGGCGATCAAGGCCCCCTGCTCGCCGTGCGTGAACTGCGAGATCGTGTTGGCCTGCAGATTGCGCCGCAGCCACGACCTCTCTTTGGTCGTCATCTTGCGCCAGTAATCCGTGTCGTAGATCGAGATCGCCTCGTCCTTGAGTTCCATCGGATTGTCGGGATTGAGCTCGAGCGACCAGTCGAGCCGCGTGCTGGCGTCCCACTGCTGCTTCTTGCCCTTTTCGTAGAGTTCGAGCAGCGCCGAGGAGCCGTCGTCATATTCCCAGTTGAACTGGATCTCGGTCGCACCGTCGAACTTCCAGTCCGTCACCTCGACCGGCAGAGCGTAGATGCGCTGGGTGCTCATGGCAGGCCCTCCCGGGCAGGTCTTCCGTCTAATCGCCAAAAAGATGACGCCCCGCTCACCTTCTGGCAAGCGACAAGCGCGTTACGGCTGCAGCCGGTAGCCGCCGCGGTCGGTGATCAGGATGGCGGCACTCGTCGGATCCTTCTCGATCTTCTGGCGCAGGCGATAGATGTGGGTTTCCAGGGTGTGCGTGGTGACCCCGGCATTGTAGCCCCACACCTCGTTCAACAGGACGTCGCGGGCGACCGGCCGGTCGCCGGCGCGGAACAGGTATTTCAGGATCGAGGCTTCCTTGTCGGTCAGGCGGATCTTCTTCTTGCCGCCCTTCTCCACCAGCATCTTGGCCGCCGGATGGAATTCGTAGGGCCCGATGGTCATCACCGCATCCTCGCTGCGCTCGTGCTGGCGCAGATGGGCGCGCAGGCGGGCGAGCAGGACGTTGATGCGAAACGGTTTGGTCACGTAGTCGTTGGCGCCCGATTCGAGGCCGAGGATGGTATCGGCGTCCGAATCGGCTGCGGTCAGCATGATGACCGGCGATCGCACGCCCTGGCGGCGCATCAGCTTGCAGAGCTCGCGGCCGTCCATATCGGGCAGGCCGATATCGAGCAGGATGGCGTCGTAGTGCGCCAGCTTGGCCTTTTCCAAGCCCTCGGCAGCGGTACCGACCTGGATGGTGTTGAACCCGTCATAGAGGTCGAGCTGCTCGGCGAGCACGGTCCGCAGCGCCTGATCGTCGTCGACGAGCAGAATTTTCTTCCCACGATTGTTCACTGACATGCTGCTGCTACCTGCGAGCGCCCCCCGATACCTTATCTGGTACGCCGCGGCGGCAAAAGCGGTTCACTTCGGCAAAAAGCCGCGCCGTGCTAAAGAAAAGCATGCCCTCGAGTCAGGTACATTCTCGCACCGCCACTGCACTAGCCGCCGTTGAACGCGCCTTGGCCGAACTGCGCCGCGGCGGCATCGTCGTCTTGCGCGACGAGGACGGTGCCGCCGGCCTGGTGGTCGCCGCCGAAGCCTGCGGCCCGCTCGCCCTGCAGCGCCTGCAGGGCCTGGCCCAGGACGCGCCGGTGCTGATCACTACGCGCCGCCGCGCCGAGGCGATCGGCATGGAGATCCCGCCGCACATTGCCGGCGGCATGGGCGAGACCAACAAGCCGATCACCCTCGACCTGCCGGAGGGCGTGCCGGTCGACGTGATCCTGCGGCCGCACGAAAACGACCCGCCCGATCAGCAGGGCGGCTCGAGCCGCCACATCGCCCTGCGCTCCCTGTCGCGGCCGGTGGTCAGCCACGCGCCGCGCATCGCCCAGACCGCCATCGAGCTCGCCAAGCTCGCCCGCCTGCTGCCCGCCGTCGTCCTGGGACCGCTCAGCCGCGATCACGGCAACAAGCGGCGCGCCTGGGCCCGCGAGCAGGACCTGATCTACGTCGATGCCGCCGACGTGCTGGGCTACGAGGAGACCGCCTCGCGCAACCTCCATCAGGTGGCGCAGGCGCATGTGCCGCTCGAGGGCGCGGAGAACGCCCGCATCCTCGCCTGGCGGCCGAGCGACGGCGGCAAGGAGCATCTCGCCATCGTGGTCGGCGAGATCGACCCGACCGAACCGGTCCTCATCCGCCTCCATTCGGAGTGCTTCACCGGCGATCTTTTGGGCTCGCTGCGCTGCGACTGCGGCCTGCAGTTGCGCGGCGCCATCACCGAGATCGCCAAGCAGGGTTCGGGCGTGCTGCTCTATCTCGCCCAGGAAGGCCGCGGCATCGGCCTGGTGAACAAGCTCCGCGCCTACGAGCTGCAGGACGACGGCTTCGACACGATCGACGCCAACGAACAGCTGGGCTTCGATGCCGACGAGCGCATCTATGCGCCGGCCGCCACCATGCTGGCGCGCATGGGCATCAAGCGCGTGCGGCTGATGACCAACAATCCGCAGAAGATCGCCCAGCTCGAGCGCTACGGCATCGAGGTCGCCGAGCGGGTGGCGCACTCCTTCCCGGCCAATGGGCACAACGAGAACTACCTGCGCACCAAGGCCGAGCGCGCCGGCCATTTGCTCTAAGCGGAAACCATGCGTGTCGGCGTCCCGAAGGAAATCAAGGATCATGAGGATCGCGTCGGGCTGGTGCCGTCGTCGGTCGCCGAGCTGGTCCATCACGGCCATGAGGTGATGATCGAGCGCGGCGCCGGCCAGGGCGCGGGGCTGGCCGACGATCAGTACCTGGCGGCCGGCGCGCGGATTGCCGCCGATGCTGCAGAGGTCTTCTCGTCGTGCGAGCTGATCGTGAAGGTGAAGGAGCCGCTTGCGCCCGAGCGCAGGCGGCTGCGCGCCGGCCAGGTGATCTTCACCTACCTGCACCTGGCGCCCGATCCCGAACAGACGCACGACCTGCTCAAGAGCGGCGTGACCGCCATCGCCTACGAGACCGTCACCTCCCCCTTCGGCACCCTGCCGCTGCTGACGCCGATGTCGGAGATCGCCGGCCGCCTCGCGCCGCAGGTCGGCGCGCGCTATCTCGAGCGCACCTCGGGCGGACGCGGCGTGCTTTTGGGCGGCGTGCCGGGCGTGCCGCCAGCCGAGGTCGTGGTGCTGGGCGGTGGCGTATCGGGCACGCATGCCGCCACCATCGCGCTCGGCATGGGCGCCACGGTGTTCGTGGTCGACCGTTCGGCCGAGGCGCTGCGCCGGCTGGCGGCGCAAATGCCGGGCTTGCGCACGATTTTCTCGACGCGCGATGCGCTGGGCCACATCCTGCGCCGCGCCGATCTGGTGATCGGCGCCGTGCTGGTGCCGGGTGCCGCCGCGCCCAAGCTCGTCACGCGCGCGATGGTGGCGACGATGAAGCCCGCCAGCGTGATCGTCGACATCGCCATCGACCAGGGCGGCTGCTGCGAGACTTCCAGGCCGACCTCGCATTCACATCCGACCTACGTCGAGGAAGGCGTGACGCATTATTGCGTCACCAACATGCCGGGTGCGGTGGCGCGCACCTCGACCTTCGCGCTGAACAACGCGACGCTGCCTTTCGTGCTGGCCCTGGCCGACAAGGGCTGGCGCAAGGCCACCAACGACGATCCACATCTGCGCAACGGATTGAACGTGCATGCCGGCAAGCTCACCTGCCAGCCGGTCGCCGAGGCGCTGGGCCTGCCCTTCACACCGCCCGAGACGATGGCCGCGTAGCGGCTCAGCCGCATCCGTTGGCCTTTTTTGGCCATACCAAGCCGCTAAACTCCCGCCACGACCCCGAGAAACGGGGCGGTTGAGGAGGATCCGCCATGTCGAGAATCAAACGCCGTGCGCTTGTCGCCACGGGCGCGGCCTTCGCGCTCGCTCCCGCCATTGTTCGCGCCCAGAACAAGTACGATCCGGGCGTCACAGACAAGGAGATCAAGCTCGGCCATACCAATCCCTATAGCGGGCCATTGTCGGCCTACGGCGTGATCGGCAAAGGCATCACCGCCTACTGGAACATGGTCAACGACCAGGGCGGCATCAACGGCCGCAAGATCAACTTCATCACCTATGACGACGGCTTCCAGCCGCCCAAGACGGTCGAGATGGTGCGCAAGCTGGTCGAGGACGATCAGGTCTTCGCGATCTACCAGCTGCTCGGCACGCCGACCAACACCGTGGTGCAGAAGTACCTCAACCAGAAGAAGGTGCCGCAGCTCTTCGTCGCGACCGGCGCGTCCAAGTGGGGCAATCCCAAGGAGTTCCCGTGGACCATGGGCTGGCAGCCCGACTACGCCACCGAGGCCGCCATCTACGCCAAGCACATCATGGCCAATCATCCCAACGCCAAAGTCGCGATGCTTTACCAGAACGACGATTCGGGGAAGGACTACCTCAACGGCTTCATCGCCGGCTTCGGCAAGAACAAGGACAAGTTCCTGATCAAGACGGTGAGCTACGAGGTCACTGACCCCACGGTCGACAGCCAGATCATCCAGCTCAAGGATTCCGGCGCCGACGTCCTGTTCAATGACGCCGCGCCCAAGGCCGCCGCGCAGGCGATCCGCAAGGTCGCCGACCTCGGCTGGAAGCCGGCGCATTATCTCGCCAACGTCGCAGCCTCCGTCGCCTCGACCCTCAAGCCCGCGGGCCTCGACAACAGCACGGGCATCATCACCGCCGCCTACCTGAAAGATCCGACCGATCCGCAATGGGCCAACGCGCCGGACTTCCTCGAATGGAAGGCATGGATGGAGAAGTACCTGCCGCAAGGCAATATGTCGGATGCCTCGTACACCTATGCCTACTCGGTATCGGCGACCATGCGCCACGTGCTGACCGAGTGCGGCAACGAGCTGACGCGCGCCAACCTGATGAAGCAGGCCGCCAGCATGAAGGATCTCGTGGTGCCGATCCTGTTGCCCGGCATCAAGATCAACACCAGCCCGACCGACTTCTATCCCATCCAGTCGGTCCAGCTGGCGCGCTTCGACGGCGAGACGTGGAAGCTGTTCGGCGAGGTGCTGTCGAGCGAAAGCAGCTAGAGTCGATTTCGATCCGATGAGGCATCTTTGCTGGGGGCGCGCCACTGGAGTGGTGCGCCCCCAGCAATGATACGACTCCTGCTCTTGATGTGATCTTGCCTCCTCCTCCTCGATTCCGGTGGGTCGGTGGTGCGCTCCAGAATAAGTAAGCACCAGTGACGGGGGTAAGCCCGTTTCGGCCGCTGAATTTCCTCGCAAATCTCATGCGATATTGCTCTCGTTCCGAAGCACGCGAACGCCGGAGGCTCAGCTCGCGCGGCTGTGCCGGCAGGCGGCAAGAAAGAACGCAACGCTGCGCGCCACGTGCGCGTCGATCTCTTCGTCCAGCGTCTTGGGGTCCACCTCGAACAGCGCCCGGAGCAGCATGGGCACGGCGATGAGATCGAGGAAGAAGCGAGCCGTGGTTGTCAGGCGCTCCGGAGCAAAGGCTGGCAGCGACCGAAGCTCGTCGGATTGCGTCAACTGGCCCAGCAACCGGACCCCAAGGTCAGTGCTGAGATCACGCGCCGTCCGGCTGACTGTGCTTGCCAGATCAGGGAAGCGGCGCGCTTCTGCTACAGCCAGCCGCATCAGCGCGATCCTTTCGCTGTCCAAACCCCAGTGCAGCAGGGTGCTGGCGGCGCTCGTGAGGCGCTCCTCGATTGTCGAGCCGGTTGGCACCTCGGCCTTGAACTCCGTGATCCGAGAAAGGATGTCCCGCGTCACCACGTCGGTGAATAGCGCCCGCTTGTCGCGGAAGCGGGCATAGATCGTGGCCTTTCCCGAGCGGGCAACCTCGGCGATCTCGTCGATGCTCGCGCCTTCGAACCCGCGCTCCAGAAACATTTTTCGCGCCGCATCAAGGATGCGCGTGTCAACCTCGCCGGCAAGCTCCTTGGGCGGCCGGCCAAAGCGCACCGCGGCGCGCTTTGCCTTCGCCGCCGGCATCTTCTTCAAACTGCTGGTTTTCATGGACTTCGACCGCGCTTCAGGCTTCCGCTGAGCCTCTCATCTACACGCATTTGTGATATTTGTAAATAGAACGGAACGGTCTAGTTCCTATTGACAAACTCGTTTCCCAAGCTATTTTTATATCGAAACGGTACCGTTCCGTTTCTTTATACCACGTCGCGATGGGCGTCACCTCTCAGCAGGAGTGGCAAACATGTTCGAAAACGAAGTTTTGGACCGGGGCGAACGGGTGCTCGACGGCGTCGAAAGTCCGCGATCTGTCCCGGCCGCGCACGATCCCAGTTTCGAGTCCGACCGACAGGAGGTCACCGCGCGGGCTCCCTCCCCGCAAGAAAGCCCGGCTGCCGGAGCGCCTGCCTCACCCGTTCGGTTGGAATCCGCTCGGCCGGAGGCGACCGGCAAGGAGCGCAGGGCCAGCTTCTTGCGTCGCCGCCCCGTTGTCTCCGCCATCGGCGCTGTGCTCCTGGCCTCCACGATCGCCGGCGGCTCCCTCTATGTGGACGACGCAAGACATTTCGAGTCCACTGATGATGCCTTCGTCGCCGCGCGGCAGTTTTCAATCGCGCCGAAAGTCTCTGGCTACATCACCGCCGTCCCCGTCACCGACAACCAGTATGTCAAATCCGGCGACGTGATCGCCCGCATCGATGACCGTGACTATCGCACGGCGCTCGAGCAGGCACAGGCGCAAGTCGCGACGGCGCAGGCCAGCATCGAGAACATCGATGCGCAACTCGACGTGCAGCAGGCCCAGATCAGCGCCAACCAGGCCCAGGTGGACCAGGCGCAGGCGGCGCTGGTGTTCGCACAGCAGCAGGCAGCGCGGTACGAGCATCTGGAGCAAACGGGCTATGGCACCGTTCAGAACGCCCAGCAATATACCTCGCAGCTCCACCAGCAGCAGGCTGCGCTGGCGAGCGCGCAGGCGACGCTGAAGCTGGCGCAGCGGCAAGTCGAGGCGCTCAAGGCTCAGCGCAACAGCGCCGCCGCGAGCCTTGCGCAAGCCCAGGCCAACCGCGATCAGGCAGAGCTCAATCTCTCCTACACGACGGTGACGGCAGCCCAGTCGGGGCGCGTCGTCAACCTGGGCGCCGGCGTCGGTCAATTCGCCCAGCCTGGCAACAGCCTGACGATGTTTGTGCCGGATCAGATCTGGGTCACGGCGAACTTCAAGGAGATTCAGCTCGACCACATGCGGCCCGGCGATCCGGTGACGCTCGCAATCGACGCTTATCCTGACCGCCAGATTCACGGTCATCTCGAGAGCGTCCAGCCAGGGTCCGGCACTGCGTTCTCGCTGCTGCCCGCGCAGAACGCCACTGGCAACTACGTCAAGATCGTGCAGCGCGTGCCGGTCAAGATCGTCATGGACGATCCGCCGACCGACGTCGCACTCGGTCCGGGCATGTCGGTCGTCCCCACAGCGCGGGTTGATTTGAGGCCGTCCCTCTATGAGCGACTGAGGAGATATCTATGAGTGCCGCTGCGCTCCAAGTCGACTCTCCCGCATCCGCGAGCGGTGGCGCGGTCAACCCGTGGGTGATCGCCATCCTGGTCGCGCTCGCAAGCTTCATGGAGGTGCTTGACACCACCATCGCCAATGTCGCGCTGCCCTACATTGCCGGCGGCATGGGGGTGAGCGAAGACGAAGCGTCCTGGGTGGTGACCACCTATCTCGTCTCCAATGCGATCATTCTGACGGCCTCGAGCTTCCTCGCCCGGATGCTTGGCCGTAAAGCCTTCTTCCTGATTTGTCTCGGAGCATTCACCTTCAGCTCACTGTTGTGCGGCTTTGCTCCGAATCTGAATGCGCTGCTGCTGTGCCGCGTCCTGCAGGGCTTCGGCGGTGGGGGCATGGTGCCGGTCGCCCAGTCGATCCTGGCCGATTCGTTTCCGCCGGCGAAGCGAGGCCAGGCCTTCGCGGTATTTGGCGTCGCAGTGGTGGTGGCTCCGGTGGTCGGGCCGACGCTCGGCGGCTGGCTGTCCGACAATGTCTCCTGGCAGTGGTGCTTTCTGATCAACGTGCCGGTCGGCGTGATCGCGATGGCGCTGATTTCGCTGCTGCTGCACGAGTCACCGACCGCGCGTGCGGAAGCACGGCGGCAGCAGCAGGGCCATGGCTTCGATGTGGTCGGCTTCGTGTTGGTCGCGACCTTCCTCGGGGCCCTGGAGGTCGTGCTGGACCGCGGCCTGGAGGACGACTGGTTCGGCTCGTCCTTCATCGTGACGTTCACGGTCATCTGCATTCTGGCGTTTGCGCTGATGATTCCGTGGGAGTTGAGTCGCCGCCATCCGATGATCGACCTCCACATGGTAGCGACGCGCCAGTTCGGCGCCTGCTTCCTGGTCATGCTGGCGACCGGCGCGATCCTGCTCGCGACCACGCAATTTCTGCCGCAGCTGGTGCAACAGGATTTCGGTTACACCGCCACCTGGGCCGGCCTCGTGCTCTCGCCAGGCGGCGTGGTCACGATGGCAATGATGTTCGTGGTCGGCCAAGTGGCAGTCAAGGTGCAGCCCAAGTATCTGATCGTCGCTGGCGCAGTGCTCTGCGCTCTTTCCATGTACGCCATGACCAACGTCTACGGCGATCTCGGCTTCTGGTTCATGGCGCGCTCGCGCATGCTGCTCGGCGTTGGACTGCCGCTGATCTTCGTGCCGATCATGGCCGCATCCTATGACGGCATTCAACCCTCCAAGACCGACCAGGCCTCCGCCTTGATCAACGCAGCGCGGAACACTGGAGGTTCGATCGGCGTCTCGATCGTCTCCAACGTGTTGACGCACCGCGAGCAGTTCCACCAGAGTCGACTGGTCGAGCAGGTGATCCCTTCCTACCTTCAGTACCAGGATACGTTGCAGCGGATCACGAGTTTCTTCGCTGGCCACGGCAGCTCATTGGCCCAAGCGCATGATCAGGCGATCCAGTGGATCGGACAACAGGTGCAGGCACAGGCATCGTACCTCGCCTACATGGATGCCTTCTGGGTCTTGATGCTGATCTCGCTGGCCGCGGTGCCACTCGCCCTGATGCTGCGGACGATCAAGCTCGGCGGCGCTGGTCCCGTCGGCCATTGAGGATCGTCCTCATGGGCACGGAGGCTGCTACTGCTTAGCAACTGGCTTGCCCACGTCCGCCATGGGTCGAACTCGGAGTGAAAGCCAGTCCGCGTTATGTCCGCTTTCCCCTTGGAAGCGGACACCTCTCCGTGCCCGGGTGACGTCGGCTTCGTGCCATAACCGGACTCAAGGTACTTCGGCTGCACGCGCTCCCAACGACCGGAGTTGCTCGGTCACTTGGCTGACCGGCACGTCACCGCCGAGCAGCTGTTACGGCGAAGCGGTCTACAATACGCTGCACCAGTTCATCGAGGCAGGGCTGCCGCGAGGTCGTGGTGAATTCCGGCCACTTCTATTTCGACACCAACGTCAGTGACCATCATCACTTCTTTTTCGAGGATACGGACCGGCCGCTCGCCATTCCGGGCGAGTAGTCGAGGTGTCCGGCCCGCCGAAGCCGCCCGCGGGCGCCGCCATCCGCCGCATCGACGCGATCAGCCGCGTCGGCCGGGACCCGGCTCCGGCCGCAGTCTAGAAAATTTCTAGACTGTATTGATTCCTGGCTCCTCCGGGCGCAGAGTCCCCGCCGTAATCGGCTTTTCCAGCTGAGCAGAGGAGGTGACATGCCTTCGCTCAAGGGAACCCGGACCGAGCAAAATCTGAAGGACGCGTTCGCTGGAGAGAGCCGGGCGAACCGGCGCTATCTCTGTCTCGCCCGCAACGCCGACGTCGAGGGCTTCAAGGATCTCGCCGCCGTGTTCCGCTCGACTGCCGAGCGCAAGACCGGGCACGCGCACGGCCATCTCGACTATCTCGAGGAAGTGGGCGACCCGGCGACCGGCAAGCCGATCGGTCCGGCCGGCGACATCCTCGAGGCCGCGATCGCCAGCGAGACCCACGAACACCCCGGCATGTATCCGGACATGGCCCGCGTTGCCCGCCAGGAAGGCTTCGACGCGATCGCCGACTGGTTCGAGACGCTCGCCAAGGCCGGGAAGTCGCAGGTCGGCCGCTTCCAAAAGGCGCTCGACGCGCTTTGATCCATACCTACAATTCGAAGAAAACTGGACACGATCGGAGGGAAACATGGACACAAGAGCTGACGTGAATGCGGGCAAGTGCCCGGTCGTGCATGGCACCACAAATGTCGGGATGCGGTCGAACAAGGACTGGTGGCCGACTCAACTGAACCTCAGGATTCTCCGCGCGAACTCGCCCCAGTCCGATCCCATGGGCAAGGCTTTCAACTACGCCAAGGAGTTCAAGAAGCTCGATTACGCCGCTCTGAAGAAAGACCTCGCCGCGCTGATGACGGACAGCCAGGACTGGTGGCCGGCGGATTTCGGCCATTACGGCGGGTTCATGATTCGCATGGCGTGGCACGCCGCGGGCACGTACCGCATCGGCGACGGTCGCGGCGGCGCCGGCGCCGGCCAGCAGCGCTTCGCACCTCTCGGTTCCTGGCCGGACAATGCGAACCTCGACAAGGCGCGCCGGCTCTTGTGGCCCATCAAGCGAAAATACGGCTCAAAAATCTCGTGGGCCGACCTCATGGTCCTCGCCGGCAATGTCGCGCTCGAAACCATGGGCTTCAAGACATTCGGCTTCGGCGGCGGGCGCCCCGATGTGTGGGAGCCCGACGAGATCGTCTACTGGGGCAAGGAGAAAGCCTGGTTCCCCGATCCTCGTGGCGACGAGCGCTACAGCGGCGTCCGCGATCTCGAGAATCCGCTGGCTGCCGTGCATATGGGCCTCATCTACGTGAATCCGAACGGGCCGAACTTCAAGCCGGATCCGGTTGCCGCCGCCATCGACATCCGCGAGACCTTCAAGCGCATGGCGATGGACGACGAGGAGACGGTTGCGCTCATCGCCGGCGGACACAGCTTCGGCAAGACCCACGGCGCCGGCGACGGCGCGCTGGTCGGTCCCGAGCCCGAAGCTGCGCCCATCGAGGAGATGGGCTTCGGCTGGAAGAACCGCTATGGCACAGGGATAGGAAAAGACACGATCACCGGCGGCCCAGAAGTCACCTGGAGCACGACGCCGACGAAGTGGAGCAACAGCTTCTTCGAGAACCTGTTCAAATATGAATGGGAGCTGGAGAAGAGCCCGGCTGGAGCCAATCAATTCAGGGCGAAGGGCGCGGCCGCCACGATTCCCGATGCCTTCGACCCGTCGAAGCGTCATACGCCGACCATGCTGGTAACGGACGTCGCTCTGCGGATGGATCCGGCCTACGAGAAGATTTCCCGGCGCTTCCTGGAGCATCCGGATCAGTTCGCGGACGCGTTTGCCCGCGCGTGGTTCAAACTAACCCACCGCGACATGGGCCCGCGCGCACGCTATCTCGGCCCGGAGGTGCCGGCAGAGGAACTGATCTGGCAGGACCCCGTTCCCGGCGCCGATCACAAGCTGATCGACGCCAAGGACATCGCGGATCTCAAGGCCAAGATCGTCGCCTCGGGACTTTCCATCGCCGAGCTGATCGGGGCCGCTTGGGCCTCGGCGGCAACCTTCCGCGGCTCCGACAAGCGCGGCGGGGCGAACGGAGCGCGCATCCGTCTCGCGCCGCAGAAGGATTGGGAAGTCAACCAGCCTGCCCAGTTGGCAAAGGTGCTCGAAACCCTTGCGGGCATCCAGACGGCCTTCAACGGCGCAGCCAGCGGCGGCAAGAAGGTGTCGCTTGCCGACCTGATCGTCCTCGGTGGCTCGGCCGCCGTCGAACGGGCCGCGAAGCAGGCCGGGCACGACGTGACCGTTCCCTTCGCGCCCGGCCGCACGGACGCGTCCCAGGAGCAAACCGACGTGGAGTCCTTTGGCTATCTCGAACCGGTGGCGGACGGATTCCGCAACTACCTCAAGGCCGCGTTCAGCATACCGGCGGACGAGCTGATGATCGACAAGGCACAACTCCTGACGCTGACTGCGCCGGAGATGACGGTCCTCGTCGGTGGCTTGCGCGTCCTGGGCGCGAACCACGGCAAGTCGCAGCACGGCGTCTTCACGAGTCGTCCGGGGGCGCTGACCAACGACTTCTTCGTGAACGTCCTGGACATGAGCACCGAGTGGAAAGCGACCTCGGATGAAAATTTGTTCGAGGGACACGACCGCAAGAGCGGCAAACTGAAGTGGACCGGCACCCGTGTCGACCTCATCTTCGGTTCGAACTCCGAGCTGCGCGCGCTTGCCGAAGTCTACGGCGCCGACGACGCAGGAGCGAAGTTCATCGCCGACTTCGTGGCGGCGTGGACCAAGGTGATGAACGCCGATCGCTTCGACCTTGCCTGATCTCGGCCGAGAGGTTTTCGAAGGCTGTTAAGGCCAAGCCGCTCCAGCCATGCGGCTTGGCCGGAGTGATGCGCCAGACGGCGTCAAAAGTGTGCTGTCCGGACTACCATGGCCGCTGGCAGCCGTGATGCCCGTTACTTTGCGGCCCTGCTCCGTGCCTGGCCAAGAGGGATGGCCAAAACCCAGTGCGCAGTTTGACCCCGCTTGGCCCGCCAAGTTTCGGCGGCATTAGCGACCAAGTCGCTCCTTGGCGCGCACATGATGGGCCACCCACGGCCGGTCTCCAAACTGAGACACCACCGGTCGCCACGCCCTGAAAGGTCTGGCACGGAATTCGCTCGACAGCGCCGAAAGGTCCTCCCCATTCTCGATACATGAGCGCGGCCATTCCGGAACCCGCCGTCCGGTTCAGCGATGTCAGCAAGAGCTACGACGGCAAGGTCGACGCCGTGCGCGCCCTCAACCTCGAGGTCGAGGCCGGCGAGTTCCTGACCTTGCTCGGCCCCTCGGGATCGGGCAAGACGACCACGCTCACCATGCTGGCGGGCTTCGAGCAGCCGACCCGCGGCCGCATCTTCGTGGCCGGCGAGGACGTGACGTCGGTCCCGGTCGAGAAGCGCGGCATCGGCATGGTGTTCCAGAACTATGCGCTGTTTCCCAACATGAGCGTGGGCGAGAACATCGCCTTTCCACTCACGGTGCGTCGCCTACCGCGCGCCGAGATCGCGCAAAAGGTGGCGCGCGCGCTGGCGATGGTGCGCCTGGAAGGTCTCGCCGACCGCCGTACACAGCAGCTCTCCGGCGGCCAGCAGCAACGGGTCGCCGTCGCCCGCGCACTCGTCTTCGAGCCGCGCCTCGTGCTGCTCGACGAGCCGCTGGGCGCGCTCGATCGGCAGCTGCGCGAGCAGATGCAATACGAGCTGAAGCACCTGCACCAGCGCCTCGGCGTTACCATGGTCTATGTCACCCACGACCAGATCGAGGCCATGACCATGTCCGATCGGGTTGCCGTGTTCAGCACCGGACTCTTGCGCCAGGTCGCCGAGCCGCGCCGACTCTATGAGGAACCGGACTCGCTGTTCGTCGCCCAGTTCCTGGGCGAGAGCAACGCGCTTGCCGCCACGGTCGAGCGCCGCGACGGCGGGCAGTGCGCGGCGAGGTTGCCGGGCGGCGAGACGATCGTCGCCACGGCGGTCGGCGCCTGCGTCGCGGGCGGCAAGGTCGACCTTGTGTTGCGGCCGGAAAAAGTGGCGCTGGGGACCGCGGCACGAGCCTGCATCAATCGCTTCCCGGCACGCGTCGTCGAAGCGACTTTCCTGGGCGATCAGTTGCGCGTGCGGCTGGCGACACTTGGCCAGGAGGACTTCGTGCTGAAACTGCCCAACGCGGCGGGACAAGGCGCGCTCGAACCAGGCGCCACGGTCGAGATCGGCTGGCGGACGGAGGATTGCCGTGCCCTCGTTGCGTGAGCGCCGACCACGCGCGCAGGCCGCCTACTGGCTGATCCTGCTGCCGGCCGTGGCGATGCTGGTGGCGCTCTATCTTGTGCCGCTGGCCGATGTGCTGGTGACCAGCGTCACCGATCCCAAGCCCGGCCTCGACAACTACGCGCTGCTGTTCACCAGCGCTTCGGTGCAGAGGACCCTGTTCACCACCTTGCGCATTGCCGCCATCACGACGGTGCTGGCGCTGCTGCTGGGCTATCTCGTGGCCTACGCCATGCGCGCGGCGACCTCGCGGCGGCAGCGCATCATGCTGTTCTGCGTGCTGCTGCCGTTCTGGATCTCGGTCTTGGTGCGCTCCTTCGCCTGGCTGACGCTGCTGGGCAGTCAGGGCGTGATCAACGGCCTCTTGATCGATGCCGGCCTGATCGACGAGCCGCTTTCCCTGGCGCGCAACGAGACCGGCGTGCTGATCGGCATGGTCCACGTCATGCTGCCCTACGCCATCCTCACGCTCTACGCCAACATGCTGGGCATCGATGCCGGCCTGGTCGCCGCAGCGCGCAGCCTGGGGGCGAGCCGCGGCCAAGCCTTCCGCATGGTCTTCCTGCCGCTCACCCGGCCCGGCCTGATCGGCGCCGGTACCCTGGTGTTCATCCTGTCGCTGGGCTTCTTCGTCACGCCGGCGCTGCTGGGCGGCGGCAAGGTCCTGATGATCGCCGAATATGTCGCCATCCAGATCAACGACACCCTACGCTGGGGGCTGGGCACCATGCTGGCCGCGACCCTGATGATCTCGGTGCTGGGCGCGCTGTGGGCGCTGTCGCAGGTGATCGACGTGCGGCGGTTGTTCGGCGCATGAACAAGCTGCAAACCTCCGGCACCGTGGCGGCGCTGGCCTGGCTGGTGCTGAGCTTTTTGGCGCTGCCCGCCTTCGCCGTGATCCCCGTCTCCTTCACCGACACGCGCTATCTCTCTTTGCCGCAGGAGCACCTGTCGCTGCAGCACTGGCGGACATTTCTGTCGAGCCGGGAGTGGCTTAGCAGCATCTGGCAAAGTCTCTGGATCGCCACCGTCTCGACAGTGATGGCGGTGACGGCGGGCACGCTCTGCGCGGTCGGCTGCTGGCGCATCGCCTCACGCGCCTCGGAACGGGTGCGCAGCGCCATGATCCTGCCCCTGGCGGTGCCGACGATTGTCTATGCCCTGGGCATCTACCGGCTCTATGTCGCCCTCGACCTGGTGGGCACGGGGCTGGGCGTGGTGCTGGCCCATGCCGTGACTGGGCTACCCTATGTCGTGCTGACCGTGTCGGCGGCACTCAGCAATCTCGATCCCCGGCTCGAACAGGCCTCGCGCGGGCTGGGCGCCTCGGTCGGCCAGACGCTGCGCTACGTGATCGTGCCCAATATCGTGCCGGGCGTGCTGTCAGGCGCGATCTTTGCTTTCATCCATTCCTGGGACGAGCTGATCGTGGTCATCTTCATCGGCGGACGGGCGCTCTTCACCCTGCCGCGCCGCATGTGGGACGGCATCAACGACAATCTCGATCCCGTCATCGCCGTGGTGGCGACCGGCATGATCCTGTTCACCTTGCTGGTTCTCATCGCGGAACTTTCGCTGCGGGCAAGACGGGCGCAGAGCCCACTGTCCACGGAAGAGGCGGCTTGAAGGGAGGATTGGACAATGTCTGACGTGCGCGATCGCCTGGACGAACTCTCGCAATTCGTGGAGCGGACCGAGGGCAAGGTCTACCCGCGCCGCGTTTTCCTTGGCATGTGCGGCGCGCTGGGACTGGCGCCTGTCGCGGCCAGGCTGGCGCCGGCGCTGGCCGACCAGAACGAGCTGGTGCTGGTCAACTGGGGCGGCGATGCCGTGCGCGGCATGAAGAACGCCTGGGTCGATCCCTATCTCAAGAAATATCCCGACCGGAAGGTCGCGATCGACGGCACCGGCCCCTCGACCAGCCGCATCCGCCTGATGGTGCAAAGCGGCAAGGTCACGTGGGACGTCATGGACCGCAATCTCCATACCGCGCTGGAGATCGGGCCCGAAGGCATGCTGGAGAAGATCGACTATTCGATCGTCGACAAGAGCAAGGTGCGGCCCGAGCACGCCGTCGACTGGGGCATCGGCAATTACATCTATGCGATGGTGCTGACCTACAACACCAAGAAGTGGGGCGGCGAGCTGCCGACCACCTGGAAGGACGTTTGGGACTTCAAGAAGTTCCCCGGCAAGCGGGCCTTCCGGCGCGAGCCCGACGGCGTGCTGGAAGCGGCGCTGATGGCCGACGGCGTGCCGTTCGACAAGATCTATCCCATCGACATGAAGCGCGCGCTCGACATGCACAAGAAGATGAAGGAGCACGCGATCTACTACAACGTCATCGCCGACGGTCAGAACATGTTCCGCAACGGCGAGGCCCAGCTCGGCCAGCTTTTGAACACCCGCGCCTGGCCTCTGAAGCAGGACACCAAGGGCGTCTGCGACTGGACCTGGAACGAGGGCATTTCCTGGGGCGCCTGCTGGATGGTCCCCAAGGGGGCGACGGGTGGAAAGGCGATCTGGGAATTCATCAACTCGACCCTGGATCCGGCGGGTCAGGCCGAGCTGCTCAAGACCAACGGCTACGGTCCGATCAACCCGGAGGCGTCGAAGCTGCTCGGACCGGAATGGAATGCGGTCAATCCCGGCGATCCCACGAACTATGCCAAGATGCTGCCCGGCGGCATTGCGTGGTACGCTAAGAACGCCACCACAGCCCGTCAGGAACTGATAGACGCGCTGTCCGACTGACACGCTGTTGTCATCCCGAGCGCAGCGAGGGACCTTTGCCGTGGCCTTAAAGGCCCCTCGCTTCGCTCGGGGGTGACAGTTTTGTTCGCTCTCCGAGGATAACAGGTACCAAAGCCATGCAGACCGACGTCCAGACTCCCGCAGCACCGCTGCCCGCGCCCGCCCTGGGCCGCTGGCCCAACGCCAACGAGTTGCCGGTGATCGACTTCGCGCCGCTGGGCGGCAAGAACGAGGAAGCCATCGACCGGATCGCGCGCGAAGTACACGACGCCTGCCGCGACATCGGCTTTCTCACCATCGTCAACCATCCGGTGCCGCCGGCGAAGATCCGCGAGATCTTCCGCCAGTCGCAGCACTTCTTCGCCCTGCCGCTGGCCGAGAAGATGAAGGCCTATATGGGCAACTCGAACCTGTTCCGCGGCTACCTGCCGATGGACGAGCCCGGCAAGCAGAAGGCCTATCGCGGCAAGGCGATCGAGGGCTTCCAGCCGCACCTCGACCCCGCGCGCATGAAGGCGCGCAAGCCGCACAAGAACGAAGCCTTCCAGGCATCGCTCGAACTGCCCGACGACGATCCCGACGTCGTGGCTGGCAAGCCCCTGCACGGCGCCAACCTGTGGCCGGAGAACCTGCCGGGCTTCCGCGAAGCCGTCCTCGACTATCACACGACGATGACGGAGTTCGCGGCCCTCCTCGCTTCAGTGTTCGCGCGCGGGCTAAAACTGCCGACCGACTACTTTGCCCAGTTCTACAAGAAGCCGCTGATCCAGGTGCGCCTGTTGCACTACCTGTCGCAGGACCAGCAGGCGGCGCTCGAGGGCGGCGACAGCCGCGCCCACCAGGACGCCGGCGGCTTCACCATGCTGCAGCAGGACGATGTCGGCGGCCTCGAGATCAAGACCAAATCGGGCGAATGGCTGATCGTGCCGCCGGTCGAGAACAGCTTCGTGGTCAATATCGGCGACAGCATGCGGCTGTGGACCAACAACCGCTTCGCCTCGACCCTGCATCGCGTGGTCAACCACTACGGCCGCGAGCGCTATTCGGTGGGCGTGTTCGCCAATCCCGACTACGACACGGTGATCCGGCCGCTGCCGACCTGCGTCGATACAGACCATCCGCCGACCTTCGACAAGATGCTGTCGGGTGAGGCGCTGCTGTTCCTCTACAGCCGCGTGTGGCCGTCACAGGGGCAGCCGGGCAAGGCGTCGACGTACTAGACTGACAGTCGATGATCGGCCGCAGGATCATCAACGCGACTCAGGCTGTCGGCTGGACGTTCTGCCGGACTAGGCCGCCTTTCGCTTCCTCGATGCTGGTCGACGCTGCGGCACCGCCGCGGCAAGGGCGGCCTGCGCAATAAAGGCCGAGCGCGTGAGGCCTGCGTCGCTGGCGGCGGCATCAATCTTGTCGAGCACCCGTTCATTGAGGCTGATCGTCACCGGAACCGCCTTCGCCTTGAACGCCGGCGCCGGCACCGATAGCAAGATAGCGTGCCGCTTCTTGAGGTACTGCGGATGGATGTCCGTCGGCTCGGGAATCGGCCGATTCCGTGCGACCGCTGTCTCGGTCCACGCCGCCAACGCCTCCATCGCCGCCGCCCCTGCTTCCTGCAGCGAGTCCGCCACGCTAACGCAGCCCGGCAAGTCGGGAAATTCGATCTCGTATTGGCGAGTCTTTGCGTCGCGCGTGACCAGAGCGAAATACCAACTCGCCATCTTACCCCTCCGTGGGCGATCCTCAGCGCAGGCCGGCCGTCCGCAGGATACTTCGCAACGTCCCCGGTGGAAGATCCTTCTTGGGATGGGGCACCACGACAATTCCAGGCTTGCTGTCGTGAACGAACACGTGATGGCTGCCCTTCACGCGATCGAGCTTCCAGCCGTCGGCCTTCAGCATGGCGATCGCCTCGCGGCTGCCCATTCGCCCCGTTGACCCGTTTCAACTACTACGTAGAAATTAACAACGCCAATGGTGAACGTCAAGGATCACCGGAGGAGAAGAAGCAGCGGACGGTGAAGCTACTCCGCCGCCATCTGCGTCCTGAGCTTTGCCTTTCTTCGGTGCCTCCGCCCAGGCCCACCCGCCGGAAAGAGCAAGGGCGGAAGCGCCGACCAGGGCGGCCCGGCGCGTCGTGCGAAATTTCACGGTCACGTCCGCGATTCCTGTTCGTATTTCGGAGGAGCCCAGTGCCCGGCCAACGACAGCGCGGCAAAATGTAGGCCAGCAGACGTGATTCCTGCGGGCGTCCAAACTCTTGGGCTTCCATTCTCGCAATACCCCCTATTTTGGAAATGATTTCCGCAGCCGGGGCAAAGTCTGCACAATAAAAGAAATCCTGACGCGCCCGGCGTGCCAAGATGAACGACGCTGGAAGGCGAGAGGGGTTTTTCGATGACATTGCCTGTGGCAACGCTCGACCATGTGGTCATCAACGCACGCGACGACATGGATCGTGCCGCCGACATCTATACGCGGCTCGGCTTCAGCTTGACCGAGCGCGGCTATCATTCGCTGGGGTCGATGAACCACCTCGCCATGTTCGGCACCGACTATCTCGAATTGATCGCCGTGCCGAAGGGTGCCACCGCCGCGCCAGCGGCGAATGTCGTCAATCTCAGGGACGCACTGCGGCGCAGCATAGCTGGAGAAAAAACCTGCGGCGAAAGCAAAGAAGCGCGCCCAGGGACAGAGCGTGATGCTACTGCCGATTTCAGGAAAGAAGGCCAAAGAGGAAAAGCCCGTGGCACGGCCTGCCAGTAAGCAGCGCAAGGCTGGCTAAGCGACTGTCATTGGCTTTTTGGTCGGGCATCGACACCCGAGCGTCGAGGGCATCCGCTAAATCACAGACCGAAATAATGCCGCTTATGCTGCTTGGTCAGTTTCGCTCGGCTTCAGTGAGTAGGTTTTAGCCGTTAGCGGCCCGTAATCCATGCAGTGATAGTTGTAGGCCGCGCCATT
>Ga0209693_10000150_pt1 | contig 26325 bp, 25 predicted proteins | sample HubBroMetageWRM3_FD_188345 | JGI IMG/M metagenome (GOLD analysis project Ga0209693, IMG submission 188345) | Warmed soil microbial communities from the Hubbard Brook experimental Forest, New Hampshire - Hubbard Brook CCASE Soil Metagenome WRM 3... | ecosystem: Environmental > Terrestrial > Soil... | reverse complement strand
CGCACCCGGAGCGCGCCGGCAGTGAGAGGTCAGCGGTGCTCGAGCATGCGCTCGAGCAGCGTCGCCAGGCGGCGGCCCTCGGCCGGGGTGAGCGCGCTGGTCATGGGCGACAGGGACTGTGCGACCTGGGCCACGCCGAGTTCGGCGAGCCGCGCTCCGCTCGGGGCGAGGAACACGTCCACGCCGCGGCCGTCGCGCGGGTTGGGCGCCCGCTGCAGGAGGCCCCGCTTCTCGGCGCGGTCGACCAGGCCGGAGACGGTCGACTTGTCCAGGCCGAGGAAGTTCGTCAGCTCGCTCATCTTGACGCGCCGGTCGCGGAGGATGGCGAGCACGCGCAGCTGGGTCAGGGACAGGTCGTGCTCGGTGGCGATCCTGTTCAGCACGGCCATCGTGGCGAACGACGTCATCACCAGGGCGTCGACCAGTTCCTGCTGGCTGGCTGCGGCCGGCTCGGCTGCCGGATCGGTGGGTGCCATGCAGGAAGCCTAGTTGACCTAGTTGGTAATCACAACTATTCTTGTTGGTACTACAAACTAATTCTGGAGGTCACGGTGAAAGCCGCAGTCGTTTCCGCGTTCGACGCCCCGCCTCGCTACGGGGACTTCCCCGACCCGGCACCTGCCGGTGATGACGAGGTCGTCGTCGACGTGCTCGCGGCCGGGCTGCATCCGCGGGTCCGGTCGCAAGCCAGCGGATCGCACTACACCAGCACCGATGAGCTGCCACTGGTACCAGGGGTCGACGGCGTTGGGCGCGGCAGCGACGGGCTGCTGCGCTACTTCGTCCTGTCCGACACGACGCTCGGCTCTATGGCCGAGCGGACCGTCATCGACACGCGCCGCAGCGTCGTCCTGCCGGACGACACCGACCCCGTTGCGGTGGCCGCCGCGATGAACCCGGCGATGGCCTCCTGGGTGGCCCTGCGCCAGCGGGTCAGGTTCCAGGCCGGGCAGAGCGTGCTCGTGCTCGGCGCCGGCAACGCCGGCCAGATCGCCGTGCAGGTCGCGAAGCTGCTGGGCGCGAGCCGGATCGTGGTCGCGGGGCGGCTTCACACCGGGGTGGCGGGCAGGCTCCGAGCGGCCGGAGCGGCCGAAACCGTGTCGCTCGACGGGGAGCTTGACGTCGCTGCCAAGCGGATCGGCGAGGTTGCGAGCGACGTGGACGTGGTGCTCGACTACCTGTGGGGTGAGCCCGCGGCGGCCGCGATGGCCGCCATCATCACCGCCCGCGCCGACCGCGGAAAGCCGCTCACCTGGGTCGAGATCGGCTCCGTCGCCGGCCCGACCGCGGCGATCCCGTCAGCCGCGTTGCGCGCAGCCCGGCTGACGGTCATCGGCAGCGGCCAGGGATCGGTCGGCGGGCACGAGTACCTCGCCGAGCTTCCGGCCCTAGCCGAGGCGATCACCGCGGGCAGGATCGACGTGGACGCCCGGGCCGTGCCGCTCGCCGACGTCGAGCAGGCGTGGGCCGACACCGGCGCGTCTCATCGCATCGTCCTCACCCCACGGCCGTAGGCGACGGTCACCGTCGGCTATCCGCCTGGCGGAGCATCGCGGCGAGCTCGGGGTCGGGCATGATCTCCCGGACCTCTACCGCGCAGCGGCAGGCGCCGGCGGTCTTGGCAGCCCACTCCAGCGCCTCCTCGCGTGAGGGCACGTCGACGATACAGAATCCGCCAATGGCCTCCGGGTGCGGGCCGTCGGTGACCGTCCCGTCGGTGGCCACGATGCTCGCCTTCTGGTCTTCCAGTCCGCCGCTGGACACAAACACGCCGGCGTTGATGGCCTCCTGGACCACCGAGTGTGAGGTCTTGGCCACGGCAGGCATGTCATCGTCAGGTATGTGGTCCATCGCATGGGCATCGAACGAGATCAGGTACTGCGTCATCCCATGGCTCCCTTGTCCCGGCGGCCTGCTCCGGCAGCCGCTTAACTCATATGCGAACGACTCGTTCCGGAGCGCGCAGCCGGTCATGAGGAGTTAGGCGGCCTGGGCGATTTTAAGGTCATGGAATGTGGCCTGGAAGCCGTTGCCCTCAGGTGCCGCGCACATCGCGCCGGCCAGTACCTGGTCGCCGGGCGGCAGGTACGCCAGCGCTGCCAGCTCCATCTCGCCATCGTCGACGCGGTAGCGGACCTCGACGGCGTCGCCGCGGCGGCTGAGCCGCAAGGCCAGCTCGCTCATATCAGCGGGCAGGCTGGCCATTGCCCAGGACGAGTGCTCGAGCGTGATCACCGTGCTGAAGCGCGGCCTGCCGTCGAAATACTCGACGCCGGTCTTGAGCCAGCGGCGCTCATCTAGCCGGACCATCGCCCCGGCCTGGTCGTACTGCGCGGCGTACGAACCGCGGACCCGCATCGACAGCTCGAAGTCGCCGGTGACCTGCTCCGCGTACAGGTGGCCGTTATCACGGACGTATCCGTAGCCGGTGATGCGCCAGAAGTCGGTGGCAGCGCCGACGGTGACAACCAGAGAGCCTCGCTGCTCAGACCACTGGGCCGGCTCGTTCAGCCACTGCACGAGGCCTCCTGGAAAGTTGTCAGGTTCCCGGAAATCTACCAATTCGTGCGCAGTACCGGAATCGCACAGTCAGCCGAGGAGCAGCCGGATTCGGCCCAGTCTGGGGATCAGATCGTTGAGCGCTGCCTGAGAGCGTTCCGGCTCGCCTTGGGTCATCAAGCGGCGCAGCCCCGCATCGCCGGCCGCGGCACCGGCCGGGATCCAGTCCAGCATCATCTGGATCCGGTGAGGCACGGCATCGACGATCTGCACCGGGTGGACACCACCGTAGGCCGAGCAGATCCGCTGGATGCGCTCCACGCAGGCCTCGTCCCCGGTATCCCGCCACAGCGGGACACAGTTCCACGCGATGAAGGCCAGCTCCATCAGCGGCGTCGTCGGCCCGGCGAGATCCCAGTCGAATACCCCGGCCACATCGTCGCCGTCGAAGCAGACGTTGTAGGGGGCGATGTCGTTGTGGCCGATCAGGGATGCGTGCGGCACGTGCGGGTACCGCCACGGGCCAGGATGGCCGAACCCGGCGACCACCTCGTGGAAGCGGCGCGTCCACGACACCAGCGAATCGATCTGGCCCGGCGTCAGCACCTCGGTGTCAACATCGACGACCCGCCCGGGCAGAAAGGTGAGAACCTCACGGCGCTGCTCGTCGAACCCGACCACTGCAGGGATGTGGTCAATACGCGGAGCGAGGAACCCGAGCAGCGCGTGCACTGCGGGCGTCCACCGGCCGGCCGGGCGATGCACCGTGCCGCCGATCCGCCACGCGCCGCCCACGTTGCCGGCCAGCCACGTCGGCTGCTCCGGTTCACCCTCGCTGGCATCACCCATGTCTGCAGTATCGGGTGCCAGCCTTCCCCGAAACCAACGACCAGTGCGTGGCCCGGTTTGACCGGGGCACCGTTCAGGCACAACATCGTCGCCATGACGAGCCGCATATCGCACACGACGGTTGACGCCATTGACGCATACGCACAGTCGGTCTGGTGGTCCAAGGTGCTGGACTTCATCGAGGATCCCGACGACCCGAACGAGCCTGGCCACGAACTGTGCCCGATCATGTCGCGTGACCGCAGCCAGGTCCTGCTGTTCATCACGGTTCCTGACGGCGAGAAGAAGCTGAAGAACCGCCTGCACTTCGACCTGCGCCCGGTAGACGGCACGCGCGACCAGGAGGTGGAAAGGCTGCTCGCGCTGGGCGCGTCACAGGCCGGTGACTTCCGGCGCTCTGACGGCAGGGGCTGGATCACGCTGACCGACCCCGAGGGCAACGAATTCTGCGTCCTGCCGCGGGATCAGGCGACCTCGAGCCCCATCTCCTGACGCTAGGGCACGTCGGTCAGGCACGTGCAGAGAGGGGCCGAGCAGACGCCACTGGCCGAGCCGGGAATGCCCGTTATCGCCCGCTACGCGCTGGGCCTGATCCGCGTTTGCCGGTCCTGGCAGCTGCCGGTTCGGCCTCAAGCCTCGCGATGATCCCGCGGGCAGCGCTGACAAGCTCGTCGGGGCGGCCCAGCAACTCTCGGTCAACGACTTCATAGATCCAGTGACGGCCCTGGCGAGTACGGAAGCGGAACTCACCCTCCCACGCGGCTGCGAACAGCAGGCCGCGCCGGTAGAAGCCCCAGCCGCTGAACACGCGTCGCACCTCCAGGCCCTCGATGGCACCAAGAGCGTCCTCGGCGTCGATGCGGATCTCGTCCTCGGCCCGGCCCACGAACTGCAGGTTATAGCCGATTGCGTGCCGCGATCAGGCGGGTACGGACTCGCTGATCTCCACGAGGTGGCCGTCGGGATCTCGGAGGAAGCAGCGGATCTCGCCGCCCCAATCATGCGGCGGGGTGAGGAACGTCGCTCCCCGGGCTGCCAATGCCGCATAGGCCGCGCGGCAGTCGGCGACCCGCAGCGTTATGGCGTGACTGACCAGATCCGGATTGGCCGGCGGCTCGAAGGTGACCCCGGGCTTGTCCGCGGTCGGTCCTCCCCCGCTCACCAGCAAAAGCCAGGTCCCCGCGAACTTGAGCACGACGCTCGTGCCGCCGTACTCCCGGTACAGGTCGGCGCCCAGGACATTCACCCAGAAATCACGAGAGGCCGCCGGATCAGAGACCACGAGAATGTGGGTGACCGCGAAGTCGGCGCCGAGCGGGCCGGACTGCTGAGCCATCTGCCCTCCTAACCAGCCGCCTGATCTGGAGCGCTGATGCGCCACCAGATAACCGGTGTCATCATCGCGGCTCGGCGCAGCTACACCGAGCCCGAACACGCGCACATGCCGAATCCAGTGTGCGGTTGGCGCTGGTTAGGCCGCGGCGGCAGGGCTGTCGGCTCGGGCGTCCTCGTCGCCGTGTGCGATCTCCAGGAGCGAACGCCAGATCACCGCGAGGATGAGCGCTGATCCGGCGAAGGCGAACCAGAACGGTGCGGTGATCCCCCAGACCGAAGCGATCAGCCCGCCGAGCCCAGAGCCGATCACGATGCCGCCGACCACTCCCGTGAGGTAAACGCTGCCGACCCGGCCCTGGAACTGGGCGGGCACGGCTCGCTGCCGAACGGTCGTTGACGTCGTTCCCCAGATGAACGCGTGCGCCCCGAAGACCACAAAGATGATCAGCGCGAACCAGGCCCAGCGGGTCAGCGCGAGCGCCAGGTGGGTCAGCGTCTCGATGATCAGACCGCCGCGCATGATGACACCCAGCCGCACGTGCCGCTCTAGCCAGCCATAGGACGCGGTGCCCAGCAGACCGCCGACCGCCATGGCCGTGGTGATCAGCCCAAAACCCAGCGCACCCATGCCCAGCCGCTCGCGCGCGTACAGCACCAGTACCGACCAGGCAGCGCCGAAGGTGACGTTGAAGGTGAAAATCGTGATCGCCAGCGTCCGCACCGCGGCGTGCGCCCACAGCCAGCGCCACCCCTCCCGGATGTCATCGCGCACCCGTGCATGCCGCCCGCGCACGCCATGCACAGGCAGCCGAACCCGCGAGATCAGCACCAGCCCGGCGAGCACGCACACGCTCTCACTGATGAACGGCAGCGCCCGGGCGACTGCGAACAGCGCGGCGCCGACCGGCGGCCCGGCCAGCTGGTTCCACACGATGACGCCCGTCAGGGCACGGGAGTTCGCAATACCCAGATCTGGCTTTTCCACCAGCATCGGCAGCAGCGTGGCGGTCGTGGTGTCACCGAAGGCCTCGCTCACCCCGAACAGGAACAGGGCCGCCAGAACCACCCCGATGTCGACGCGGTGCGTCAGGATCGACACCGTCAGCATCGCCAGGATGGCCACCCGCACCAGCCCGGTGACAATGACGATGGTGCGCCGGTTGAGCCGGTCGGCGGCCACGCCGGCGTACAGGCCGAACAACAGCCACGGCAGCCGCTGCAGCAGCGCGGCCATCGCCACCGCCAGCGGATTGTGCGTCTCGGACGCGACCAGCAGCGGGCCAGCCGCCAGCGTGATCCCGTCGCCGAGATTCGTCACCCACGAAGAAGCCAGCAACCAGCGGAAACTGCGGCCAAGACGCGAAGGCGCGATGAGCTCGGCGAACCAGTGCACTACCGCTGATCCGTCCTGGTCACAACGACATCATCGCCTACCCGCCCGCAGCACCCCGCCACCGCGAGCGCAACCGAAGGCGACGGCGATTCGCCGCCAGCTGCGGCGGGCCGGGGTGGACCGGCCGCGCCGCAGACTGCGTGTGGTCAGCCGAGCGGAATGCTGCTACCGGGAACCGGGGTCAGTGGCTGGCCCGTCACCGGCCAGCCGGAAGGCAGCCAGACCAGCGGCCGGACCTGCACCCACGGGTCGCCGTTCTCGAAGGCGTCGTAGTAGTGGTAGACGAGGTAGGACCGGGAACCGTCGGCGTAGACCGATGACGATCCGGGGCCGATCATCCCTTCGTCGCTGCCCTGCAGTTCCATGCCGCCAGAGTTCATCATGGACGTGCCGGCCGGATCGACGTAGGGTCCGGTCACCGTGGCGGACCGGCCGACCATGATGCGATAGGTACTGGCGATGCCCGCGCAGCAGGTGTCGAACGACACGATCAGGTAGTAGTAGCCGTCGTGGTAGGTGATGCCCGCGCCCTCCTCGGCGTCGGGCGCGGGCCGCTGCGCCAGCGGGTAGACGGTGGGCGAAGAGCTCGCTGGCTTCCCGGTCGCGGCGTCCAGCGCTATGAGCTTGATCCCGCTCCAGTAGGAGCCGAATACGAGCCACTTGGCCCCGCCGGGCGTGCTGACCAAAGACGGGTCAATGGCGTTGTAGTCGTCGCTGCTGGTGCTGCTGAAGACCAGGCCGCGGTCGGTCCAGTGGTAGCGCGGGCTGCTGGGATCGAGTGTCGGCGTGGTGGCCAGGCCGATCACGGAGTTGTTCGAGCCGAAGCTGGAGCCGGCGTAGTACAGGTGCCAGAGGCCGCCGAAGAACGAGATGTCCGGCGCCCACAGGTTGGGAATGTCGCCTAGCGCCGTGGTGATCCACGCGGGCTTGGTGGCGAAGACTGTCCCCGTGTAAGTCCACTGCCGCAGGTTGCTGGAGGTCCGGATCTGGATGTTGCCGTTGCCGATCACACCCGCCGGGTCCCCGGTCGAGAACAGGTAGTAGGTGCCGCCCTCCCGGGCCATGCTCGGATCGTGCACGAAGATGTAGGGGCTGGGAATGTCGCCCGTCTTCGCGCCGGTTGCCGACCCTGCGGTCGCTCCAGCGTTCCGGGCCACCGAGCCGGGCGCCGCGACCGCGCTGCCGCCGACGAGCAGCGCTCCCGCCAGCGCCAGTGCGCTTACGAGGGCAACCCGGCTCAGTGGTGTCCTGCCCATGCCAGTCTTCATCGGGCCTCCGCAGGCGTGATCCCGTGAGCGAACGTTCGCTCACAATTTCTTACAATTTTAGGCGTTTTATAAGCATCTCGTCCAGGAACGGGCAGGGTATGGCCGCGAATGCGCGGCGAGCGTTCGCTCAAACACCGACGGGCCAGAGCGCCTGCCGAGGCAGATAATCTCTCGGATGGCCGTGATCCTCGGGGGGTGGCCGTGATCCTCGGGGGGTGGCCGTGATCCTCGGGATGGAGTGATCCACGGGGAGGCCGTCAACTTGCTTCGGACGGCAAGGCAACCGAACGGGGTGCCGGGTGCTTCAAGGCAGTCATGACCACCTTCTTTCGGCTCCGGCTATGACTACGGCGCAGGGCGATGACTTCGCCGCATACGCGGCTGCCAGCATCCCGTCATTACGCCGGCTGGCCCTGCTGCTGTGCCGGAACTGGCACGACGCCGACGACCTCGTCCAGGCAGCGCTGTCTAAGCTGTGCCAGCACTGGTATCGGGCCGCCGCGGCTGACAGCACCGATGCCTACGTCCGGGCCATCCTCGTCCGGGAGTTTGTCCGGGGACGGCGAACAGCCTGGGCACGGCGGGTGAAAGTCACCGACCAGCCGCCGGAGATCCACGCTCCGGTGGCGGACCTGGATACCCTGCTGGACCTGCAAGCTGCCATGACGGTCCTCGCGCCGCGGCAGCGTGCCGTGCTGGTGCTCCGGTATTACTGCGACCTCGATGTAACCCAGACGGCTCAGGCGCTCGGCTGTACTTCCGGCACGATCAAGAGCCAGACCGCCAAAGCCCTCGCCACCCTCCGGCGCACTCTGGCGCACAGCCCAGAGCCCGCTACCACCATCCGGCCAGCCACACCTCAGCCTGTGGGCCGGACCGATCGCTCGGACGAGGTGCCCGGCCATGCTTGAGGACAACCTGAAAACACTCTTCACACTTGAAGCCGAAGCGGACCAGCCGCCATCCCATATCAGCGTGCCCGCGGCTGGCCGGAGCGCCCGCAAGCGGCGCCGCCGGCGACGCGCAGTCACCATCGGCAGCCCGGTCCTTGCCGCCGCCGCGGTCATCGCCGTGATCGCTACCTCGGTCACCTTCGCCGGCGGTGGCGAGAGGAACCCCCGTCCGACGGCGCCGGAGACGCCGCTGACCGCGCCGGGCCCGGCCGGGTGGGCGCGCCTTCCGAAAGCCCCGATCGCTTCCCGGAGCGAATACACGGCCGTCTGGACCGGGAAGGAGATGATCGTCTGGGGCGGCTACTCGAAGATGACTCAGTACGGCGACGGCGCCGCCTACAACCCCGGGACCCTGACCTGGACGAAGATCGCCGCCAGCCCTCTCGTCGGCCAGGACCTCGCGATGAGCGTCTGGACGGGCAGGGACATGCTCATCTTCGGTGGCGGGGGGACCTCCGGCAGTTCCTCCGACGGTGCCGCGTATGACCCTGCGACCAATACCTGGCGCAAGCTGGCGCCCATCCCGCGTTCTCTCGGCGGCAACCTCACGGGCAGCGGCAGCTATGCCGTGTGGACCGGCAAGGTCATGGTGGCGTGGGGTTTCTTCGGGAACCGTGCCGCCTCGGCGCATGGCGGAGGCTCGCTGGCCGCTGCGACCTACAACCCGGCGACGAACTCGTGGACGACCGGGACGGTGGCGCCGGCGCAGGCTCCGCTGTTCGGTCAGGCCTTCTGGACCGGCAAGGAGATGATCGTCTGGGGGTCCTCCGTGGGTTCGCCTAGTCACCTGGAGGGCGTGGCCTACAACCCGGCCACGGGGAAATGGTCGACGCTGCCAGCCTCTCCCCTCGGAAGTGCCGAGCGCGATTCGATGCTGGCCGTATGGACCGGCAGGTACCTGGTCGTTGGCGGAGGCGACAGCGAGGCAGGCCTGCAGAAGGACACCGCCGCATACGATCCCGCGACCGGCAGCTGGATGCGCCTCCCGGATGCGCCGACGGGGTTCCGGGAGAACGGATATGCGATATGGACCGGGGCCTCCGTCATCGCGATCGACGACGCAGGCTCGGGTGGCCGCCCGCTCACCCTGAACCTCGCCACCAGAAGCTGGTCCCTCGGGCCGAAGGCGCCGGTGCCGGGACGGCAAGAAGCACAGGAACTCTGGACCGGGTCACAAGTGCTCGTCTGGGGCGGCGGGGTTGCCGTCGGCAACACCTGCTGCACGGCAGTCAATCCGGGCTACAGCTACACGCCGTAGGCCTTCGTGATGCCCCCGCCGGTCAAGGGCTGGCGGGGGCGCGGCGGGCCGGGCTCTTCCACCGGCCGGAGGACCGGAACAGCCAGGCGACCGGGACCGAGTAGAGGGCGATCGTGGCGTCCAGGATCCGCATAAACGGGAAGAACACGCCCAGCAGCAGCAGCCGCGGCCGTCGCTCGATCAGCGCCACCGCGCAGGTGAGCAGGTAGTCGGGCAGCACGACGCCGAACAGCACGGTGGACAGCCGAACGTGCGGGGACACCGCGCGGTAGACCTCACCGAACCAGGGCCAGGTCACCGCGCTCCCTGCCAGATCCGGCACGACCAGTATCAGCGCGATAAGCGGGAGCAGCACGAACAGCACGCTGGAGGTGACCAGCTCCAGCAGCAGCAGCGCGAGCATGGCCGTGAACAGGTTCGCCCGGGGCGGGTGCCGCCGGACCGTCTGCCAGAGCCCGACCGCCCACCGCTTGGTCTGCCGGACGTAGTCCCGGAAGTTGTCCGGATCCTGGGTGACCGCGACCGCGCCGAGGGTGAAGCCGACCTTGCCGAGCTGCTTCTGGTAGACCTCGAACGTCATGTTGAAGTCCTCGATGACCAGCCCGGGCGGGTTCATGTCGATCTTGGGCAGCACCCGGGTCCGGTACATGCTGGCGAAGCCGGGGACTATGGGCGTGGCGTTGGAGCGCAGGTAGGTCTGGCCGAACTTGAGCGCCCGCTGGCCGACGGTGTAGATCCGGGTGCGGTGGCCCACCAGCACGTTGCCGCCGGGCGACAGCTTCCGGTCCAGGGCGGTGCGAACGCAGCCAGCCACCGCGACCACCTCAGGGTCGGCAAACATCGGCAGCGCCGCGCCGAAGTAGCCGGGCTGCACCCGGGTGTCGGCGTCCAGCAGCATCACCAGCGCGAAGCGCCGGACCAGGCCAAACCGCTCGATGGCCTCCTGCAGCGCCCCGGCCTTGCCGACGTTCTGATCGGTCTCGATCACTCGGGCGCCCGCGCGGCGGGCGATCGCAACCGTCGCGTCGGTGGAGCCGTCGGACACCACGTGCACGTTCTGCCGGGGCACCAGCGCGATGATCGAACGCAGGCTTTCCCCGATGACGAGGGCCTCGTTGTGCGCGGGGATGACCACGGCCACATCCGCCACGGTGAGCCCGCCGTCGCGCACGACCGCATGCCGGGACCGCCGCGCTCCCGACTCGGCCAGCCTGACCAGCCCCGCTGCCCCCCAGACCGCGAAGTTCACCCCGAGCAGCAGTACCGCGAGCGCCCACCATGGCATCATGACGACGACCTCGCCGGAGACGGGGCGGACGGCCCGGAGACGGGCAGCACATGCCGCAGCGCGGCCCAGGTGCCGGCGTCCTCATAACCGAACATCCACAGGTAGACCCCGCCGATCCCGGCGCCCTGGGCGACGGCGAACTTGGCCCGGGAACTGGCCGCGTTCTCGAACCACACGGTGTGCTTGTGGCCCGCCGAGTCGGTATAGGTGAACCAGGGGGCCTGGGCCTGGGCGTCGTAGTGCGGCTGGACGTGGTACTGCCGGGACAGCCTGAGCGCCTGCAGCCAGCTCACGCCGGTGCCGTGCCCGGCGGACCAGTCGTAGCCGTAGAGCGGGATCCCGAGCACGATCTTGTCAGCCGGAATCTGCGTCTTGGCGTAGCGCAGCACGTCGCGCAGCCAGTCGACCGGCGCGACGGGCCCCGGCGCGGAGCCGGCCCAGTGGTAGTCGTAGCCCATCAGCCGCACCTGGTCGGCGACCTGGCCGATCGCACGGTAGTCCTGTGCGGCGTTGGTCGGCTGGTTGCCGTTGTTGCTGGCCTTGGCGAACAGCGCGACCGAGAACACCTTCCCCTTGGCGTGCAGCGCACTGGCCAGGCGTTCGCAGAACGTGGTGAAGTCCTGCCGGTCGCCAGCCCGCAGTTGCTCGTAGTCGATATCGATTCCTGCGTAGTTGTTCGCCTCGACCAGCGCCGCGATCGCGTCGATTTGCTGGGTCATCAGCGCCGGGCTGTGCAGCATGCGGGCCACCGGCTGGTAAGACCACTGCCCGTCGGTGATATTCGCCAGGCTCGGCACGATCGGCAAGCCCGCCGCACGCATCTTCTTGATGTCGGCGCTGATCAGTTCCGTCTGTCCCGGGCGGTACTGGGTGTCGATCTGGCCAGCCCGGTCAAGACCGTAGATCCACGGTGATACCTCGGTGATCGCGTGCCGGTTATGCAGCACGGTCTCGGTGCCGTGCTGGATGTTCCAGTACGGCACCGAGGCCACCGCGACCGTGGGCCGGGGCGGCGGTGCGCTAAACCGCTGCACACCGACCACCAGGCCGGCGATGAGGGCCCCGGCCAGCACGACAGCAAGCCACACGGCGCCCGCGAACGGGGGACGCTGACGCCGTGCGACTGCTGGCGTACCGGCGGTGTCGCGCTGGCGTGGCTCGGCTGTCCTTAGTCGCATCGGTCTGGCGGGCCTCCCTCAGCTCGCTGCGCGCGCCACCGCGGGGGTCCCGGCGACCTGGTCGCCGATGACCGCCTGGATGATCTCGTCCAGGCTGCGCCGGGCGCGGAAGCCGACCAGGTCGCTGGCGAGCGTGCAGTCCGGGACACGGCGCTGCATGTCCTCGAAACCTGAGCCATAGGCGTCCTGGTACGAGACGCGCCTGATCGTGCTGGCGGACCCGGTGGCCGCGATAACCCGCTGGGCCAGTTCTTCGATCGACACTTGCTGCGTGCTGCCGAAGTTGACTGCTCTGCCGCAGGCGCCGTCCGCGGCAACGAGCCTGATCAGGGCCGGAACCACGTCGAGCACGTGACAGAAGCAGCGCACCTGCTTGCCAGTGCCGAACACGGTCAGCGGATCACCCCGCAGCGCCTGTTGCACGAAGCGCGGGAGGACCATGCCGTACCGGCCGGTCTGCCGGGGCCCGACGGTGTTGAACAGCCGGGCGATCGCGGCGCGCAGGCCGTGCTCGCGGACGTACGCCTCGACCAGACTCTCGTCGATCGCCTTCGCCTCGGAGTAGCTCCACCGCGACTTGAGCGGCGACCCGATCACCCGGTCGTCGTCCTCGCGCAGCCCGATCTTGTCGTTCTTCCCGTAGATCTCGCTGGTCGATGCCAGCAGCAGCCGGGCATGATTCCGGTGCGACGCGGCCACCACATTCTCGGTGCCGTGCAGGTTGGTGCGCATGCTGTCCAGCGTCCGGTCCCTGATCACGAACGTGCCGACGGCAGCGGCCAGGTGGAACACCCAGTCGGCGCCGTCCGCGAGCTCGTCAACCGCCGCCCGATCCAGCACCGAGCCCTGGACCAGCCGGAACCGCGGATCGCCGGACACGGCGCTGAGGTTCTCCAGCCGTCCGGTGCTCAGGTCGTCAAGACCGGCCACCTCGTGGCCCCGGTGCAGCAGCGCCTGGCACAGGTGCGAGCCGATGAACCCCGCGGCGCCGGTGACGAAAATCCGCATCACGCCACCCCCGTGCCATGACCCCGGCGGCCGCCGGCGGCGATGTCCGGCGACGATGTCCAGCGGCGCCGCATTCTGGTGCGCCACGGGGTCCGGTACGCGAGCTGCTCGTACAGGTCGTCGATCCGGGAGGTGACGGCCTGGATGCCGTATTCCTTCTCCACGGCGGGCTCGGCTGACCGGTCCCGGCGCCCGCTGGCGATTTCCGCCACCATGCCGTCGCGCAGGCCGCCGGCGCTGGACGGGACCTGCGTTGCCCGGCTCACGTCGAGGCCCTCAAGCGCCGGGCATGTGGTGTAGAGCACCGGTGCGCCGTTGGCCAGAGCCTCGAGCACGGACAGGCCGAACGTCTCCTCCTTGGAGGAGGCAACGAAGAGATCCATCGCGGACAGCAACGCGGCGACATCGTGCCGCTCGCCAGCGAAGATCACCTGGTCGGCCACGCCGCAGCGCTGCGCCACGTTCTCCAGGTGCTCCTGCTCGGCACCCTTCCCAACGATCAGCAGCCGCCTGCCGTCGTGAAGCAGCGGCGCTGCCGCCTCGATAACCAAGTCGAACTGCTTGTTCGGGTCCAGCCGGCCAAGCACGCCGATCACGTAGTCGGATGAAGCGAGCCCGAACTCACCGCGGACCTTCTCGCGTGCCGTCCAGTCGAACTCGACCCTGGCGAGATCCACTCCGTTGGGGATGACCGCGACCTTCCGCGGCCGCACGCCCCACTTGACGAGCCGTTCGCGCACGGCCGGTGATACCGCGACCGTCATGTCCGACATCGCCTCGGTCGCCAGGTACAGGGCACGCACGCCCGCCGTCATCTTCCGGCGTTCCAGGTGCGTCTCCCCGATCGAGTGCTCGGTGCTCACGATGACCGGCACCCCGGCCAGCCAGGCGGCGGGCCGGCCGTAGACCTGCGACCGGTACAGGTGCGCGTGCACCACGTCGTACCCACCGTCGGCGATCAGGCGGCGCAGTGCGTTCAGGGCGGAGAACTGGGTGTTGCTGGTCATTCCCAGGCTGCGCACCCGCGGTCCGTCCGCGCGGATCATCTCAGCGACCGGTCCGGGGTTGTACAGCGTGACAACCTCGGCATCGTGCCGGGTGTGCTGCAGAATGGAGCGGAGCTGGAGCTCGGCACCGCCGACCCCGAGGCCCGTGATCATGTGCAGGACTTTCATTGTCATTCCTTCCTCACACCACGGTCCGGTGCGGTACGGCGTCGAACTGGTAGGTGCCATCCAGCACCAGCGGGCAGTCGCGGACCCACGAGTAGTCCTCGCCGGGCTGATGCGTGTGCACGATCGCGAGATCCCAGTCCGCGCCCCGGGGAGCGGCCACGGTGTGCATCTGCTGGCCGCCGGGCAGCCGCAGATCCGGGCAGAGAGGGTCGTGGTACGAGACGTCGGCTCCGGCCCGGACCAGTCCGGCCAGGATCGTCAGCGCCGGGGATTCCCGCAGGTCGCGGACGCCCGCTTTGTAGCTGGCGCCGATCACGATGACCCGCGACCCGGCCAGCTCGTGGCCGTCGGCCTCGAGCAGCTCGGCCGCGCGCGCCGTGACCCGGTCCGGGCGGAGCGTGATCGACCGCATGGCCTGCTCGATCAGCGGGGACGTACGGCCGTCCCGGCCCAGCTGCCACAGCAGGTAATGCGGGTCGCAGGGGATGCAGTGGCCTCCGACACCGGGCCCGGGGAACACGCCGAGGAAACCGTACGGCTTGGTGGCGGCGGCCAGCGTGACCTCGATCGGGTCGAGCCCGAGCGCGCCGCACGCGTCGGCGAACTCGTTGGCCAGCGCCAGCGAGACCGCGCGGAAGATGTTCTCGTAGAGCTTGGTCGCCTCGGCCGCGTCCGAGGAACTGACCAGGTACACCGCGTCGGTAAGCCGTTCGATCACCGCGGCGGCCCTCGCGGTGCACGCCGGGGTGGCGCCACCGACCACACGGGGCGTCTCCCGCTGCAGGTGATCCGGGTTCCCAGGATCGATCCGCTCGGGACTGAACGCGACGTGGATGTTGGTCCCGGCCATCAGGCCGCGCTCGGCCAGGGGCGCGGTGAGCAGCTCGCTGGTGGTGCCGACGTACGTGGTGGAGGTCAGGATGATCACCTGGCCGGGGTGTGCGTGGCTGACGACCGAGGCGCACGCGCCGCGCAGGGCCGCCAGGTCTGGCGTCTGCTCGGCGTCTACCGGTGTGGGCACGCAGATGATGACCGCGTCGGCCGCGGCGACAGCCGAGGGATCGGTGGTCAGCTCCAGGGTGCCCTCGGCCAGCGCCTCCTTCAGGCGCATGCGGTCCGGCTCGCCGAGGTCCGCCTCCAGCGCGGCGATCTCGGCCAGCCGCTGCTCGCTGACGTCGATCCCGATGATCCGCGCGCACTCGCCGTGCAGCGCGGCCGCGGTAGGCAATCCGACGTAGCCAAGCCCCATGATCGCGACCGAGGACAGTTCGCTGCGGTTGCCGTCGCCGTAGCGCACGGCGCGGCGCGGGACGCCGAACGGGATCAGCTTGCTGCTCATCTGCTGCTCCCGCCCGTTGACCGCGAGCGAAAGTATTGGTTCGGCCACTGCTTACCCCCTGGCTGGCCGGCAAGCGGATGCCGGCGTGTCGTGTGGTTTGTTGCCCCACACCGACTGTGACATCGCTTCGGTTACGCCGCGTCACCAAGCAGGGGTAGCCCCGGCTACTCAAAGTGAGGTAGCCCGCCTGCACGGGCTACCTCAAATGGGGCAGACGGCACACGGCGCGCGCTCTCCCAGGCGCTATCGCCGCTGCAGGCGCACCTCGAGGGCGTCCCGCAGCGCGTCGCCGATGAAGTTGAAGGCGACCACCGTCAACACGATGCAGATGCCCGCCGGGTAGATCAGCCACCAGTCCCCGACGTATACGTAGTTGAGGCCGTTGGTGAGCATGCTTCCCCAGTTCGCCGCCGGGGGCGCAGGGCCCAGCCCGAGGTAGGACAGCGCGGCGAGCAGGAGGATCGAGTCCGCCACCGAGAACGTCGTGAGCACCACGATCGTGCCGATGACGTTGGGGATGACGTGCCGGAACACGATCCGGATGTTGCGCGCCCCGCCGGCGATCGCGGCCTGGACGTAGTCCCGCGTCCGGACCGACAGGGAGTCCCCGCGTACCAGCCGGGCCGTGGCCAGCCACGAGATCAGCGCGATGACGAGGATCAGCACCGGCACGGTCGGGGTCACGACGCTGGCCAGCATGAGGATGAGCAGCAGCGGGGGAATGGCCAGGAACGAGTCGACGATCCGCATCATCACCGCGTCGACCCATTTCCCGGAGTAGCCCGCGATCGCGCCCCACGCGGTGCCGACGATGCTCGCGAGCAGGGCCGCCGCGAGGCCGACCTCGAGCGAGGACTGCCCGCCGACCATCAGGCGCCCCAGCACGTCGTAACCAAGCTGATCGGTGCCGAGCGGATGCGCCCCGCTGGGACGCTGCGTCACCTGGCCGAGGTTGGTCTGGATCTGGTTGGTCACGTAGATGTGCGGGCCAACGAAGCTGAACAGCACCATGAATACGACGAGCCCGAGGCCCAGCACCGCCAGGCGGTTCTGCACGAACACGCCAAAGATCAGGCGCCAGACGCCGCCCGCGCCCCCGCTCTCGCCGCCGTCGCGCGGCAGCGCCTCCGGCGGCAGTTCACCGCCGGGAGTGCCGCTCGTACCGACCAGCATTCGTCAGCCCTTCTTCCGCAGCGGGGCGAGCCTGGCCGCCTGCCGGCCCGGGCCGGGGCCGGTCACGAGTACCGGACCCGGGGGTCGGCGACCGCGTACAAGACGTCCGCGACGAGCGAGCCCAGCACCGTGGCGATCGCCACGACCACGGTGAATCCGAGCATCACCGGAAAGTCGTGGGTTGTCGCGGACGTCCAGAACAGCAGCCCCATCCCGGGGTAGTTGAACACCGACTCGGTGACGACGGCTCCCGAGATCGTGACCGGGAGGCTGAGCCCGAGGAGCGTGATGATCGGGATCAGCGAATTGCGCAGCAGGTGGTGGAACACGATCCGCACCTGCGACGCGCCCTTCCCGCGCGCGGTCCGGACGTAGTCCTGGACGAGGTTCTCGATGGCGGCCGAGCGCATATAACGGCTGAACAGCGCGACGGTCAGGATCGCCAGGGTGGCGACCGGCAGCACCAGCGCGGTGGGCTGGGTAAGCACCGCGCCGACCGTCGCCCCCTGCGGTCCCTCCGGCGGGAACAGGTGCAGCTGCACGGCGAAGATCTCGATCAGGAGCAGGCCCAGCCAGAACACCGGCATGGAGTAGCCGACGAACGATCCGCCGGTCAGGACGTAGTCGATCGGCTTGTTGCGCCGCAGCGCCTGCAGCATCCCGACCGGAATCGCGATAACCAGGGCGATCGCGTAGGCCAGCCCGACCAGCAGGGCGCTCTTCGGCAAGTTGCGCTGCAGGAGCGTGAGGACCGGCTCGTTGTAGGTGTAGGAAAAGCCGAGGTTGCCCTGGACAAGATGGCCGACGTAGTCGCCGTACTGGATGTACAGGGGGTGGTTGTAGCCGTTGGCGACGATAAACGCGTGCACCACCGCGGGGCTGACCCTCGGCCCCAGCAGGGCGCGGGGCCCGCCGGGCAGCAGGTGGACGATCACGAACACGATGACTGTCACGCCGAAGATCACGATGACCGACTGCGCGAGGCGGCGAACGATGTAGGCGATCACGTCGATCCCTCCCCGGCCGGCATTCCCCCGGCTCCGGTCACTTCGGCCCCGGCCACCCCGGCCACGGCCACCTCGGCTCCGACCTCAGTCACTTCGACCACCGGCCCCCGTCACCTCGACGCTCAGCGGTTGCTGGAGCGGGAAGTGGCACGCTGCCCGGTGCCCCCCGGAGCTGAACAGCTGCATCTGGGGCTCCACGTCGGCGCATAGCTGCTGTGCGAACGGGCACCGCGTGCGGAACCGGCAGCCCGAAGGGGGGTTCGCGGCTGAGGGCAGCTCGCCCCGGACGGCATCCTTGTGCTTGCCCCGTTCCTGTACGGGATCGGGTACCGGGACCGACTCGAGCAGCCCCGATGTGTACGGATGCGCCGGGGAGGCGTAGATCTCCTCCCCCGAGCCGATCTCGACCATCTTGCCGAGGTACATCACCCCGACCCGGTCCGCCAGGTACCGCACGACTGCCAGGTCGTGGGAGATCAGGACGTACGTGAGGTCCCGTTCGGCCTGCAGCTTGCGCATCAGGTTGAGCACCTGCGACTGGATCGAGACGTCCAGCGCGGACACCGGCTCGTCGGCCACGATCAGGGCCGGCTCCAGGACCAGCGCCCGGGCGAGGCCGATGCGCTGCCGCTGCCCGCCGGAGAACTCGTGCGGGTAGAGGGTCATGGCGGACTCCGGCAGCCCGACGTCGGTCAGCAGCGCCTTGATCCGCGCACGCTGGTCGGGCCGCGATCCGAGGTGCTGCGATACCAGCGGCTCCCGGAGCGTCGTGGCAACCCTGGCGCGCGGATCCAGCGACGCATAGGAGTCCTGGAACATGATCTGGAAGCTCTGCCGCTTCCTGCGCAGCTGACTCCCGTGCAGCTTTGATACATCCTCGCCCTCGAACCGGATGCTGCCCGAATCCGGCCGCTCCAGCGCGACGATGAGGCGCCCGAGAGTCGTCTTGCCGCAGCCGGACTCCCCGACGAGCGCGAACGTCTCCCCCCTCGCGATCTCGAAGCTGACGTCGGAAACGGCGTGCACGGAGCCGACGCGGCGCTGGAGCACCCCCTTCAGGATGGGGAACTCCTTCACGACGTGCTCGAGGACCACGACCGGAGCTCCGGCTGGCCGGGAGGATCCGCTCGGGGGTTGCGCACCGTCCTCACCCGAGCGCACGGCCAGACGGGGAGGCGCTGCCCGTTCCGGCTCTGTCTGGTCCTTGTCGGCTGCCTCGCCGGGCACGGGCGCAACCGCGGCGTGCGGGCCCAGCACCGGGAAGAAGCACGCGTACGGGTGCGCCGGATCCTCCCCGCCGAGCGGGGGGTTCTGGGCTGCGCACTCGTCCTTGGCATACCGGCACCGGGGGGCGAAGCTGCACCCCGGCAGCGGCGACACCAGGCTCGGCGGCATGCCCGGGATGCTGTACAGCACCTTGGTCCGGTCCGTGACCAAGGGCGGCATCGCCTCGAACAGCGCCTGCGTGTACGGGTGCCGCATGCTCGCGAACAGCGGGCCGGTGTCGCTGGACTCCACGATCTGGCCGGCGTACATCACCATCACCCGGTCGGCCCGGCCGGCGATGACCCCGAGGTCGTGCGTGATCAGCAGCATGCTCATGTGCAGCTCGTCCTTGAGCTGGTCGAGCAGCGTCAGGATCTGTCCCTGGATCGTGACGTCCAGCGCCGTCGTCGGCTCGTCGGCGATCAGCAACTGCGGCTCGCAGACCAGGGCCGTGGCGATGACGACGCGCTGGCGGAGGCCGCCGGACAGCTGATGCGGGTAGGACCGCAGGCGCTCCGCGGGCTTCGGCATGCCCACCAGGTCGAGCACCTCGACGGCGCGCTTCAGGGCATCCTTCTGGCTGAGCCCCCGATGGATGATGGCCGACTCGGCTATCTGGTCCCCGACCGTCATCGTCGGGTTCAGCGACGTCATCGGGTCCTGGAAGATCATCGAGACGCTGTTGCCGCGGACCCGGCGGATCTCGCTCTCGCTGAGCGTCGTCAGCTCTCTGCCGTCCAGCTTGACGCTTCCGGAAACGATCTGCCCGCCCGGCGGCAGCAGCCGCATGAGCGACATCCCCGTCATCGACTTGCCGCACCCGGACTCGCCGACCAGCCCGACCGTTTCGCCCGGGGCGATGCTGAACGAGACGTCCCGCACGGCCTGGACTGTCGCGCTCCGGGTGCGGATTTCCGTGCGCAGCCCGGCGACCTCGAGCAGCGGGGTCACCGACGAACCACTGGCCTGGCCGAACCGAGCATCATGCCCTCTCCAGCTCGGGAATTGGACCGGTGTAGAACGGCAGGCGCACCTCCCGCAGGGCGACCTCACCCGCCTCCGACACCTTGAGCACGTGCTCGGCGATGTCGCCGAGCGGAGCGATCCAGACGTCACCCCGCTCCTGGAGCTCACGCACCATGTCGACCCAGGCCAGCAGCCGCGAGGGCCGGCCAGATATCTCCGGGTGCCAGATCGTGGTCGCGAACCCGCCGATCCGGTAGGCGGCGTCAAAGGTGCTCATGAAGTACTCGACGGCCTGCCGCGGAGGCTTCGGTGACATCGGGTAGCCGAGCTGCGGAACGTGCGAGTAATGCGGGGCGTCGCTCATGGTTATGTCGATCGGCAGCTCCAGCACCGTCCCGTTCTCCGTCCGGAGCAGGAACGGGTCGTGATCATTGAGCAGCGACGAGTCATAGCGGAATCCGGCCTTCGCGAGGTACGCCCCCGAGCGGTCCGAGAACGCGCCGTAGGGCGCCCGCCAGCCGCGCGGGGCCGAGCCGGTGAAGCGCTTGATGATCTCGACGCCCTTGCCGAGCAGCTCCCACTCTCGCTCCGGGGACTGCTCGCTGGGCGGTTCGTGCAGATAACCGTGATGTGCCACCTCGTGGCCGTGGCTGATGATCTCGCCGCAGACCTCGGGGTAGCGCTCCAGGCACCACCCGCAGACGAAGAACGTCTGCTTCAGGCCAAGCTCGTCGAGCGCCTCCACCACGTTGTGGATGGCGACCTCTTCGTACCTCAGGGAGGAGAGGACTCCGTACTCCTTGTAACCCGTGTCCGGATGCTCGAGGTGAATCGTCGTGTCGATGTCGATGTCCCACGAGATGCAGATCGCGCATCGCGCGCCTCCGGGCCACGGAATCTTACTTTGCAGCACTGAGTCCCTCCTCCCTGCTGTCAGCCTCCGGTTCACTCACCCACTCAGGGACCAGTTCTCCGGGTAGATCTGCACGTTGGGGTCCTGCGGCAGGGTGCCGTTCAGCGTCGTCTTGACCGCCGAAAGCTGGTAGTACTCGCTCGGCATCCAGATCACTGGCAAGTTCTTCGCCAGGTAGTTCTCGTAGGTGTAAAGGGCGCTGATGCTCGAGTTCGTCGTGGTCGCCTTGATCAGGTTGTTCGCCTGCGGGTCGTCCCAGTGGCCCTGGTTGGCGACGGCGTCCGGGACGAAGAGGGCCTCACCCGTGGGCAGGTAGCCCGGTGAGTACGTCCAGCTGAACCCGTTCACGGCCGCGTCGCCCATGTCCCACTGGCAGGTCTTGGGGTTGCTCGGGTTGCAGCCGAACGTGGTGGAGATGACCGTGCCGCCCGGCGCGGACTGAAGCGTGAGCTTTATCCCGGCCTGGCTGAACGAGGACTGCAGTGCGGCCATCATGCTGGTCAGGCTCGAACTGCCGCTCGCGTACAGCATCTTGAAGTTCAGCGCGGCGCCGCTGGCGATACCCGCGCCGCACTCATCGCTCCCGCTCCCGGGCCGCGTGCACACCGAGGCGCCGCCCGGTTTCACCGTCCAGCCGTGTGCCTTGAGCAGGCCGACCGCGGCACTCGGACTGTACGGGTACGGGGCAGTCTTCTCGTAGCTCGTCGCGAACGAACTCGCGGGTTTCGCCGGCACGGGCCCGTAGCCTGCGTATCCGTAGCCCTGCAGGATCGACTTGATGTACGACGGCTGGTTCACCAGGTGAGCCATGGCCTGCTTGATGTAAACCTGATCGAATATTTTGCCCACGGTTGGGTTCGCATAATTGAGGGTAAAGAAGTTGATTCCCCACTGCACCCACGGAGTGATCTTGTAGCCCGGAATCGCGATCGAGGCATCTTCGGTGGGCACGTAGCCGTAATCGACCAGCCCGGCGCGCAGGGCGTTGTACTCCGCCGTGTCGCTGGTAAACGGCAACTCCTCGAACTTTGACAGGTGCGGCTTGCCGGCGAAGTACGAGTCGTTCGCCGAGTAGGTGACCGTTCCACCGCTGCCGGAGTATCCGGTCAGCTTCCACGGACCGTCGACCACGGCCCACAGCGGGTTGGTCGCGTACGTTGACTGCTTGGCGTTCTGCGCGGACAGGAAGCTCCAGACCGCCTGCGCGCCCTTGGTCGTGGTGTCGTAGTTCCCCACCGGACTTGACGTCGACGTCTTGTCCCAGGCGTGCTGCGGCACCGGGATGATCTCGCTGAGCTGGTTGTACAGCAGCCAGGTGTGGCTGTACGCCTGCTTGAACGTGAGCGAGAAGGTGTAGGGAGTGCTGGCCGGATAGCTCTCTGACACCAGGTTGTCCGGGATGTATCCGGGAGAGTAGTTGAAGTAGTCGGTCCGGTTCGCGATCAGCATGTTCATCCAGAGCTCGACATCGCGGTTGGTCAGCGGCTTGCCGTCGGACCAGCGGATGTTGTGCTTCAGCGTGATCGTTACGGTCTTCCCGCCGTTGCTGTACACCGGCGTGTTTGCCAGGCTGAGCGCGGCGTTGAACCCGGGCTGCCCGTTGTCGCCGAACCAGTACAGCGGCCGCCAGAGGAGGTACTGGAAGTTTTCGATCGAGATGTAGCTGGCGTTCGCCACGTCGGCGGGCGAGGCGAGCGGGAAGATCGAGTTCGGGTACAGCCCAGGCGGCAGCGCGAACGTCGCCACCCCGCCCTGTTGCGGCTTGCCCGCCGAGCCGCCGCCGCTCGAGCTCGAGCCGCCGCTGCAGGCCGCCAGCGCCAGCGCCAGCGCGGTCACGCCGACGAGGGCCGCACACATCTTTCTTCGTATGGTCCGGGTCAACCTCTTCTCCTTCCCGCGCACAGTTCGGGATGTCGCTGCCGGGCTGTCTGGGCTCGCGCCAGGCCGGTGCCGGCGCCATCAAGTGTGTGAATCCAGCCGAGTCAGTCCGTGATAGCGTCGTACTCGCCATATGGCGAATACAAAAATGAATGTTAGGGATTTCGGGAGTGGTATCTACGCAGGCCTTGCGCCGCCATTGGCGCAGGCGCCGATCATCGCGTAAACAAAGCCCCGAGAGCTAGCCAACCTCCGATTCCCTGGCTCAGGATAGGGATCGCTCGAATAGCGTCCCATAAGGCTAGATTCTCGCATTGGCTCCGTGCACCGACAAGGCTCCAATGCGTTGACGGTACCGTTAAGCTTTTCTTAAAAATACCGATGCCGATCGCGCCAAGTTCACCCGCAGACGGGCCGCCGGCCGCCTAGGCGCCGCAGCACCGCCGGGCCGGCCCGGCCGACGCTTACCGATCACCTGGACGCAGCTTCTAGCAGGCACGATGTGACATGTGCGAGTGTGGCGGGGTATCCCGCTGACGAACTGGCCGGCAATCGCGCCCGGCGGATCTGACGGGCCACCGGCACGTTTGGGCACGGGCCTGCAGGCGACAGCCCGGGCCGTGCGAAACACGACTGCAACACACTTTTAGCAGTCCAGCGACTTCCCGACGCCCAGATCAGCGCCTATCCTGTCAGCACCCGCCCGGTCTTGTCTATGTGAACAGGGTCGCGAGGCGGCGAACAACGTACGATGGCCGCCGCAGTTGGCTGACAAGAGGGCTTTTTATAACGCTTGAATCCCAGGAAGATAACAACGACGTGACGGTTAGCATTTCCGGTTTGCAAGCAATCGCTACCCTGGCCTCCGAGGGATCGATGACCGCGGCCGCACGGGCTCTGGGATACACCCCCTCGGCCATATCGCAGCAGATCTCAAAGCTGGAACGAGATGTCCGTCAGGTGCTCGTCGAGCAGAACGGGCGCGTTGCGACGCTCTCGCCCGCCGGGCGGGTAGTGGCCGAGGCTGCTGGCCGTATTCTCAGCGAGATCGAGCAGATGCAGGCTCAGCTCGAGAATGAGCGCAAGACGGTTGCCGGGACGCTGACACTAGCAGCATTTGCCACGGCCACCCGCGGGGTCATTCCCCCCACCCTGCGCAGGCTGCGATCTGACTGGCCGCGGCTGAAGTGCCATCTGGTCGAAGCCGACTCGCATCACGCCATGGCCCTCGTCGAGGACGGATCGGTCGACATCGCGATCGTGCACGACTGGCTCGAGATGCCGCTCGTCCTGTCCACCGGCCTGAGCGCGCGCCACCTCGGCAATGACATCTCGGACGTGCTCGTTCATGTCACCCACCACCTGGCCGAGCGCGGATCGGTTGCGATGGCGGAGCTCAGCAACGAGGTCTGGCTGTACGAGCCCGGCTCAGTAGCCCACGACCTGCTCATTCAGTCCTTCACGGGGACCCGGCTGTTCGGGCATGGAGTCGCGGAATACGCGAGCCAGATCGCTATGGTCGGGGCGGGACTCGGCGTCGCCCTGGTGCCCAGGATGGGTCGCGGAGTCGTGCCGGACACCGTCCACGTGCTGCCCGTGGAACCGGCTCCCACCCGCCAGGTCTACGCGGTCTGGCGGGCCACCACCGGAACGCGTCCAGCCGTGCAGGCGGCGGTGCTGGCCCTCGAGGAGTCGTTCTCGGACTCGGTCGTCCGGGGCGAGCCTGGCCCAGGCGCGGGGGTCGATGTGCTGGCACCGCCCGCGGCCTGGCAGCAGCCGGCGTTCAGTAGCCACGCACCGGGTCGTATCGGTTTATCAGTGGTTTTCCCGCCTGGAAAAGCGCGAGGTTGCGGAGGAACAGGTCGACCAGGACCATGTTCTCCGTCGCGAGCGTTGATGCTGAATGCGGGCTGATCAGGACGTTGCCGAGGTCCCAGAGCGGGGAGTCGGCGGCTAGCGGCTCGACTTCGGCGACGTCGAGCACGGCGCCACGGATCGTCCGCTCACGCAGGGCATCGATCATCGCCGACTCGTCGACCACGGCACCGCGCGAGATGTTGACCAGGATGCCGTCGGGGCCGAGCGCGGCGAGTTCGGCCGCCCCGATGAGCCGGAACGTCTCCGGCGTGAGCGGGCACGTCAGCACCATGATGTCGCAGGACCGGAGCATTTCCTGCAGGTCGGCGGACGTGCCGGTGCGGGTCACGCCGACGGCCGGGCTGGTGCTCGCCTCGCGGCGCACCCCCCACACCTCGACCCCCAGCCCGCCCAGGGCGGCGGCCACGGCCCGCCCGACGTGGCCGAGGCCGACGACGAGGGCGCGCCGCGGCGCCAGGCCGCCCATCGCCATCCGCTCCCATCGATGGGCCGCCTGGCGGGCCTGCAGGTCAGGCACGTCCTTGACGAAGTACAGGATCCCGGTCAGCGCCCACTCGCTGAGCGGCTGGGCGTGGATGCCGGCCGCGGTCGTGACCACCGCGTCCCAGCCCGCCAGGCCGGTGCGCCCCATAAACTGGCCGATCCCGGAACTGGTCGCCTGGAGCCACCGCACGCGGGGCGCGCGGGCCGGCATCTCAGCCGGCTCCTCCCAGTCGAAGTCAAAGCAGACGTCGGCCTGACGCAGGAGGCCGGCCCACTCGGCCTGCTCCGCATCGGTCAGGGCCGGGGCCGGGCCGTGATGGTCGCATGGGTAGCGCGGCTGTGGCAGCAGGTCCGGACGGTAGCTGACCTCGACGCCCGGATGGGACGCGATGCGCGACACCTGCTCCTTTTCGAGGAACGAGCAGACCAGGACGCGGATATCGGCGCTCATGCGACGACGGACCGCATCGCTTCCGACATCTGGAAGGCGTTGAAACGCTGCCCGGTCGCGAAGTCCGCGTCGATGCCGGCCAGGAACGCGAACGCGGGCGCCAGCCGCGACGGGTGCACCGCGCCGGCCCACATCTGCGGCGTGTAGTGACCGTGGGACATGGGCGTATCGATCGGCTTGCCGGTCGTGATCGTGTTGACCGCGATGTTGAATTCCCGTCCTTCCAGCTCCAGGACCCGCATGAGCCCCTCCTGGCCATGCTTGCCGGGCGTGTAGGCCGTCTCCTTCACGAAGCCCATAACCGCCGAGCCCGAGGACAGGTAGAGGATGCTCCCCTTACGGGCGAGCACCATGCCTGGCCAGACGGCCCGCGACAAGATGAAAGCGGCCTGCAGGATCACGTCGACCTCGCGCCTCCAGTTCTCAAAGGTGACATCCATCATCGCCACCTCCTTAAGCACAGCCGCATTGTGGATCAGCGCACGAGGCGGGCCGTAGTGATCCAGAGCGTGCTGGACTGCCTCGGCGGTGGCGGCGGCGTCGGCGAGGTCCACGGCTAGCGGCAGGATCTCCGTGTCTGCGGCCAGCTGATCGGCCACCGCCTGGAGCTTTTCCGCCTGGACATCAAAGAGAGCGAGGCGCTTGCCCGCCCGGGCCAGCTCCGCGGCAATCTCCTGGCCGAGACCTTCCGCCGCTCCGGTCAGAAACACGACGCGGTCATCCATCGGCTTCATGAGGCGCACCCTTCTTCTTCAGTCGTTGCGGCT
>Ga0209693_10000148_pt1 | contig 26585 bp, 23 predicted proteins | sample HubBroMetageWRM3_FD_188345 | JGI IMG/M metagenome (GOLD analysis project Ga0209693, IMG submission 188345) | Warmed soil microbial communities from the Hubbard Brook experimental Forest, New Hampshire - Hubbard Brook CCASE Soil Metagenome WRM 3... | ecosystem: Environmental > Terrestrial > Soil... | reverse complement strand
TAGGTCGTGTTTGTTCAACGGCGAGACCTCAACGCTCACCAGAACCTCATGCGGACCCGGTGGCGGCGGCTCCTCGATGTCGACGACGCGGAGCACCTGCGCGGGGTCGCCGAACTGTTCAATCTGGATGGCGCGCATATCAATTCCTCTCCATCGAAGGTGAGGCCGCTGTGTGAGCCTGCCTAACGGATACGCGCTATTACCGCGAAGTGCGGCCCCGCTACTGCGACTCCTTACCGAGTCTGCATGTTGGCATCATCTGATGATTCGAATTTGACAATTATTTTGGCGAAGACGCGGCCCGGCCCAGTGAACGCCTGATGTGCGTCAACAGGTAAGCGAGGGCAGCGCGTCGGCGCGGCCCAGCGCGATTGGTCACCCGCTGGGCGCAAGTGGTGCGCGCATCATGACGACGCTGGTCAACGCGCTAGAACAGCGCGGCGGTCGCTACGGCCTGCAGACGATGTGCGAAGGCGGCGGGATGGCCAACGCCACCATCATCGAACGTTTGGGCTAGGCGACATCGCCGCCTGAGACCGGCAGGGCACATAAAACCCTCGGGCCTCGTTAGGCCCGGCGCTCTAGCTTCCGTGTTGGGAGAAGACGCGTCCTATTGGCGTGCCATCGCGAGGTTGAACCGGCCTTCGGAAGTGATCAGGTGATCGTGACTGTCCTCGCCGATGTCGAGTTGGACCCATTCGATGCTGCCGGTGAAGCGGTTGCCGCTCGGTCCGTAGTCGGGTGAGGCCGGGGAACCGGTGTCGGATCCCACGTCACACGCTTCGTCGGCGGAATATCCCATGGGCTGTGTTTTCTCGACTCGACCCGTCCCGACGGATGTCCCATCGTAGAAGAGCGTGACGTCGCCGCCCTTGGCAAGGCCGCCGCCGTCATAGCTGAACTCCATCCGCACCTGATGTTTGCCCGCCGGAATCGGCTCTTCCGCGCTGGTGATGTAGTGCTCGATGCCGAAGTAATTGAAGCAGTACTTCAGTTTTCCCTCGTGCGCGTACAGCGACCAGCCACCGACACTGCCGCCTTGGGTGACGATCACGCCACTGGCACCCGATTCCGGAACGACGATGTTGGCGGTGACCGTGTAGGACTTGTTCTTCAGTGTCAGCACGCAGTTTTCGCTGACTCGCATGCCGTCGAACAGTAGTTGGGTGTTGCCTTGGATCAACTGTGGCCGACCGGCGATGTCGGCGTTGATGCGCTCGAAGCCACGATCGTCGATCGGCACAACGTTGTACTTGACAGCCTCGATCAACCAGAGCCGTTGCAGTTCGGCGAGTTTATTCGGGTTTTCACCGGCGATGTCGTGCGCCTGGGTCCAGTCATCGGGACCGTAGAGTTCCCATACGTCGTCATCGAAGGGGGGCGGCGTTCCGGTCTCCCATGGGGTGCGGTGTTTGGTCACGGCGGTCCAGCCTTGATGGTAGATGCCACGGTTGCCGAACATCTCGAAGTATTGGACGTGGTGCGTCTCCGGGGCATTGCCATCCCGGAGTGTGGCGAGCATGCTGACACCTTCCAGCGGTGCTTGTGCAATGCCGTTCACCGCTGCTGGGGCAGGCAGACCGGCTGCCTCCAGAATGGTTGGGGCGACGTCGATGACGTGGTGGAACTGGTTGCGTAGCCCACCCTTGTCGGTGAGCCTGTTGGGCCAGTGCACGATGGTTCCGTTGCGGGTGCCGCCCCAGTGCGATGCGATCTGTTTGGTCCACTGATACGGGGCGCATAGCGCGTGCGCCCAGCCCACCGCGTAGTGGTTGTATGCCCTGGGCGTGCCGAAGTCATCGATCTTGGAGAGCAGGAACTCGGTGGTCTCGATGCCTGGCATCCCGTTGAGCGAGGCCATCTCGTTGAAGCAGCCGTTCATCGTGCCTTCGGCCGAGGCGCCGTTGTCGCCGATGATGTAATAGATCAGCGTGTCATCGAGGAATCCAAGGTCCTCGATCGCGTCGATGACTCGGCCAACCTCGTGGTCGGTCTGCTCGAGAAAGCCTGCGTACAACTCCATTTGGCGGGCTAGCACCGGCCTGAGCTCGTCGGGCATGTCCGCCCATGCGGGAATCTCGTCGTGACGGCGGGTCAGTTCGGCGTGGTCGGGCACCACGCCCAGCTTCTTTTGCTCGGCAATTATCTTTTCTCGCAGTACGTCCCAGCCCGCATCGAATTTTCCCTTGTACTTGTCTGACCATTCCTTTGGTACGTGATGGGGCGCATGCGTGGCACCGGGCGCGTAGTACATGAAGAACGGCTTGTCCGGAACGAGCGCCTTCTGCTGACGCACCCAGGTGATGGCGCGATCGGCGAGGTCCTCGTTGAGCGTGTAGCCCTCCTCAGGTGACTTCGGTGGCTCGATCGCGGTGGTGCCCTCGTAGAGGCCGGGGTAGTACTGGTTGGCCTCGCCACCGATGAAGCCGTAGAAGTACTCGAACCCCGACCCAGTGGGCCACTGGTGGAACGGCCCTGCGGGCGAGACCTCCCAGACCGGGACCTCGTGGCACTTGCCGAACTGGGCCGTCGAATACCCGTTGAGCCGAAGTGTTTCAGCGATGGGCGCCTTTTCCTTCGGGCGGACGCTGCTGTTGCCGGGTGCCGAGGTCGCCATCTCGGTGATCGCGCCCATACCCACCGAGTGGTGGTTGCGCCCAGTCAGCATCGCCTGGCGGGTCGGCGAGCACAGCGCCGTGGTGTGGAAGCGGTTGAGCTTGACCCCGCCAGCGGCGAGGCGCTCGGCGACCGGCGTGTGGCACGGCCCACCGAACGCTGATGAAGCGCCGAAGCCGACGTCGTCGATCAGCACGATGAGCACGTTCGGCGCGTCTTTGGGCGGCCGCAGCGTCTTGATCTGCGGATACGTGGTGTTCGGATCCTTGGCGTCATACGTGGTCAGACCCACATGCCTGGCATCCGGAATCGGCAGGTGGTCTCTCGAAATTGGCGTGGTCATGCGTGCCCTCTCTGCTAAAGACATAGACCGGGTTCGTAGTCGTCAGTTCACTGTCGCGCCACGCTGTTTCGAGCCTCACTTCCAGGCCAGTCAGCTCCCTTGTCGACCGTGGAGTCAGACACCATCCCGCGGCGTCTTCGCGGCCACCAGTGCGTAGCCTGAGCAAGACAATAGGCCGACCGGCTGCGGTGCCATCGCCACCGGCCACCCCTCGGCGCTAGCGGTGCTATGACGACGCTTGTCAAGGCGCTCGAACAGCGCAGCGGTCGGTACGGGCTGCAGACCATGTGTGAGGGCGGCGGCATGGCCAACGCCACCATCATCGAGCGGCTGGGCTAATCCCCGCCTTGAACTGCGAGCATCCCCGTCAGTGGCCGCCCGGTTCCTGTCCGGCGACGCATTATGGTGATGTTGTTCCGGGGGTGCCGGGTATGCCTCCGGTACCGTCGGGTCCACCCGCACCCCCGTTGCCGCCTTGGCCGGCGGTGGGGGTGCCCGGACCAGGAGCGGAGGCGTTACCGCCGTTGCCGCCGTTGCCGCCGTCACCGTCGTCTGATAGGGCATCGCCGCCGTTGCTGCCATTGCCGCCGGTGGCGTTTCCGGCTCCGCTGGTGACCCCATCACCGCCGGTCCCGCCGTTACCGCCGGTGGCGCCATTGCCGGCGGCGCCGCCGGTGCCGCCGGTGGCGGTAGCCGTCGAGGCGCTGTTGCTGATTTGCGCGTAGCCGCCGGTACCGCCGTTCCCGCCGGTCCCGGTGGTGCCGGTGCCGCCCGCTCCGCCGGCGGCGGGGTTGGCGTTTCCGGTTCCGCTGGTGTATGCACCTCCGCCGGGGCCGCCGTTGCCGCCGGTGGTGCCATTGCCGCCGGCGCCGGCGGTGCCGCCGATGGCGGCAGCCGTGGAGACGCTGTTGGTGATGTTCGCGTAGCCGCCGTACCCGCCGGCCCCGCCGGTCCCGGTGGTGCCGGTGCCGCCGATTCCGGCGGCACCGCCCATGGCGTTTCCGGTTCCGCTGGCGTATGCACTTCCGCCGTAGCCGCCGCGGCCGCCGGTGGTGCCATTGCCGCCGGCGCCGGCGGTGCCGCCGGTGGCGGCAGCCGTGGAGACGCTGTTGGTGATGTTCGCGTCGCCGCCGGTCCCGCCGTTCCCGCCGGTCCCGGTGGTGCCGGTGCCGCCGATTCCGGCGGCCCCGCCCATCGCGTTTCCGGTTCCGTTGGTGACCGCACTTCCGCCGTAGCCGCCGGTGCCGCCGGTGGTGCCATTGCCGCCGGCGCCGCCCGCCCCGCCGGCGGCTATACCCATCGAGTTCGGGTTTTTGATTGATGCGTCGCCGCCGGCCCCGCCCGCCGCGCCGGTCCCGGTGTAGCCGCCGCTGCCGCCGTTGGCGCCGGTGCCGCCGATGGCGTTTCCGGTTCCATCGTTGATCGCAGAACCGCCAACCCCGCCGACACCGCCGCCCGCCGGGCCGGTGCCACCGACTCCGGCGGCCCCGCCCACGGCGTTTCCGGTTCCGATGGCTCTCGCGTAACCGCCCGCTCCGCCGTTGCCGCCGGTTCCGCCGGTGCCGCTGTCTCCGCCGGCGCCGCCCGCGGCGCCGGTAGCGGTAGCCGTCGAGGCGCTGTTGGCGATTTTCGCGTAGCCGCCGGTCCCGCCGTACCCGCCGTTCCCGGTGCTGCCGGTGCCGCCTGCCCCGCCAGCGGCGGGGTCGACGTTTCCGGTTCCGTCGGTGTATGCACCTCCGCCGTTGCCGCCGTTACCACCGGTGGTGCCACTGCCGCCGGCACCGGCGGCCCCGCCGGTAGCGGTACCCATCGAGCTGGGGTTTCCGCTTCGCGCGTAGCCGCCGGCCCCGCCGGCCCCGCCGGTGCCGGTGGCGCCACCGCTGCCACCGGTACCGCCGGCGCCGCCGGTGACGTTTCCGGTTCCGCTCGCGCTCGCGTTACCACCGGCACCGCCGTTCCCGCCGCCTGCGGGGCCGTTGCCGCCTTGCCCGCCGGCCCCGCCGTTACCGGGGTCCCCGCCGTTACCGCCGGCCCCGCCGTTACCGCCGACCCCGCCGGCAGTGGTGACGCTAAACCCCGCCCCGCCGGCCCCGCCGTTACCGCCGCTGCTCACCGGGGCACCGGGGGCCCCGGACGCACCCGCGCTAGCCCCCACACCGCCGGCCGCGCCACCGAGACCACCAGCGCCCACGATGCCGCGGTCACCGCCGTTGCCGCCCGCACCGCCGTTGGGGTCGGCGCTAGTACCGGCCGCGCCGGCCCCGCCGTCACCGCCGACACCGGCGTTACCGCCGGCACCGCCGGCCCCGCCGTTGCCGTTGGCGCCGGCCTGCCCGCCGAACATCCCCGCTTGGCCACCGGCCCCGCCGACGCCACCCGCGCCACCCACACCGCCGTTACCACCGCTGCCGGCGTTACCGCCGGCCCCGCTGTTGACCCCGGCCACCCCGAGCGTCCCGGCCGCACCGGCAGCGCCGTTGCCCCCGACCCCACCCAAACCGCCAGCCCCGCCCGCACCCCCACTGCCGAACAACATCCCGCCATGCCCGCCGGCACCGCCCATGCCACCGATACCGCCGCCCGCCCCGGCCGCCCCGGCCACGCCAGCACCGCCGGCACCGCCGGCCCCACCAGTGCCGAACAGGAACGCCGAACCGCCGGCCCCACCGGCCTGCCCGGGCGCACCCGACCCACCACTGCCGCCGTTGCCGAAAATCCACCCGCCGTTACCGCCGGTCTGCCCGGTGCCCGGCGCGCCGTTGGCGCCGGCACCGAACAGCGGGCGCCCCGTCACCGTCAGAACCGGCGAAAACACCGCCAAGCTCTGCAGGCCCTGCGCCGCGGCCTGCAACGGCGACGCGCTGGCCGCCTCGGCGGCCGCATACATCGACCCGCCCGCGTTCAGCGCCTGCACGAACTGGGCATGAAACAACCCCGCCTGACCACTCAACGCCTGAAACTGCTGCGCGTGGCTGGAAAACAGCGCCGCGATCGCCGCCGACACCTCATCGTGGGCCGCGGCCACAATCGCCGTCGTCGGGACGGCCGCCGTTGCGTTGGCCGCCGAAATCGACGCTGCGATCCCAGCCAAATCCGACGACGCCGCAGCAAAGGCATCAGGCACTGCACTGACAAAAGACATCTACGGCTCCCAACCCACGCGGCGTCATACAGCTCCCGAAGAAGCCCTCACGCAACGATTTTCGGCGGGATCGTACCACGGTCCGATTACGGCGCGGTGGCGTAACAAGGATGAAGGGTTGCCGGCCAACGGCAGCACAGCCCGCTGCGCACATCCGCCGGGGTGGTGGCCGTGTAGTGCGGCGAGAGGTCGCGGTTGAGCCGGGGTGTCCGCCGATCCGACTCGAGCCAGCCTGGCGGGCAGCGAATTGGTGCCGCACAGGAACTCGACGCCAAGTTGGCCGCGCTGGCCGCCAAGGTCACAGGCAGTTAGGCAGCCAAGTCGTCGTCGGCTCCGGTGACCTGTGCAACCGCGGCGCGCTTGTTTCGACGCCAACCTCGAACCGTGGCGATAGCGGTCTTGAGCCCACGGCGGCGCCCGGTCGTCGGGTCGGTGCCCGCGAAGCCCGGCTCCAGTTCAGCGAACATCCGCTCGCTGCGGGTCTCCGGCGCGTCGTCAGCGTTGTCGAGCAAGTACTTGTTCGGCAGCGAGAGCTTGGCGATGGTGCGCCACGTCTTGCCGTATTGCGCCAGGAATGAGCCTGTGGTGTAAGGCAAGTCGTACTTGTCGCAGACCTCGCGCACCCGCACCGAGATCTCGTGAAGGCGGTTGCTCGGCAGGTCGGGGTACAGGTGGTGTTCGATCTGGTGGCACAGGTTTCCGCTCATGAACCGCAGCACGGGACCGCCCTCGAAGTTGGCGCTACCCAGCATCTGGCGCAGGTACCACTGGCCCTTCGTTTCGCCGATCATGTCGGTTTTGGTGAACTTCTCTGCGCCGTCGGGGAAATGCCCGCAGAAGATGACGGCGTTGGCCCACACGTTGCGGATCACGTTGGCTACCGCATTGGCCTTCAACGTGGATTTGTAGGTCGCGCCGGGCGACAGCGAGGTCAGCGCGGGGAAGGCGACGTAATCCTTGAGCACCTGGCGACCGGCCTTGGCGAAGAACTCTTCTGTCCTGTGCCGGGCGTCGTCCTGATCCATCCGTTTCTTCACGATCTTGCCGATCTCCACGTGCTGCAAGCCGACGCCCCATTCAAAGCCGAGCGCGAGCAGGGTGTTCCACAGCAGATTGAGGAGATTGAAGCGCTTCCAGCGCTGGTCGCGGGTGACGCGCAGTAGGCCGTAGCCGACGTCGTCGTCCATCCCGAGAATGTTGGTGTACTTGTGGTGCACGAAGTTGTGGGTGTACCGCCAATGCTTGGACGACCCGCTCATGTCCCACTCCCACGCGGAGGAATGAATCTCCGGGTCGTTCATCCAGTCCCACTGGCCGTGCATGACGTTATGGCCGATCTCCATGTTCTCGATGATCTTGGCCACGCCCAGGGTCACGGTGCCCGCCCACCATGCCGAGCGCCGCGAACTGGCGGCCAGCAGCAGCCGGCCGGCCACCTCCAGCGCCCGCTGCCCCGCAATGGTGCGACGGATGTAGCGGGCGTCCCGCGCGCCGCGTGAGTCTTCCACGTCCTGGCGGATGGCATCCAGCTCAACGGCCAGGTTCTCGATGTCCGCGTCCGTCAGATGCGCGAACACGTCGACGTCTGTAATCGCCATCGTCTTCATCTCCTCTGCGGTCGTTATTTGGGTGACTTACCTACGCTATCGTAACTTACGATTCCGTAGGTTACCTGTGAGTAGCCTTTAGATGTCGAGGGTGCAATTACCTGACGCCGACGAAATGCAGGTCTGGACTCGGGTTCCGGGCTCGTGTTCCTGACCCGTTCGTAGATCCCGGACGTGGCCTTCGACCAGGCTGACCACGCACGACTGACAGATTCCCATCCGGCAGCCGAAGGGCATCTGCACACCGACGCCCTCACCTGCGTCCATCAGCGACGTCGCCGCATCGGCGGCCACGCTGCGCCCACTTCGCGCGAAGGTGACCGTTCCGCCCGCTCCAGCGGGGGCCGCCTTGGACACCGCGAACCGCTCCAAGTGCAGCCGGTCGCGGATGCCTGCCGACGACCAGACCTTCTCAGCCTGATTGAGCATGCCCTCCGGTCCGCAGGCCCAGGTCTGGCGTTGGCACCAGTCCGGCACCTCCTGACTCAGCCGGGCAAGGTCGAGCCGACCCTGCGTGCGGGTCTCACGCACCTGCAACCGATAGCCGGGGTGTTGGGCCGCCACTGCGGCCAACTCGGCGCCAAACATCACGTCAGATTCGGTGGGCGCCGAGTGCAGGTGCGTGATGTCAGCAATTTGGTTGCGGCGCACCAGCGTTCGCAGCATCGACATCACCGGCGTGATTCCGGACCCGGCGGTGAGGAACAGAATCGACGGCGGCGCCGGGTCGGGCAGCACGAAATTGCCCTGGGGCGCGGCCAGTCGCACGATGGTTCCTGGCTCGACACCTGCCACGAGGTGCGTGGACAAGAAGCCTTCGGGCATCGCTTTCACGGTGATCGTCACCGTCCGAGCAGACCCGGACCCGGACCCGGACGTCACAGCAGCCGGGGTCGACGTCAGCGAATATGATCGCCAGCGCCAACGCCCGTCTACCAGCAACCCGATCCCGATGTATTGGCCCGGCTGGTAGTCGAAGCTGAAGCCCCAGCCCGGTTTGATGACCAGGGTCGCCGAATCTTCCGTCTCCCGGCGGACCTGCACGATGCGGCCCCGCAATTCCCGTGCGGACCACAGCGGATTGGCCAGATGCAGATAGTCGTCGGGCAATAGCGGCGTCGTGATGCGCGCGGCTATCTTGCGCAGCGTGTGCCAACCGGGGTGCCTGTCGGCACCTGCGACGGTGGGCCGTTTGATATCGCCGACATTGGCGGTAATCGATTCGTATTTCCTACCCATAGGAAGCTCCTGCTCGGGATGCGGCGCTTAGCTTCCGCCATGCGTTGGGGACAGTTCGACGTCCTCCGCCGTAGGCTACGTTACCGTAACCTACGGTACCGTATCTAGGCGTGAGGGCTTGGAATGCGTCACATCTAGAGGCGCGTCGCACCGCTAAAGCAGGTCAAGCAGGAATGGCAGCTCCTGGTTTGCGTACCAGGCCAGGTCATGGTCTTGGGCGTCGCCGACAACCAGGTCAGCGTCCTCGTCGCCCAGGTCAGCGGCATCGATGACCTCAATCGCCTTGGTGACGTCCGGCTCAGCGCCGGCGTTGTCGACGTACGCGGCGATCACCTGGTCGATCGCAACAGGTGCGCCGAGTCGGACGACGGCGTCGTCGAGATCGGGACGGAACTTGACGTCGTCGACCTCTGCGGCCAGCACCGCGCGTCGCGGACGTAACGTGGCACCGGCGTCGGCCGCCAGCAGCCGCAGTGACGCCAACGCCGCCTCACGCAGCGCCACCTCGCCGAGCTCGTCGTCGCCACCCTCGGCATACGCCTCGCGCAACGTCGGCGTCACCGCGAACGCGGTGCCGTTGACCGGCCACAACGAGCCATCGTTGACGAGCTGCTGCAACATCGCCAGAGTGGCCGGGATGTAGACCTGGATCATGAGGCGCCCGGGGCCATAACCTGGCGATCGCAAGGCCGGCGCAGCCGGCCGCAGCGGGTCGCCAGCGTGTAGCCGTGCCGATCGCAAGGCCGGCGCAGCCGGCCGCAGCGGGTCGCCACTCAGTCCTTGGCCAGCAGGGTGGCCGCATGGTCGGCGACGTACGTCGACAGCTCTCGCGGTGGGCGTTGGTAGTTGCCACTCACCACCGGCCGGTCTGGCAACGTGACCTTCGGTTTCTCTACTTCGTGATAGGCGATCGTGGACAACAGGTGGGCCATCATGTTCAGCCGCGCGTTCTTCTTGACATCCGATTCCACGACATACCACGGGCTGACCGGGGTATCGGTGTGCACCATCACCTCGTCTTTGGCGCGCGAGTAGTCCTCCCACCGATACACCGATTCCAAGTCCATCGGGCTCAATTTCCATTGCCGGACCGGGTCGTTCAGGCGTGACTTGAACCGGCGCAGCTGTTCGGTTTCCGATACCGAAAACCAGTATTTGCGTAGCAGAATGCCGTCGTCGATCAGCATTTGCTCGAAGATCGGCGTCTGGCGCAAGAACAGCACATACTCTTGCGGCGTACAGAATCCCATGACTTTCTCGACGCCCGCGCGGTTGTACCACGACCGATCGAAGAGCACGATCTCCCCTTTCGCAGGTAGATGCGCGATATACCGCTGGTAATACCATTGACCGCGTTCCCGGTCGGTCGGCGCCGGCAACGCCGCGATATGGGCGATCCGCGGACTCAGGTATTCGGTGATCCGCTTGATCGCGCCACCCTTGCCTGCCGCGTCACGGCCCTCAAAGATCACCACCAGACGCGCACCGGTAGCCCGCACCCACTCCTGCAACTTCACGAATTCCGCTTGCAAGCGGAACAATTCGGCTTCATAGACATCATTGGGGATCTTGCGCTCGGCCGGCGCGCCTGATTTCTTCGTCTTCGACTTCGCCGAGTCGCCGTTTTTAGTCGCGGTGCTCATCAACGGATGGTATATGCACGCACCGGTTTTGACCCCCCACCAACTAAGAGCGAGAAGCTTCCAGAAGCTCGTCGAGTGATTGGCTCAACAGCCCGGGCAGCATTTCGACATCGCTCATCGCGTCGCGGTCGGCATTGATTCCGAAATACAACATGCCGTTGTAGGACGTCACACCGATGGCCAGAGCCTGGTTGTGCAGCAGCGGAGGCACGGCGTAGGTCTCCAGTAACTTCGTACCGGCGATGTACATCTGCGACTGAGCTCCGGGGGCATTGGTGATCAACAGGTTGAACGCCCGCTTGGACAAGCTGGGAAAGCTGGTCGCTAGCCGGATACCCATGGCGTGCAACGTCGGTGGCGCAAAACCTGACAGGGTGACGATGGTCCTGGCGTCGACCAGACTGGCGGCCGTCGGGTTCGATTCAGTGGCGTGCGCGATCTGCGACAGCCGCACCACGGCGTTGACCTCGCCTACCGGCAGGTCGACCAGGAACGGCGTCACTTGGCTGATCGCCTGGCCAGGACCAGCTGCGTCGAGTTGATCTTCGGCATAAACCGACAACGGCGCCATCGCCCGGACCGTCGCGGTCGGTGACACTGTTTCACCGCGTGACATCAACCAGTTGCTTAATGCGCCAGCCACTACCGCCAGCACCACGTCATTGACGTCGCAGTCATAGCGCGCTCGCACAGTTCGGTAGTCTTCGAGGCTTGCGCGGGCAACCGCGAACCGCCGGTTGCGCGAAACGGTGGCGTTGAGCGGGCTACTGGGCGCAGTGCCACGCAATACCGTGCGCGCAACGTCGATGGCGCGGCGCCCGGCGTCGAGCAGTTCGCCATAGTCCGTTGCCAACCCGGCCACGGCGGATCCGACGGCCTGCAACTGCGCGCCCGGCCCCACCACCCAGTCGGCGAGCGCACCCAGCAACAGCCGGGTGGAACCGGGTTCGCGTTCCGGTATCCAGATGTCTTCGGGGAACGGCGGCGGATGTTGCCTGCGATCGGCGATGACGTGGCCGATCTCCAGCGCGGTCATGCCGTTGATCAGCGCCTGGTGTGACTTGGTGTACAAGGCGACGCGGTTTTTGGAGAGGCCTTCGACGAGGTACATCTCCCACAATGGCCGGTGCTTGTTCAGCGGCCTTGCCGCCAGCCGCGCGACCAGGTCGTGCAGCTGCTCGTCATCGCCCGGCGATGGCAGCGCCGACCGCCTGACGTGATAGTTGATGTCGAAGTCGCTGTCGTCAATCCACACCGGCCTGGCCGCGCCGATCCCCACTTCGCGGACCTTCTGCCGATAGCGCGGTATCTGCGCCAGTCGCTGTTCGACGGTGGCCAGGAGCGTCTCGTAGCTCAATCCGGCGCGCGGACGGCGCAGGATCGACAGTGATCCCACATACATCGGCGTCGCGGAGTTCTCCAGCCGATAGAAGGACGCGTCCGCAGGGGACAACCGGGTCACCATTACGGCCCTGTCCTCCTTGTCAATTCGTCGCGTTCACCGATGTTGTCGACCACGGTAATCGCCTGGCGCAGGCCGAGCACGGTGCGGGTACGCGCGAGCCGCAGTTGTGCGATGATGGCCCGCAACTGAAGTGACAACCGAAGCATGGTCTGCAACTCTCCAGCAGGCTTCAGATTGAGTTGGAGAGTTCCCGTTGACCATTAGTCCTGTCGTGAGCCCATCCCGTCGTGACGACTTCGCCGTCGTGCCCGTCGTTGAGTTCGAGCCACCAACGCGAAACGCCGCTCAGCGCCGGCAATCATCCCCCGCGGCGTTGCAGCGCCGCGCCAAGTGCGCGCCTCGCCGGCCTGACCACAAGCAACCGGAGGACACGCCGGCCGCAGTCGTGGCGGTCATGTCCCCACTGATGCGCCAGGCGGCGATCTTCGCCGACGCCGCACTGCGCCGAGTACTGGAAGTCATCGACCGCCGCCGCTCCATTTCCCAGCTAAGGCCCCTGTTGGCACCCGGCCTGGTCGACTCCGTGTTCTCGCTCGGCCGGTCGGCCACCGGACCCGCACCCGGGCACGCGGGCGCCGCGGTGCTGCGCCGAGTGGGACTGCAACCGGTCGTGCACCGCGGCCTTGCGACCGCTGCCGAGGTTTTTGGGTCCTACAGCCGCGGGGACCGGATCCACGCCATCGCCTGCCGCGTGGAACAGGTGCCTGCCGGCAACGGAACCCGATGGCAGGTGGTTGCCTTGCATATCGGCTGACTAATCACCCCGGCCGGCGCTGGCCGGCAGCGGGCCGCCGGTGTAGCGGGCCAGCACTGGACCCGCGATCGCCATGATGAAGACGTACGCCGTCGCCAGCGCGGCCACCTCGGCGATCGACGGGCCGATCAATCCGATGATGATCAGCGAGAACTCGCCCCTGGCGATCAGCGCTGTGCCGGCGCGCAATTGCCCGCGCCGTGCCACGCCGTCACGCCGGGCGGCGAAGATCCCGGTGGCCACCTTGGTCGCCGCGGTGACCGTGGCCAGGGCCAGGGCTGCCGGAATCATCGGGAGCAACTCGCGTGGGTCCACCGACAGGCCGATCGCGAGAAAGAAAACCGCGGCGAACAGGTCACGGAGCGGGCCCAGCACCTTGCGGGCCCGGTCAGCGGTCTCCCCGGTCAGGGTGAGGCCAACCAGGAACGCACCCACGGCCGCCGACGCGTGCAGGAACTCGGCCAACGCCGCCACCATCAGGGTGACTCCCAGGACCCTCAGCAACAGCTGCTCGGAATCGGGATGCTCCACCAGCCGGCCGACGTGGTGCCCCCAGCGGTAGGACGCGGCAAACGCCGCACACAGAGCGCCGACCGCGGCGGCCATGCCGGCGACGGCATCCAGCCAGCTGCCGCCTGATGCGAGAACCGCGAACAGCGGCAAGTAGGCCGCCATCGCGAAGTCTTCGAGCACCAGCACCGACAGCACGGCCGGCGTTTCCCGGTTACCGAGCCGGCCCAAGTCGCCCAGCAGACGCGCGATGACACCCGACGAGGAGATGTACGTGACGCCGGCTACGGCAAGGATCGCGACCCCGTCCAGCCCGAGCAGCCAGCCCGCCACCGCGCCCGGGGTCGCGTTGAGGACGATGTCGACCCCGGCCGACGGCAGGTGATGCCGCAGGCTGCTGGCGAATTCGGTCGCGGAGAACTCCAGACCCAGCGTCAGCAACAGCAACACGATGCCGATGGGTGCGCCCGTGGTGACGAACTCACCTGCGGCGGCCACCGGCATGATGCCGCCTTTGCCGAGCGCGAGCCCCGCCATCAGATACACCGGTATCGGAGACAACGCGTATCGGCGCGCGACGGCGCCCAATATGGCAAGCGTGGTCAGGAGGGCGCCGAGCTGAAATAGCAGCGCCCCCGAAACCTGCACTGGCTCAGCCCTTATCGACGATCTGCTCGACCCCGGCGATGCCCTCTTCGGTGCCGATCACAATCAGGACATCTTGCGCCCGCAGCATCTCAGCGGGCCCCGGCGAGGCGAGCACCTGCTCGTCGCGCACGATCGCGACGATCGACGCACCGGTGCGGCTGCGGGCCTGGGTGTCGCCCAACGGGTGGTCCACGAATGGGCTCTCCGGCGTGATGCGGACTTGACCCGCCTCGAGCCCGGGCACCCCGTGGGCCAGCTCGGTGAACCGTTCGGCGATCCGCGGCGCGCCGAGAATCTGAGCCACGGCCTCAGCCTCTTCGTCGGTGAGGCAGAAGACCGGCCGGGCCTGGTCCGGGTCGTCACGGGCATACAGGACGACGTCGAAATCGCCGCCGCGCCGCGCGACGATGCCGATCCGGTCACCTTTGTGGCTGGTGAACTCGTATCGAAGGCCGACGCCGGGCAGCAGCACCTCCTTGACATCCATACGGTCAATCCTTGACGAAATAACATCGAGAGAGAAGCCGTACCGACAATCTGCTTGCCCTTGAGCGGCGTTAGTGTAGGCGCATGGACGGCAACACGGTCAGTGTCGAGCGAGTCATCAAGTCGTCGCCCGACAAAGTCTTCGCGCTATTGGCCGACGCGGGCAAACACGCCAGTTTCGACGGTTCTGACTCGCTGAATCGCGCCTCGCAGCCCTCGGTTCCACTATCGATGGGTTCACAATTCGGGATGGCGATGCGGGGTCGCAAACAGACGCTGTTCGTCCCCTACCGCACGAACAACACCGTCATCGAGTACGAACCGGACCGCCGCATCGCGTGGCAGACCACCGCAATGGGCGGCCGTTTCGGTGGCCGTATCTGGCGTTACGAACTGAGCCCGGCCGATGGCGGCACACTGGTGCGCGAAACGTGGGATGTGTCCCAGGACAAGCAGAAGCGGATGATCACCGGCGGCTCGATGCCCAAACTCACCGAGGACGGCATGAGGGCCACCCTGGATCGGATCGCCGCGCTCCTCGAGAGCTAGTCGCGCTGCGCCGTCGATGAACCCGGAGGAAGCCGTCCGCATTGCCATGGCGCGGCAGTAATCCGGCGGCTCGTTGCACTCAGGTTCGGCGTGCGCCGCGAACGGCGGGTAGGAGGGCTAGGGCGACCTGCAGATCCAACGGGGCGGATTCGATGCTGCGGCCGAGTATCTCCTCGGCTTGTCGGACTCGGTAGCTCACCGTGTTCGCGTGGACGTACAGCCGTGCGGCCGCGCGGCTGCGGCTGCGGTTCTCGCTTAGGTAGACCGCGAGTGTTTCCGCGGCGCGGCGGGTCACTTCGTCCTCACCTGCCAGCGGACCGAGGATACGGGCAACGAAGCGCGCCGCCTGCTCGGCGTCGGCCGTGGCCATCGCTACCACCGCCACGTCCGCGTAACGGACGGGTCCGGTGAGTCTCCCTTCGGATGCCACGCGGCGCGCGTGGCCGGCGTCGATCTGGGTGTGCCGGAACCCGTCGATTCCGGTGCCCGGCTCACCGATCGCGACCCGCACGCCGGGTGCCGGCTGTCGCGTCAGCGCAACAACGTCGTCGTCGCTGAACCGGCGGGAGCGGCTGATCCAGGCCATGCATGCGCTAACTCCGGACGGAAAGACCAGCGGCTGGTCCGCCGACACCGTGGCCGCCAGCGCTGAGATGGTCTCGGCGAGTAGCGATTGCGGATCGCTGTCCTCGTCAGCCTTTTCAACTGCCGCGGCGATGCCGATGTGCGCGCGGGCCAACTCGTAACGCAGCCGGCGTGACGCCCGCCTGATGTCGCCTTCGGTGCCCGCAAGAATCGCGGTGATCGCCTCGCCGCGAGACGCATGAGCGCTGCGCAGCCACCGTTCGCGCTCGACCTCATAGGTCTGTTCGGCTCGAGTCACCCCCGCGTCGACAAAGGCAAAGGTCCATTGTGACATCAGGCTGGTGGCCGCGGCCTGGCTTTGCGCGTCGTCATTCCTGGCAACGATGTGGTCGAAGAACCATTGCCAGACCAGTTCATGGCCGATCCGGAAGTTGCGCAGCAGCAACGGCAGCGGAACATTACGGCGCACGCCAGTCCGGACGAACGCGATCGTCGAGGCCGGTAGCTCGACCGCCCGGGGATCCGCGCCGCGCTCGATCCCCTGAGCCACTGCGAGGATCGCCGCCTCGGCACTGGCGGTGTTCTCGGCAAGGGCCTCAGCATCGGGCATAAGCGCGCGCAGGTGGCCCTGCATCTCATACACCATCCAGGCGGCGAGCCCGCGCGCTTCGCCGCGAAGTTCAGCCGCCAGCGGCCGCAACACCTCGCGCCAAACCTGCGTAGCGGCCGGTTCGGCGACCGCGGCCCACTCAACCTCCACGTCCCGCAGAGTAAGCCCCCGCACTGCAACGTTTGTTACGGGAGCACAGCTGGCGGGTCCAACGCTGTCGCCGTCAGCCGAGACCCGAGCCCTGTCCCGACCGTAGCGTCCTGGGACATCAGCCGGCAGACCCGCCGGCCGCAACCGGAGGAGTCCCCATGACGGCAATCGAAACACGGCACATCGACCCGACTCAGCAACAGGTCGACACGCTCGTCGCGGCAGCCCAAGATTTCGCCGGTCCGGTGATGATGATCAACCTGCTCGTCGCCTTGCAGACCTCCGGCCTGATCGCGACCGACCCGTGGTCGGTGGTGAACTGATGCTCACCACTCTCGAATTGCGACAGGTCGTCGTCGGCGACGTGCGCACACCGGCACTGATCGGCGGGCCGTCGGACACCGAGACCGCCGAAGCCGTGGTATTCGTTCATGGCAACCCCGGCGCGGGGTCGGACTGGCGCGACCTGATGACGCAGGTCAGCGAGTTCGTAACGGTAGTTGCCCCGGACATGCCCGGTTTCGGCTCGGCGGAGATGCGGGCCGATCAGGACTACACCGTCGCCGGCTACGCGCGCCATCTCGAAGGCATCGTCGAGAACCTGGGCATCCAGCGCGTGCATCTGGTGGCTCACGACTTCGGCGGCCCGTGGGCGCTGACCTACGCGGCGGCCAACCTGGACCGGATCGCCAGCGTCACCCTGATCAACACCGGTGTGCTGGTTGACTACCGCTGGCACCGGCTGGCCCGAGTCTGGCGTATCCCCGGTATTGGTGAGGTATTCCAGCGGATGGCGACCCCGCGGCTGGCCACAGCGTTGCTGGCACACGACAACCCCGGCCTGGATGCCCTGTGGGTGACGCGGATCGCCGCACACCTGCGTCCCTGGGGAACCAAGCGCGCCGTCCTGCGGTTGTACCGATCCACGCGGCTCGCCTCGATGCCACCTCTGGCTGCGGCGCTGCGCAAACGCAACCTGCCCTGCCTGGTCGTCTGGGGTACCGAAGACGTATACCTGCCGACGGCGTTGGCCGAGCGGCAACGCGAGGCCTTCCCATCCGCGCAGATCCACACCGTCCCCGGCGCCGGGCACTGGGTGTGGTTAGAACAACCTGATGGCGTCGCCGACCTCGTCCTTCCCCACCTGCGTGATCAGGTCAAAAGCCGAGCGCCCGGACGGGCCAGACCCGGCCACCTCTACCTGCTTCGACCCGCCGCCGCGGCGTGCCGACCACACCCCCCGAAAGACACTTCACCATGACACTCGCCGTCCCGCCACCGGTCGTTTCGCTGCCCCAGGCTGGGCCGCGGCGGCCCCCGACGGAAAGAAAAAAGCGTTTTGACATCAGGCAAACCAACGCCGCTGTGGAACGACTGATCGAAACCACGGACAACCCACGCCATCTCTATCTACTCCACGCCTACAACAGGCACCGCTACCTCGAGATGGCCGGCCACGTCGAGGAGATCTTCGCGCCCGAGATGACCGTCGCGGAGCCCGTCTACCACTTCAACATGCTCGGCATGACCACCACATTCGCCGGCGCCAAGGCCGTCAAGAAGGTCTATCGCGAGTGGACCCGCACGGCGCAATGCATCTTCTACAACGACAACGAGAAGCTTGCGGTCAGCGACACCATGATTGTCACGACATCGACGAGGTACCGCCAGACCCCAGGGAGCATCCTCGTGGCCGGCGGGGCGCCCGTCGACCCGGACGCCTTCTACCTGGTGAAGACCGCCGAGCACATGATCTGGCTCTACGACGACCGGGGCCGCTTGGTCGGCGAGGACGTGTGGGAGTACGACGAGTCGGTCCGCGAGATCATCGCGCTCGACCCCGCAATGGTCCTCACCGCCGAGCAGTCCGGCAGGTTGCTGGGTCCGCTCATCAAACCGCTTCCAGCACCCAACCCGTTCACCGCGGCTATGGCGGTTTGACGGTGCGAACCGCGCCGACCTAGCGCCGTTTCACCGATTTCGGCGGCTTGGCGCCGCGAGCTTGCTGCCGGGCGGCCTCGCGCCGCTCGCGTCGGCTGGCACCGGCGGCCACGCCGGCAGGCGTCTTCTGCGCTGCACCGCCGTTGCGCTGCACCTCCGCCGAGCCGTCCTCCGACGGGCCGGAATAGGTCAGGGCAGGAGAATCAGTCTCGATTCCCTTGGCACGCAATGCGGTTGGAACCTCTTCGCGCACTGCTGGTGCCCTATCTTCGCTGCCATCGCCACCTGGTTCCGCGGACGCCGCAGCGGCAGTTGTGAATTCCGACAGCCCTTCCGGTGCTTCCACCGGGGCCACTGCTGGTGCGGGGACCGTCTCCACGGTGACATTGAACAAGAAGCCGACCGACTCTTCCTTCATCCCCTCAAGCATGGCCATGAACATGTCGTAACCCTCGCGCTGGTACTCCACCAACGGGTCGCGCTGCGCCATCGCGCGCAGCCCGATGCCCTCCTTGAGGTAGTCCATTTCGTAGAGGTGTTCGCGCCATTTGCGGTCGATGACGTTGAGCAACACGTTGCGCTCCAGCTGGCGCATCGCACCCTCGCCGGCGAGTTCTTCGAGCTCGGCTTCCCTTGCAGCGTAAGCACGTTCGGCGTCTTTGACCAGCGCGTCAAGCAATTCGTCACGGGTGAGCTCGTCGCGCTCGGAATCCTCGTCCTGGCGGGTCAGGCTCTGATGCTTGATCCCCACCGGATACAGCGTCTTGAGCGCCGTCCACAAGGCGTCCAGGTCCCAGTCCTCGGCGTAGCCTTCGCTGGTTGCGCCGTCAACGTATGCGGTGATGACGGCAACGAGCATGTCGGTGGCCTGCTGCTGCAGATTCTCGCCCTCGAGAATGCGACGGCGCTCGGCATAGATCACCTTGCGCTGCTGGTTCATCACCTCGTCGTACTTGAGGACGTTCTTGCGGACCTCGAAGTTCTGCTGCTCGACCTGAGTCTGGGCGCTCTTGATCGCCCGGGTGACCATCTTGGCTTCGATCGGCACATCGTCGGGCAGGTTCAGCCGGGTCAGCAACGTCTCCAGCGCGGCGCCGTTGAACCGGCGCATCAGCTCGTCGCCGAGCGACAGGTAGAAGCGCGATTCGCCCGGATCCCCCTGCCGGCCGGACCGACCCCGCAGCTGGTTGTCGATGCGCCGCGACTCGTGCCGTTCGGTGCCCAGCACATACAGGCCGCCGGCCTCGATGACTTCGGCGGCCTCTTTGCCGGCCTCCTCCTTCACGACGGGCAGCTCCTGGTGCCAGGCCTCCTCGTACTCCTCGGGCGTCTCCACCGGATCCAGCCCGCGGGCACGCAGCCGCACGTCGGTCAGGAAGTCGACGTTGCCGCCCAGCACGATGTCGGTGCCGCGGCCAGCCATATTGGTAGCGACGGTGATGCCGCCCCGCCGGCCCGCCTCGGCGATGATGCCGGCCTCCTGCTCGTGGTACTTGGCGTTGAGCACGTTGTGTGGGATCCGCCGTTTGGCGAACTGCCGCGACAGATACTCCGAGCGCTCGACGCTGGTGGTGCCGATCAAGACCGGCTGGCCCTTCTCGTAGCGCTCGGAGACATCGTCGACAACCGCGATGTATTTGGCTTCCTCGGTCTTGTAGATGAGGTCGGACTGGTCTTCGCGGACCATCGGTTTGTTGGTCGGGATGCTGACCACGCCCAGCTTGTAGATCTCGTGCAGCTCGGCCGCCTCGGTCTGGGCGGTGCCGGTCATGCCGGCCAGCTTGCCGTAGAGCCGGAAGTAGTTCTGCAGCGTGATAGTGGCGAGCGTCTGGTTTTCGGCCTTGATCTCGACATGCTCTTTGGCCTCGATGGCCTGGTGCATGCCTTCGTTGTAGCGGCGGCCGATCAGCACCCGACCGGTGAACTCGTCGACGATGAGCACCTCGCCGTCGCGGACGATGTAGTCCTTGTCGCGGTTGAACAGCTCCTTGGCCTTCAGCGCGTTGTTGAGGTAACTGACCAGCGGAGAGTTGGCGGCCTCGTAGAGGTTGTCGATGCCGAGCTGGTCTTCGACGAACTCCACGCCGCGTTCGTGCACACCGATGGTGCGCTTGCGCAGGTCGACCTCGTAGTGCACGTCCTTTTCCATCAGCGGCGCCAACCGGGCGAACTCGCTGTACCAGTTGGAGGCGCCGTCGGCGGGACCGGAGATGATCAGCGGGGTCCTGGCCTCGTCGATCAGGATGGAGTCCACCTCGTCGACGATGGCGAAGTTGTGCCCGCGCTGTACCAGATCGTCGAGCGAGTGCGCCATGTTGTCGCGCAGGTAGTCGAACCCGAACTCGTTGTTGGTGCCGTAAGTGATGTCGGCGTTGTAGGCAACGCGGCGTTCGTCGGGTGTCATGGCGGCCAGGATCACCCCGACCTGCAGCCCGAGGAAGCGGTGCACGCGACCCATCCACTCGCTGTCGCGTTTGGCCAGGTAGTCGTTGACGGTGACGATGTGCACGCCCGCGCCCGCCAGCGCATTGAGGTACGCGGGCAGCACGCAGGTCAGGGTCTTGCCCTCACCGGTCTTCATCTCGGCGACGTTGCCCAGGTGCAGCGCCGCGGCGCCCATCACCTGCACGTCGAACGGACGCTGGTCGAGCACCCGCCAGGCAGCTTCGCGGGCTACCGCGAACGCCTCCGGCAGCAAGTCGTCGAGCTCTTCGCCGTCCGCCAGGCGCTTCTTGAACTCGTCGGTCTTCGCCCGCAGTTCGGCGTCGGTGAGTTTCTCGACGTCGTCGGACAACGTGTCGACATAGTCGGCGACCCGCTTGAGGCGCTTGACCATGCGACCTTCACCAAGGCGCAGCAACTTCGACAGCACAGCTATGTCCCCTGTGGGTAGGAGTCTTCTTCTTCTGTAAGGCGCCTCCCATCGTAGGTGACGACCCGCTGATCGCCGCCGATCGTCAGGTCAGCCGTATCAGGCGAGCCTGATCAGGCCGTAATCATAGGCGTGGCGGCGGTAGACGACGGACGGCCGTTCGGTCTGCTTGTCGTAGAACAGAAAGAAGTCATGCCCGACAAGCTCCATCTCGTAGAGTGCGTCGTCGACCGACATCGGCGTGGCCTGGTGCTCTTTGGTGCGCACCACGCGACCCGGTTCGTGGTCCTTGGAGTCGACGATGCCGTCTTCTTTTTGCGGGTCGCGTTTGTGCGGCTCCACCGATTCGCCGTTGAAGGCTTTCTCCGGCAGCGGGGCCACTGCGGTGGCCTCGGCCAGCGAAACGGGCGTCTTGTCGCCATAGTGCACTTTGCGTCGATCCTTGCCGCGACGCAGCCGGCTCTCGAGTTTGACGACCGCGGACTCAAGTGCGGCATAGAAGCTGTCGGCGCACGCCTCACCGCGGACCACCGGCCCGCGACCGCGAGCGGTGATCTCCACGCGCTGACAGGACTTACGCTGGCGACGGTTGCGTTCATGGTTGAGTTCGACATCGAACAGGTAGATGGTTCGGTCGAACCGTTCCAAGCGGACGAGTTTTTCTGAGACATAGATGCGGAAGTGCTCGGGGATCTCGACGTTGCGGCCCTTGAACACGACCTCGGCGTTCGGTGTCGGTTCGACCGGTTCCTCGGTTTGAGCTGGTGCTTGGTCCAGAATCTGAGCGGAATCCGCGGTTAGCCTTGACATACGCGACAACTCGTTTCTCTTTCCACGTCGCACGCGCCCTGCGTGCCCGGTTCTCTTAGAAGACGCGCCGACGAGGTGGGAGCGGTTTGATGAAGATCACCGCCGCAGGCTGCCCGCCGGTGCAAGGTGTCGAATACTCACCCCCTCCGCAAGTGGCGTCTCAACCTGGAAAATCACGATCCGTGACTCGAGACCAATGAGGTCCCGAAAGTCATTGAAGGTTGTCCTCGACGTTAGCTCCTGTTCGCCTCGACGTGCCACCGATTCGGCCGACCTTTTGCAAGTTCTTCACAAGCTCTTGGCAACCTCACTGAGGTTTCACTGATTTCGCGCGTTTTCGCGGATTTTCGCGGGTTGGTCGAGGCTTGTCACGCGGCCGCGATCGCCAGCACCGCGGCGACCCGGACCCCGGCGGCGTGCAGGATCTTCACCGACTCGCGCGCCGTCGCCCCGGTGGTGACGATGTCGTCGACAAGCACGACCTCGGTGCGTGGCCGCGCGCCCCGCAGCAGCACCCGGCCCGCGATATTGCGCTCGCGCGCCGCGGTGCCCAGGCCGACCGAATCGCGGGTCAGTGCCTTCATTCGCAACGCCTGGACAACCGTGATATCAGGGCGTCCGGCTATCGCGGTTGCTGCCATCCGGGCCATCCGGGTGACCGGGTCACCGCCGCGCCGCCGCGCTGCCGAACGCCGTGTCGGCGCGGGCACGATCGTCAGCGGAGTCTCGACCATGCCCCAGACCAAAAGCCGGTGCACACCGATGGCCAGCGCCCACGACAGCGGTGCGACGAGGTCGCCGCGGCCGTGCTCCTTCATTTCCAGGATTGCCTGGCGACGGGCGCCGGCGTAGCGGCCGAGCGCGAACACCGGAACCTGCGGATCCACCCGCGGGTTCACCACGTGCGGCTTGTCGGCCGGCACGGACAGCTCTAGGGCGCAAGCATCGCACCAGCGGGTCGACGGTGCCCCACAGCCACCGCATTGCAGCGGCAGGATGAGATCGAGCACATCGCAAGTGTGGCGCCTGGGGGTGACATGCGGGTTCGAGCGCCCGTGCCCTCTAACCCGGCAGCACCGGCGCCGCGCCGCCCATCACCAATCCGGACACCTCCGACCAGCCCTGTTCGCTTTCGGCAGTGGACGCCGAATACTGCAGCACCCCCTGCGGAGCCGCCACGTACACCGTCGACGGGTTGGCCGCAATCGCCGTCAGCGGAATCTGCAGGCCGCGGGCCGGGGCGTCGGAGTTCACCCCGTCCAGATTCACGTATGCCACCGGATGCGCAGCATCGGTGCGAGTCACCACGATGTCGTCGCCGGTTCGCCAGTACAACGACACCACCGAGTTGCCCAGCCCGAAACCCAGCCGCCGCGGATACGTCAGGGCGTACTGCCCGGCCTGGGTCTGTTCGACACCGGCCAGGATCACCTGGCCACCGATGACCATCGCGGCACGTGTGCCGTCCCGGGACAACTGCAGGTCTGTGATCGGCCCCGGGAAGCGGCTGGCCACGGCGGCCGAATCCACTGGAATACGTGCGGGTTGTCCCGACGCCGGTTCCTGAATGGCACGGAGCACGTTGTTGGCATCGACTACCACCCAGACCGCGTCGTCCAGCGACCAGCTGGGCCGCGACAGGCTGTGCCCGTCGGCGGACTGAACCGCCTCCCCCCCAAGATCACCGATCCACAACGACGCCGCCATATCCGGGGCACCGGGCCGCAGCGTGACCACAGACGCCACCTGCCGCCCGCTGCGTGACAGCGCGGCGCCGGTCTGGTCCGGCATCCGCCCGAAGGCACCGGGCACCGTCGTGACATGCTGTCCGTCCAGCGACACCAGCGCCCCGTTCACCAGGGCATGCAAGCCCGCACCCGCGCCGTCGGCCACGCCCGGGTCGGTGGCCGCGACATCGGAAGTGGTCCACCCATCGGCGAACCTGTCATCCAGCGGTGCACCGTCGGCATTGATCACATACGGGCCTCTGATGTCCGCCCGGGCCAGGGTCCAAATGATCTGTGCCGCAAGCAACTGCCTGCTGTGCGGATCGGTGGTGGACAGCTTTTCCAGGTCGATGCGTGCGCCGCCGTAACCGCGCCCGATCCCGTTCTTACCGCCGTCGGCCCGGGTCACCGGCCCGCGCAACCGCAGCGGCGGAGCAAGCAGATTGCGGACGGTGTGAGCCATCTCGGGCCGTGGTCCGGCCAGTAGCTTGGAGACGAGTTCGGTGGCCAACTGATCATGATCGGTCACCGCGACGTAGCGCGGATCGGGAACCACCGTCTTGCCGGTCGGGTCGGCGAAGTACAACGTGTTGCGTTTGTAGGTCGCCTGAAACTGCTGCCAGTCCAGGAAGACGCCGTTGGGCAGGCGGTCGATTCGCCAACCACCGGACGTCTTCACCAACTCGATCGAACCCGGGTCTGGCAGCACACCCTCCGCGGTTTCGAACACTCCCACATCGGACAGCGAGCCCAGGATGTCTGCCCGCATAGTCGCCGAAACCCGTTCGGCAGCACGAGTTTCGACAAACACCACATGGTCGATCAGTAGCGCGCTACCGGCGTCGTCCCACGCGTTGGACGCCGACTGGGTGAGGAATTGCCGCGCCGCCAAATGCCGGTTGGCCGGATCGGCCGTGGCCTTGAGGAACTCGCGCAGCAGCACGTCGGGATCCATACCCGGGGTCGGCTTGGGCAGATTCGACGGTGCCGGCCGCTCCACGGTGCCGATCGCTTGCGGGGCCGATGAGCTGGGCACGCCCGCACAACCGGCGAGCAACATGGTCAGGAACATCAGCCGCAATGTCGCCAGGAGCTGGCGCATCACCCACTCCGGTCGGCGTGCTCGCGCGGGCGATGACGTTCGTTGCGGTCGGGCGCAACCGGTTCCGCCGGTTGCGTCGGCTGCGGAATTGGTTTCATGGGCAACGGGCTGGTGGTCACCTTGTGGCCGCGCACCAGCGGAAGGGTCAGCCGGAAGCAGGCGCCCTCGCCGGGTTCGCCCCATGCCTCCAGCCGGCCCTGGTGCAGTCGCGCGTCCTCGACGCTGATCGCCAGACCCAGCCCAGTGCCACCAGACCGCCGCACCCGCGACGGGTCAGAACGCCAGAACCGACTGAATACGAGCTTCTCCTCGCCGGGCCGCAGGCCGACCCCGTAGTCGCGCACGGTGACCGCGACCGTGTCTTCGTCGGCGCCCATCCGGATCCGCACCGGTTTGTGCTCGGCGTGGTCGATGGCATTGGCGATCAGATTGCGCAGGATGCGCTCCACGCGCCGTGGATCGACCTCGGCAATCACGTCTTCGGGCGGCAGGTCCACGAGCAGCTCGATACCGGCGTCTTCGGCCAGGTGACCGACGTTGCCCAGCGCGCTCTGCACCGTCGTACGCAAATCGACCGCCTCCACGGACAACTCGGCCACGCCGGCGTCGTGTCTGGAGATCTCCAGAAGGTCGTTGAGCAGTGTCTCGAACCGGTCCAACTCGTTGACCATCAGCTCGGTCGACCGTCGCAGCGTGGGGTCGAGGTCGGAGCTGTGGTCATATATCAAGTCGGCGGCCATCCGCACGGTGGTCAGCGGCGTGCGCAGTTCGTGGCTGACGTCGGAAGTGAAACGGCGTTGCAGATTGCCGAACTCTTCAAGCTGGGTGATCTGCCGCGACAGGCTCTCGGCCATGTCGTTGAACGACACGGCCAGCCGGGCCATGTCGTCCTCACCGCGTACCGGCATTCGTTCGGACAGATGCCCCTCGGCGAACCGTTCGGCAATGCGCGACGCCGACCGCACCGGCACGACAACCTGGCGGGAGACCAGCAGCGCGATACCCGAGAGCAGGACCAGCAGTACCGCGCCGCCGGTGACCATTGTTCCGCGCACCAGCTTTACTGTGGCTTCCTCGTTCTTCAGGGGAAAGATCAGATACAGCTCCAGGTTGGCCACCTGCGCCGACGCCGGCGTCCCAATGATCAGTGCCGGTCCCGAAAAGCCTTCGGTGAGCACCGTGGCGTACTGGTAGGCCGCCTGCCCGGCCTTGATAAAGCCGCGCAACGAGTTGGGCACCTGATCGACGGGACCAGCCGCGCTCGCGGCGCGCGGACCGTCACCGGGCACCATCAGCACCGCGTCGAACGCACCGGCGAGGCCGGCGCCCGACGCCGGATCGGACTTGGATGTCAACGTGTTACGGGCCAGCTGCAGGCTGCTGTCCAGGGAGCGCGTCTCCTCACCGTTGACGATCCCGCCGACGGTGGTACGCGCGCGTTCGATCTGCTCAATGGCGGCTCTGACCTTAACGTCGAGCACACGATTGGTGAGCTGGCTGGTCAGCACGAAGCCGAGTGCCAAGATCACTGCCAACGACAGTCCAAGAGTCAGCGCCACGACTCGCAGCTGCAGCGATCGGCGCCAGGCAATGCCCACTGCTCGACTCAGCGCACCCATGCCGCGTGCCATGGGGCCGGTGCGCCCCCAACGACTCCGAGTGCGTCGTTTCGAGCCCCAAATCAATGGCGCCGCTCCTCAGCATCGCGACGCTCTGCATCGTCGCCGGCGGTGCCGATGCGCCGCTCCTCAGCATCGCGACGCTCTGCATCGTCGCCGGCGGTGCC
>Ga0209693_10000147_pt1 | contig 26597 bp, 24 predicted proteins | sample HubBroMetageWRM3_FD_188345 | JGI IMG/M metagenome (GOLD analysis project Ga0209693, IMG submission 188345) | Warmed soil microbial communities from the Hubbard Brook experimental Forest, New Hampshire - Hubbard Brook CCASE Soil Metagenome WRM 3... | ecosystem: Environmental > Terrestrial > Soil... | reverse complement strand
GCGGAGAATCGCCAGAGCCATTGTCCGGTCGCGGCCGATACGATCTACCGCACATCTTGCGGATGTCATATCAGCCGCGGCCCGGCCAATGAATTCTGAGTCAAGGCGAATTCATCCGGCGACCCGAACTTTTCAGGCTCTTCGAATCTTCGTAAACCGCGAACTGGACGATCTGAGGGCGTTGCTTGCAGCGGCGCCCCGGATCCTGAAGCCAGGGGGACGCGTGGTGGTGATCAGTTTTCATTCGCTCGAGGATCGCATCGTAAAGGATGCCTTCCGAGAAGCGGCAAAGCAGAGGTCGCTGAGCGTGCTAACCAGAAAGCCGCTCAGGGCAACAGAAGAAGAGAGCGATCGCAATCCGCGGGCACGCAGCGCGAAATTGCGGGCGGCGGAAAAAGTTTAGCTCCGGAAAACCTGCCGGGGTTCCCGGCACAGCTGTAATGGCGTGCCGGGCCTTCAGGTTCTGAAAGAGCGGACAGAAATAAAGATCCGCTAAGGAAGCGCGGGGGTTCCGTGGTAGGAATCCAAAATTGAGGCTGGAAAATGTATACGGGCACATTGATTAACGACTTGATGGCGACAGTGGAGCGGGCCGAACGGGGCGCGCTGCAGAAGCAGATCGCCGACGAACTGGAGTTGCAGCGGCTTTTTGAGCTGCAGCCTCCGCAGATGCAGAGTGAGCCGATTCTCGTAGGAGCGGCATAAATGGCAGCAGCAGCGGCAATTCAAGGTGCGGTCCCGGCGGCCCGGCGAAACACGTTCTTCACCGGAACGCCGGAAATCTACTTCGCTAAGGCAATCGACAACTCGCGGCTGGTGAAGGTAGAAGACCCGGGGCGCAATCGCGAGATGAAACAGTTTGGCACCGCGCTTGCCTGCTTGTTCCTTCTGGTCTTCACCTACGCCTGGCAGCACTTCCGGGCGATTGAATATGGTTACCAGATCGAATCGGCGAAGCGAGAGCTGAGCGACTTAACTGAGATGAACCGGGCGCTGCGGTTGGAAGATGCATCGTTGCGCGATCCAGAACGAATTGACGTGATGGCGCGGCGTATGGGTCTGGTACCGCCGGCACCAGGACAGGTGATCCGAATGGATGGCGCAGCCGCGGATTCGAATGCGCCAGTGATGGCAAGCGCCCAGCCAGTGATTTTGCCGGTGGGGCAATAGAGCATCGGCGGGAAAAACAGCCGAGCTGCACTCGATACGGAGCCGAGCGCAGATGTCTCCACACGAAGTTATCTGGCGGGCCACTGAATGGTGGACCGCCATGTTTGTCTAGAACGGCCGCATGGCGACTAACTCCAACCTCGGCAAGAACACGCGGCTTTACCTGCTGAGCGCGATGCTCCTGTTCTGGTGCATGGCGATTTGCGGGCGATTGGTTTACTTGCAGATTTTCCGCTACGGCAGCTTCGTCAAGCAGGCCGAGCACCAGCAGCAACGCGAGATTCCACTTTCCGCGAAGCGCGGCGTGATCTATGACCGCGCCGGACACGAACTGGCGATGTCCGTACTTGTGGATTCTGCTTTCGCAGTGCCAACCGAAGTAAAAGACCTGCCCACGGCTGTCTCGCTGATTACGCGGATCACCGGCGAAGATCGCAACGTGGTGCTCGCGGACTGCCGCAATCACAAAACATTTTGCTGGGTGGCGCGCAAAGCGGACGACGAGACCATCGAGCGCATCAAGTCTCTGAACCTGCAGGGCATCCATTTCCAGAAAGAGCCGAAGCGCTTTTATCCTGCGCGAGATCTCGCGGCGCAGGTGGTCGGAACTGTCGGCATGGAGGACTCCGGCCAGAGCGGCATCGAGCACGCATTCGACGACGAGCTGCGGGGACGTGCCGGGAAGATGTTCATCTCCGTGGATGCTCGCCGGCGGTGGTTTTCCGACGTCGAGAAGCAGCCGGAGCCGGGCGAGAGTTTAGTCCTGACCATCGACAAGAATATTCAGTACGTCGCCGAAAAGGAACTGGATCAGGCGATTCACGACACGCAAGCGATTGCGGGCACGGTGATCGTGGAGAATCCGCACACCGGTGAAATTCTGGCGCTCGCGAATCGGCCGACCTTCAATCCGAATCTGCGCAAGGAGATCACGCCGAACGCGCTGACCAACCGCGCCGTCAGCTATGTTTACGAGCCCGGGTCGACCTTCAAGCTGGTGACGATTTCGGCGGCACTTGAAGAGAAGCTAACGAATCCGGATGAAGTCTTCGATTGCCAGATGGGATCGATCGTCTATAACGGCATGCGCATTCGTGACTCGAAGCCCCACGGCCTCTTGCCCGTGTGGGGCGTGCTGGCCGAATCGAGCGACGTGGGATCGATCAAGATCGCGCTGCGCCTGGGCGAAGACCGTTATTACAAATACATTCGCGCTTTCGGATTCGGGCAGCAAACCGGAATCGAACTGCCCGGCGAAACACGAGGGCTGACCAAGCCTCCAAGCCGCTGGTCGAAAGTCTCCATTGCCGCGATTTCGATAGGACAGGAGATCGGCATTTCTCCGCTCCAGCTTGCGGGACTGGTTTCCACGTTTGCCAATGACGGTGTGTGGGTCGCGCCGCGCATTGTCGCGGGAAAGGTCGAGCCGCAGGGCACGCCGCAGACCGTGGCATTTCATCCGGCAGCATCGCGGCGGGTGATTTCCAGTTATACGGCGGCCGAAATGCGGTCGATGATGCAGAAGGTCGTGCTCGAGGGCACCGGCCGCAAGGCGATTCTGGAAGGTTATACGTCAGCCGGAAAGACTGGCACTGGGCAGAAGGTTGACCCGGCGACCGGGGCGTATTCGAAGACGAAATATGTCGGATCGTTTGCGGGATTCGCGCCCCTGAACAATCCGCAGATTGTGGTTGCCGTGATTCTGGATTCGGCGGTGGGACCGCACCAGGGAGGCCAAGTGGCCGCGCCTGTATTTCGCCGCGTAGCGCAGCAGGTGCTTGAGTATCTCCACACGCCGCACGATCTGCCACTGGCGCCCAATCGTCAACTCCTGCTGGCAGCCCGGGCGAAAGATAAAGATCTGGAAGAAGGTACCCCCGACCATCCCGGCGAACCGCTGGAGACGGCCGACGTAAGCGGAGATTCCAGTGGGGCGCGGGCACCCCTTCGGCAAGCTCACGGCGGCCCCGCGCCCGCGACCACCCACGCGGATGGACATGTAGTCGACGCCGCGATGCGGCAAAGTGAGCCTGCGCCGGCTCCATCGAGCGACCCAGGCCAGGCACCAGCCCAGAGTCCGGATATGGCTTCTGCGCCCCCCAAGCTGCCTGCAACGGGAACCGTAGTGTTAGACGTTGAGCAAGGCAGGATCGAAGTGCCATCATTCGTTGGCAAGACCGTGCGCGGCGCCGTGGAAGCGGCCCAAGATGCCGGCCTCGAACTCGAAGCCATCGGCAGCGGCTTGGCTCGCCAACAATCCCCGCCGGCAGGCACACACGTGTCGGCAGGTGCGCACGTCACGGTGCAGTTCGGCCAGTAATGAAAAATCTCAACCTCTGGCACGCGAAGTTCGCGGAAAATGCGAATGCGAAGAATCGCCTTCGCAGCGTCTTCTTTACCTAACCCTCCCTGTTTGACCGCCTGAAAAACCGCGTGATACGGTAAACAGTCACATGCCGAGCAGTCCATCCATCTGCTCGCTGATTGAGGTTTGGACTTTGTCTTCCGTGGAAGCGACGCCCGCCAGCATAACCACTGTCCGCAAAACTGCGCTGAATGCGGTTCATCGCCAGATGGGCGCGAAGATGGTCGACTTCAATGGCTGGGATATGCCAGTCGAGTATCCTGCGGCGATCGGCTGCGGAATCATCAATGAGCACATTGCGGTGCGCACGGGCGTAGGTATCTTCGATGTCAGCCACATGGGCGACATTCGGCTGGCGGGACCGCAGGCGCTGGCCGCGGTACAGCATATTTCGATGAACGACGCTTCGCGGCTGGCAGTTGGGCAGGCGCAGTACTCCGCGCTGCTCTATCCGCAGGGGACGTTTGTGGATGACGTGATCGTCCATCGCCTGGGCGAGGATGAATACCTGCTGGTGATCAACGCCGGCACGCGCGAGAAGGATTTCAATTGGGTACGCGACAACACGCGGCAGTTTGATTGCGCGGTGGAAAATCTCTCGGACGACTTCACCCAGATTGCCATCCAGGGGCCGAAGGCCGTGGACGTCCTGCAGAAGCTGACCGACGCAGACTTGAGCACAGTGAAGTTCTACTGGGTGACGCGTGGCACCGTCTGTGGGCTGAAGGACATTCTGATAGCGCGCACGGGATACACGGCCGAAGACGGATTCGAGATTTACGTTCCCGCGGATGAAGCGACGAGCGCGCGAGTGTGGAATGAGATTCTGAGTGCGGGCAAGGAATTCGGCATTATCCCCTGCGGCCTGGGAGCGCGGAACACACTGCGCCTCGAGGGCAAGCTGCCGCTCTATGGCCATGAGATTTCCGATACGATCAATGTTTGGGAAGCCGGCCTCGATCGCTTCTGTAAGATGGAGAAGCCGGAATTCGTCGGCCGTGCCGCGCTGGAGAAAGCGAAGGCCGCGGGCGTGACGCGGACCTTGGTCGGCCTTGAGATGACGGGGCGCGGCATCGCTCGCGACGGGCACAAGGTGCTGGACGACAGCGATCGCGAGATTGGATACGTCACCAGCGGGTCCCCCGCACCCTTCTTGAAGAAGAACATCGCGCTGACCTACGTGCCACCACAATTCGCGACAGTCGGCACTGTGGTGAAGGTTGAGATTCGCGGGCAAGGCGTGGAAGCGCAAGTCGTGCCGACGCCGTTTTATAAGCGCCCGAAGAAAACAACATAAACGCGAGGAGCTTTTGTTAGCAGTCAGGAGCTAGAAGCAATCATGGCCTATCCAACAGACCGGAAGTACACCAAAGAGCACGAGTGGATTCAGCCGAATGGGACCACGGCCACAATCGGCATCACCGACCATGCGCAGGAGTCGCTGGGCGACATCGTCTTCGTCGAACTGCCCAAAGTGGGTGTGGAACTGGCTGTCGGCAAGACTTTCGGGACGGTCGAGTCGGTGAAAGCGGTATCGGATCTGTACGCTCCAGCCTCGGGCACGGTCACCGAGACTAACGCTGATCTGGCAACGTCGCCCGAGAAGGTAAATAAGGATGCGCATGGCTCCTGGATGTTGAAAATCACGCTGAAGAACCCGGGCGAACTGGATGGGCTGCTTTCCGCTGCCGATTATGAAAAGTTCGTGGCGGAAGAGGGTGGTCACTGAAAATCATGTGATCCCGTATACGGCGGTAGCCAGCAGACGACTGTCACAATCCAACTGACCCCGAGTTACATCTAAACACTTTCCTAACTATGCGCTATCTACCCAAATCCCCTGCCGACCGCGAAGCCATGCTGAAGACCATTGGCCTCGGCTCGGTCGACGAACTGTTCGCCCCGATCCCGGCAGAATATCGATTGAGCCGCGACCTCAAAGTCCCACGCCAAATGGCGGAATCGGAAATCGTGGACTACTTCCGGCAACGCTCGCGGGAAAACGGGGAAGGCTACACCAGTTTTCTGGGTGCCGGCGCCTACGCTCATTACCGCCCTGTCATTATTGATTCACTCATCTCACGCGGTGAATTTCTCACGGCCTATACGCCCTATCAAGCCGAGATCTCACAGGGCACGCTCCAGTCGATTTTTGAATTTCAAACCATGATCTGCGAACTGACGGGCATGGAAGTGGCCAACGCTTCCATGTACGACGGTTCAACCGCCGCGGCCGAGGGCGTGATGATGGCGGTGCGGCTCACCGGCCGGCGGTCGGTAGTGGTGGCGCGAAGTTTGCATCCCGAATACCGGGAAGTATTGGCGACTTATGCGACCCACCAGGGGATGCCGCTTTCGGTAGCCGGTTTCGGCGAGAATGGGCGGCTGAATCTGAAGGAGCTGGAGAAGTCGATTACGCCCGAAACCGCGTGCGTGCTCATCCAGTCGCCGAATTTCTTTGGGACCATCGAAGACGTCGCAGCAATTGCTGAGGTCGCGCACAAGCATGGCGCGATGCTCGTGGTTTCGATCGCCGAAGCCGTTTCTCTGGGAATTGTGGAGCCGCCGCGCGAGGCCGATGTCATCGCGATGGAAGCGCAGTCCTTTGGCGTGCCGCTTGGATTTGGCGGTCCCTACTGCGGAGTGATCGCGACGCGAGAGAAATACGTCCGGCAGATGCCCGGCCGGCTCGTTGGCCAGACGGTCGACAAACAGGGCCGGCGCGGATTCGTGCTTACGCTGGCCACCCGCGAGCAGCACATCCGGCGCGAGAAAGCTACGTCGAATATCTGCACCAATCAGGCGCTGGTGGCGCTGATGGTCAACATTTTCATGACGGTGTACGGCAAGGTCGGATTGAAGGAGTTGGCCAGGCAGAATCTCGCGAAGGCAGCGTACACAGCAGAGCAATTCGCCAAACACGGCAAGGTGCTGTTTGCCGGCGCGCCTCGGTTTAACGAATTTGTTGTACAGACCAAGGAAGATCCACACGCCATCAACAGCCGGCTTCTGAGGCACAAAATCGTTGGCGGCCTTCCCTTGAACAAGTTTTATCCGGAACTAAGAAATGCGGCCTTGTGGTGCTGCACCGAGCTGACCACGCGGAACTCGATCGACGCGGCGGTGCGGCTGGTTGCCGACAGGGACGCATCCGCGCCATCGACTAAAGAAGAAGCCGGGGTTGAGGAGGTGGCGCGATGAAGAACAGGATTCGCAAAGCCACCCGCCACGTCAATCAGAACGAGGGTCTGATCTTTGAAAAGTCTTCATCTGGGAAGGCCGCGTGGAAACTGCCACCGCTTGATGTACCTGAAGTCGATGCCTCCAAGCTTCTCGGATCAGCCGAACGAAAAGACCTCGGAAGCATGCCCGAAGTCAGCGAGATCGAAATCATTCGCCATTTCACGCGCCTTTCAACATGGAATTACGCGATCGACCTGGGCATGTATCCGCTGGGCTCATGCACGATGAAGTACAACCCGCGCGTGAATGAAGCTGTGGCGCGCGTGGAGGGAATCGCGAACGGGCATCCCTACCAGCCGGAGAAGATTTCACAGGGCGCGCTCAACATTCTAAAGACGCTCAGCGAATGTCTCATCGATATTACAGGGATGGACGCGATCACGATGCAGCCCGCAGCCGGCGCGCATGGCGAGATGACTGGACTGCTCATGGTGCGGGCCTATCATCAGTCGCAGGGCAACGCGCGCAAAAAGATTCTGATTCCGGACTCGGCGCACGGTACGAATCCGGCGACCGCGGCGATGGTGAACTATGCCGTCGAAAACCTGAAGTCAGACGCGCGCGGCATGGTCGATATCGGCGCGCTGGAAGCGCAGATGAGTGAAGATGTCGCGGCGCTCATGCTCACCAACCCCAACACGCTCGGAGTGTTCGAGCAGGACATTCACAAGATTGCCGACATTCTTCACGCCAAGGGCGGCTTGCTTTACATGGATGGCGCGAATATGAACGCGCTCGTCGGCAAAGTGCGGCCGGGCGATTTCGGCGTCGATGTGATGCACCTGAACCTGCACAAAACCTTTTCCACGCCGCACGGCGGCGGCGGCCCGGGTTCGGGGCCGGTCGCGATCAAGAAAATCCTCGAGCCGTTCCTGCCCACGCCAGTCGTAGTCACCAAGGATGACGGTACGCTAGGTTTCGATTACAACCGTCCGCATTCCGTGGGGCGGGTTCGCGCCTACTACGGTAACTTTGGCATGTTTGTCCGCGCGCTGGCTTACATTCAGGCGAACGGGCCGGAAGGTTTGCGGCAAACCACCGAAGATGCCGTGCTCAATGCCAACTACATTCGCAAAGGACTCGAGGGCGCCTACGATCTGCCTTATTCCACCGCGACCATGCACGAAGTTGTCTTCAGCGACAAACTGCAGGCGAAAAAAGGTGTGCGCACCATGGACATTGCCAAACGCCTGATCGACTACGGCTTCCATCCTTATACAACGGCGTTTCCACTGATCGTTCCAGGCGCGCTGATGATCGAGCCCACCGAGAGCGAGTCCAAAGAAGAGATGGATTTATTCATCGATGCCATGAAGTCGATTGCGGAAGAAGTCGAAGAAGATCCGCAGACGGTGCTCGATGCCCCGCACTCGACGCGGGTTTCGCGGCTCGATGAGACCGCCGCCGCACGCAAGCCCATCCTGCGATGGAAGCCTTCGGTATAAATTTGTAGCGCTGGCGTCTCGCCGGCCATAGAGGCGAGACGCTCACGCTTGTCCTGAGCCTGCCAAACGGACAGCCGCCGGGACGGCGGCGCTAGCTACACGCCTTACGCGTCACTTCGCCGAAATATCTACCGAAGCTCGCGTTGTCTCCCAATCGATGCGCAACGTGCAGCCGCCCGCGGACTTGTCATAGGCGATGGTGAAGTTCTCGACGGGCGCCGGTAATTTGGATACCTTCATATCGACGCGCGCCAGTTCATCGCTCTCATATTTGTATGGAATGCCCCACTCGCCGGTCTTCTTGTTGACGATCAGCGTCCACTTGTCAGCTCCCGGCACAGTAAAGATGGTGTAGCTGCCCGCAGGTACGGTCTTGCCGCCGACGACTACATCGGCGCTGCTCACTAAGGTTGTCGCCTCATTGGCGCCGGTGCGCCACACTTCCCCGAAGGGCACAAGGTCGCCATAAATCTTGCGGCCTTTCATGCGCGGACTGGAATAGTCGGTCTTCACGCTTTTACCGCCACCCAGATCGCACGTCGCTGATGCCGCCGGACTGGGCCGGCTTTGGCCGAAGGCAGCGGCGGTGAAGAGGATCGTCAGCAGCGTGGAAAAAGCAATTCGTTTTTGCATGGATTCTCCTTTTGAGTACGTTGCAATGGACATAGCCTTAGACGCATTTCAAAGAGATATGTCAGCAGACGATGATTATGCTCCCTCGGCCGCCGCGGTTACAATCTCCTGATGCCGGTATTCGATGAGAAGCAGGAAGAACTGGAACACTACGAAACCATGATGGGCGTGCCCCGCGGGCGTCTGGCCGTGACTATGGACACCATTACCGATGCCATGGCTTTGGTCGGCCAGCATGGTGTCTATTGCCAGAGTCAGCGCTGGCCCGGCAAGCCGGTGATGGACATCCAGATCATCATGAAGAGTCTGACCGACGCGAAGGAGTTGATCCAGAGCGTGATGGAAGAGTTGAAAAAAAGCGACTAATCCTACGCCAACGTGTACTTCCCGCGCTCGATCATCTTCTGCGCGATTTGCTGGCGGAGTTCGATGGTGTTGAAGGGCTCATGCTTGGCCAGTCGGCGCAGGATCGCGATCTGAGTGCGAAGCATATCGCCTTCGGCGACAGCAGCGATCACCTTCCTGGCAGCGGACTCCACCTTCTCCATGGCTTGCGAGAGGTAGACCCGCGTCATTGCAATCGGAAGCGCGGCCGCAGCTTCGCCTTTCGTCTCGGCGATCTTCTGTGTGCGCAGCACGGCCGACTCCATCGCGTAGGTTTCGATCGTCATGTCGGCGATGGCGCCCATGATCTCCTGCTGGTCCTGAATCGCCTGCATGTATTTCTGCGTGGCCGCACCTGCCGCGAACAGGCCTAGTTTCTTAGCCTGGTTCACGAGTTTGCGCTCTTCAGCGAGCGCGCCCTCAAGATCCTCACTCATCGAAGGTCCGGAAAGCACTTCATCCATCAGCTTTTTGATGGCAGGCATCAGCGGCAACTGCCCACTCATGGCTCGCTTCAGCAGGAATCCTGTAATGATAAGCCGGTTGATTTCGTTGGTGCCTTCGAAGATGCGGTTGATGCGGGCGTCGCGGTAAGCGCGCTCCGCGGGATACTCTTCAACAAAGCCGTAGCCACCGTAGATTTGCAGAGTCTCATCGACCACGTAGCCGACCATCTCTGACGCCCACACCTTGATGATGGAACACTCCACCGCATATTCCTCAATGGCCTTGCGAGTTTCCTTCATGGCGTCAGCGCCCGACTTGTCGACTTCATTCAGCGCGCCGTCCATCATGCCAACTGTCCGGTAAATCGCCGATTCCCCAACGTAAATCAGGGTAGCCATGTTGGCGATCTTCTCCCGCACCAGACCGAAATCCGCGATGACTTTATTGAAAGCCTTGCGCTGCTTGGCGTAACCGATGGCGTGTTCGAGCGAGACCCGGCCTCCGCCTACGCACATGGCGCCCAACTTGAAGCGGCCGACGTTCAGAATGTTGAAGGCGATGATGTGGCCTTTGCCGATTTCGCCCAGCAGGTTTTCCACGGGAACCTTGCAATCGTTCAAAATGACGGGACAAGTGGAAGAGCCGCGAATGCCAAGCTTATGTTCTTCGCTCCCGATGGATATCCCAGGGAAAGTCTTCTCCACCAGAAACGCGGTAAATTTCTCGCCATCGATCTTGGCAAAAACGGTGAAAAGGTCGGCGAAGCCAGCATTGGTAATCCACATCTTCTCGCCGTTGAGGATGTAATGCTTGCCGTCGGAGGAAAGCTGAGCCCGGGCGCGGCAATTCAGCGCATCGGAACCCGAAGATGCCTCGGACAGAGCATACGCGCCAACGATTTCGCCGGCCGCCAGACGCGGCAAATATTTCTTTTTCTGCTCCTCTGTGCCGAAGTAAACCAGCGGCAGCAGGCCAATTCCGGTGTGTGCGCCCCAGGTCGTCGCAAAGCCGGCATACTGCGCGATGTGGTCAGCGATGACGGCGGCGGTTACTTTGTCCATTTCGAGTCCGCCGTAAGCTTCGGGGATCTCGACACCGCTCAGTCCAAGCTCTCCAGCCTTCTTCAGCAAATTGCGAGAAATGGAGAAGTCCTTATGCTCCATCTTCTCCGCGTTAGGCAGGATTTCGTTGACCGTGAATTCCTGCGCAGTCTGCCCGATCAATCGTTGTTGCTCAGTGAAATCTTCGGGCGTAAATATTTCGTCAGGGCGGCGGGACTCAAGCAGGAAGCTGCCGCCGGCGATTCTCGTCTTGGGTACCGCTGTGGTCGTGGCCATCACTAATCCCTTCAAACGCAAAATCCGCCACGGAGGCGAGACACAGAGAGCCTCCCAATTGTAAGCGAGAAAACAGGTAGAAGCGCGTTGCTTTGGTAATACGCGCGAGGTTACGCCAGATTCTCGAATATCCCGGCCGCACCCATGCCGCCGCCGACGCACATGGTCACCAGGCCGTAACGCCCGTTGCGGCGCTTAAGTTCGCGGATAATCGTTGCAGTGAGCTTGGCTCCGGTGCAACCCAGCGGATGCCCCAGCGCAATCGCGCCACCATTGCGATTTACCTTCTCGGGGTCGAGCCCGGCTTCCTTCATCACCGCCAGCGCCTGCGCGGCGAAGGCTTCGTTCAATTCGATCACATCGATATCGGAGAGCTTCAACCCAGCCATCTTCAGAGCTTTGGGTATCGCGAACACCGGGCCTAGTCCCATTTCTTCAGGCTTGTATCCGGCCGTGGCGAAAGAAACGTAGCGTACCAGTGGCTTGATGCCTAACGCCTTCGCGCGTTCGGCAGACATCACCACCGCTGCGGCCGCACCGTCTGACGTTTGCGAAGAATTTCCAGCAGTCACAGTGCCCTTCATGTGGAATACAGGTTTCAGCGCGAGCAAAGCTTCGAGTGAGGTGTCGGCGCGTGGACCTTCGTCCATTTTGAAAACAATTTCCTGCCGCTTAGGCTTCGATCCGTTGGGAGTAGTAAAACTCACGGGCACCGGTACAACTTCGTCATCGAACTTGCCAGCCTGGATCGCCGCCAGTGCCTTCTGATGGCTGCGCAGAGAGAACTCATCAGCCGCCTGGCGCGTAATGCCAAGGCGCTGGCCCACGCGTTCAGCCGTGAGGCCCATGTTGAGATAAGCGTCGGGGTAGTGGTTGACGAGCCAGGGATTCGGCGAAACTTTGTGCCCGCCCATCGGGATCATCGTCATCGACTCGGTGCCGCCAGCAACTATCGCCTCAGCGCCCCCACTCATGATGCGGTCGGCGGCCATGGCGATCGCCTGCAGTCCCGAGGAGCAAAATCGATTGATGGTGAGCGCCGAAACCTCTACCGGCAGCCCAGCGCGCAGCGAAGCAATGCGGGCCACGTTCATCCCCTGCTCGGCCTCAGGCGTCGCGCAGCCCAAGATGACGTCTTCAATCTCCTTGGTATCGAGTTGTGGAACGCGCTCCAGCGCGCCCTTGATAGCGACGGCGGCCAGCTCATCAGGACGAGTGGCGCGGAGCGTGCCCTTATGAGCGCGCCCTACCGGCGTGCGGACGGAAGAGGCAATTACGACTTCTCGCATGAGTGTTCTCGCTCGTGATAATTCGGTTCCGGCTATCGGCTTATTGGATGCTCGGTCCCCCGCAACCGCTTCACTTCGCCGGAGTGTAGAAATAGTAGTCAGCAGTGTAGGCACTCTTGGTCTCAGCATCGCGGTGAGCCGCATCGCAGCCTTCAGCCGGAGGCTGGCCGCCGTGCGTGTGAACCCGCTGAATGCTCGTCACGTTAGCGAGCTGACCAGTTCCTGAATGACTAACCACCTTCACCAGCAGCCAGGGAATTGATTGAGCATCAAGGGAGTCGACGTGGGCAACGGCCTTCCCGGTCACCTCGCTCCCGTCCTTCAGTTTCCATGCGGGACCGGCGAAATGTTGTCCGATCACTTTATCTTTTCGATCATGCAGCTCCGCGTCGGGTCCCTTGAGCGTCCAACTGAACTTGCCATCCGCCCCGGCCTGGCAGGTATAGATCTGCGATCCCGTCGCATGCGCGAGCAGCACTACATCTTCACCCGCGGGCACCTGAATCGCATCCGGAACGTCGGGCTGAACCTCTTTTTGGGGAGAATCACTGGCTTGGGCTGAAGCTAGTGAGGTCCCAAACATAACGACGCCGAGCCCAAAGACCGCGGCGGCAACTAGTAAAAGTTTTCGCATGAGCCAAATTGTAGCAGGCAGAAAATCCCTGGAGAAACGGCAACGGCTAATTCCGCAGCGTCTTACCCGTCTTCAGCGTGTACTGAATCCTCTCCTGCGTTTTCTTCTCTCCACACAGTGACTTAAATCCCTCTCGCTCCAGATCGAGGATGTACTGCTCGCTCACTGGCGTGCCGGGCGTAATGTTGCCCCCGCAGAGCACTTCGGCGATCTTTGTCCCGAGCTTCACTTCGTAATCGGTGATGAAATCGCCCTGACGCATCATGTGCACACCCATCCTGAGCGTGGCCAAAAGCCCTTCGCCGGGCGCAGGGATGTCCATACGAGGCACCGGCGGTTCGTAGCCGGCATGGACGAGTTCGAGGGCGCGAGCCTTGGCATCAGAAAGCACGCGCTCGCGATTCATGGTGATGCGGTCGCTGTCGCGAAGGAAACCGAGGCCGCGAGCTTCGTGTGCGGAGGTCGCCACCTTCGCTGTGGCAATCAATTCAAATGCTCGCTTCATGGCTTCCAGCATTTCGACCGATCGAGGAAGTCCGTCTCCTGAACCTTTGCCGCCACGCGCCGCCGCAGCGCCATCGACGGCCCGCAGCAGCATCTCCTTACAGCCTCCGCCTCCGGGCAGCAGACCGACACCGACTTCGACCAGCCCGGTATAAAGCTCGGCATGAGGCTGACGGGCCGCCGCGTGCAGCGAGATTTCCGTGCCTCCGCCCAGGCACAATCCGAAAGCCGCGGCCACCACCGGCTTCGGCGAGAACTTAATGGCCTGCGTCATGCCCTGGAATTGCCGGATGGCGAGGTCCACGTCGTCCCACTCCTCTTCCTGCACGCTCATCAGCAGCAGCATCAGGTTGGCGCCGACCGAGAAATTCGTGGCGTCGTTAGTGATGACAAAGGCGTCGAACGCGTCGCCCGGACCAGCGGGTTTGAGCGTTTGCAGTATGAGGCCAACGATGTCGGCGCCAAGCGAGTTCATCTTCGAGTGAAACTCGATGCAGGCCACTCCGTCGCCCAGATCGACGAGCGACGCCCCGGAATTCTTCTTCACCACGCCGTTGGATTTCTTCGCAACGCTCACTGACCACACGCCGGCAGGAACTTGAACTGGCTTCCGGCCTCCGGCGGCCAGGTCGAAATAAACCCGCCCCGACGGAGTCTTGGCATCGTCGGCGTACCAGGACTTCTCGCCGGATGCCAGCAACTTCTCAACATTCGCTGCCACCGGCTTGCCTTCTTTCTTCATGCGAGCGACGGTGGCCTCAACTCCTGCGGCGTCCCACAGTTCAAACGGTCCCAGTTCCCAGCTGAAGCCAAGGCGCATCGCGCTGTCGATCTCGACGATCGAGTCAGAAATCTCTGGCACGCGGTTGGCCGAGTAGGTCCACAAATCAGACAGCGACGACCACAAAAACGCTCCCGCCTTGTCGCCTTTCTGCGGACCGCCGACTTCAAGTCCAAGCAACATGCGCAGCCGCGCGCCCGTGTCCTCGATATTCTTCGCCATGTCCAGCGCCGCGAACTTCGGCTTCTGCCTTGGATGGTATTCAAGCGTCTTCCAGTCGATCGCCAGACGCTCGTCCTCCTTGCCTTCGCCGCCCTTTGCTCTCTTGTAAAAACCGCCCTTGGTCTTGTCCCCCAGCCACTTCCGCTCGATCATTTGCCCGAAAAAGTCAGGCAGGCGAAGCCCGCTGCGCTCATCGTGTACATTCGTGGTCATGTTGCCGACCACGTGGCCGAGGATATCTAACCCAACGAGGTCGATCGTGCGGAAAGTCGCTGACTTCGGCCAGCCGACGGCCTCTCCCGTCAGTGCGTCGATGTCTTCGATGGTCAGGTCCATCTCTTGCATCAGGCGCATGACATTTAAAACGGAGAACGTACCAATACGATTGCCAATGAAGTTCGGCGTATCCTTGGCGAGCACTACGCCCTTGCCCAGATGCACGTCGCAGAAATGCGAGACGGCATCGATTGCAGCCTGATCCGCTTCGGGCGTAGGGATGAGCTCCAGCAAACGCATGTAGCGCGGCGGATTGAAGAAGTGCGTCCCAAACCACGAGCGCCGGAAGTCCTGAGAGAATCCTTCCGAAATCTTTCCCACCGGCAGCCCGCTGGTATTCGTGGTAACGATCGTGCCGGGCTTGCGCACAGCTTCAACTTTTCGCAGCAGCGCCCGCTTAAGCTCGAGATTCTCAACCACGGCCTCAATGACCCAATCCACCTCAGCCAGCTTCTTCAAGTCGTCATCGAAATTGCCCACGGTAACCAGGCGGGCAAGAGAAGCATCCATAAACGCAGCAGGCTTGGATTTCTTTGCTGCGTCAAGACCTGCAGCAGCAATCTTATTCCGTCCCGCCGAGCCCGCGCCGGGCGCAACGTCCGCTGGAACGATGTCGAGCAGATGGCTGGGAACGCCCGCGTTGGCAAAATGTGCGGCGATGCGGGCGCCCATGGTTCCTGCTCCAAGGATTGCGACTTTATTAATGCGTTTCATAATTGAAACCTCAGTTGATAACTCGCGGTTCCCCGGTGCGCCCCTGTGTCCTCTGTGTTTATGATTTTGTACGGACAATTGGCAATCGGAAATCGCCTATGGCAATTTATCCACCGCCCAGTCATTGTTGCCAGTGTTCACCACAATAATGCTGGAAAAGTGTCGGCGCGGGCGGGTGCCTTTCGCAGTCTCCGTAACCAGGACCACCGGAAACTCATAGCGCCCGCGCTTCAGCAGCTTGCCCCGCTCGATTTCATAGGCGCCGGATACCGGCTCGGAGAAAAAAGTTTCGACGCCCTCCGTGGTGACCGCTTCCTTGGCATGGCTGCTGAGCAGCGCCGTCCCGCTTTCTACGTCGCCAGACTGCCATGCCTGAAGAAAGTGATCGGCTGCCGCAAGTGCAGGGACATAGCCCGGGTCCAAGGCAGAAGCTCGAGTCTTGGCCGCTACTGGCGACAGCAGCAACAACACACAAAGAAACAGCGAGATCAGCTGACGAGAGAACGCCAAATGCAGTACTCCGCGAACAGACATCAGACCATTATGCGGGATAACGCGGCCTCGAGGGAATTTGACGATGCTGTACTCTAAAGTTCGGAGTGCGATTCCACGTACTCCAGCGCCCGCCGCGCCATTTGTTTCTCCCCCTTGTAAGCGAGCAGCGCGACAGCATCTTCCAGCCGCACCCAGCTGGCGCGTGCTACCTCAACTCGCATCGCGGGCGCAACATCGTTGATGCGCCCGGAGCGGTATTGCATCAGATAGAAACTCACGATCTTGAACACGCGCGCCCCGTCGCCCCAAGCCCGCGTATATACATACTTGCTGTCGCCGAGCTTGGTTACCGGATCCGCGTTCACCCCGGTCTCCTCATAGACTTCGCGCACCGCCGTTTCCAGCGGCTTCTCGCCAGGATCCACCAGGCCTTTGGGCAGCGCCAGCACCGTCTTTGGCCGTCTGGCTGCGCGATTCGATTTGCCACCGGCGGGGCTGGCAGGCGCGTCAGCCGGCTCGATTGCAGCCATCCACCAGGCTCCTTCCCGGAACCGGATAACGACCCCGCCGGCTGATATCTCCCGCACCATAACCGGCAAGTTAGCAGGATTACGGGAGTTAGTCATCTTCGCCCGAGGAGGGTAACACTCAGGTAACATCCGCCAGGCACATCCCGTAACTTAAATGGCACCAACGTGCTCTGCAGCGTTCCGCGATCTCGTGGCATCCTAATAAATAACAGGCACGTGGGTTCCCGCAAGGGACGTGGAGTTCCGGTGAAGAGTCTTGGCAGGATCATCCGGTCAGTACAAGCCTTTGGGCGGGAATTATCCGGCAAGGGGGCCGCGCCTGAACTGCGGATTCCCACCATCGGAGTAGCGCTCGGCGGCGGCTTTGCCCGAGGCATGGCCCACATCGGAGTCCTGAAGGTCCTCGAACAGGAAGGCATCCCCGTCCGCGTTATCGCCGGCACCAGCGTAGGAGCGCTCATCGGCGCTTGCTACTGTAGCGGCCTTTCCGTCGAAGAACTCGAAAGAGTGGCGCGCTCGGTTCGCTTCACCACCTTCGCCCGCTGGACGGTTTCACGTTACGGCTTCGCCTCCAACGACCGCATGGTGCAGTTCCTGAACCGCACCTTGAAGGTGAAGACCTTCGAAGAGCTGCGCATTCCTCTGGGCGTTACCGCCACGGATTTCAAGACTGGCGAAGGCGTGGTCTTTCATTCTGGTTCCATAATCGACCCCATACGTGCTAGTTGCGCCTATCCCGGGATGTTTCTGCCCGTAGAGATTCGCGGGCGCTGGCTGGTCGATGGCATGCTCTCGCATCCCGTGCCTACGTCTCCGCTGCACGAAATGGGCGCCGACCGCGTCATCGCCGTTCATTTGCGAGGACAGTGGTCGAAAGACGGCGCGCCGCGCCATCTCTTCGACGTGATCGGACAATCCTTCGCCATCGCCCAGGACCAGATGAGCCATCTCTGGCGAGGCGCGGCCGACGTGATCGTCGAACCCGACGTGGCCGGCTTCGCCTACGACGACTTCAAGCGCGCCGGCGAACTGATCACCTCCGGAGAAATAGCGACGCGGAAAGTCCTGCCCGAAATTCGCAAGTGGCTGGAAACGCCGGAAACATCAGCGGCGGCGAAAGCCCATCCTGCCGTGGCGCGCCCCGTGCCCATGCCGGCGGACTAACTGGCGCTGCTTCTCTGACACCTCAACCAACGCGTTTCGTTGGTGCCGAGCTACGCAGCATTCGTAACCTTCTCCGCCTCCTCGCAAATCCGCTTCCAAGCCTCCTCCACATGCCGAGCCTCGGTCTTGGTCTGGCCGACACAGAGGCGCAGTGTGAACTTCCCGTTCAGCTTGGTGTGCGTGAGAAACAAGTCTCCGCTGCGGTTCAGACGCTCCATGATTGTCTGATTCGCCGCGTCCCCGCCTTTGTGGCGAAAGCAGATCAGATTCAAAGGCACGGGTGCGGCCAGTTCAAAGCGAGAGTCGTTGCGCACCCACTGCGCAAACTGCTGCGCCAGTTCGACGTGGCGGCGAATGTGGTACTGCAAGCCCTCCACGCCGTAGTGCCGAATCACAAACCATAACTTAAGCGAGCGGAAGCGGCGCCCGAGCGGAATCTGCCAGTCGCGATAGTCAATCACCGCGCCCGATTCCGTAGCCTGGTTGCGCAGATACTCGGGCAGAATGCTGAGCGTCCGGATAAGCGCCTTGCGGTCCGCGACCCAGAAGCAATCACAGTCGAAAGTGGTGAACATCCACTTATGCGGATTGAAGCAGTAACTGTCGGCGAACTCGACGCCGTTCTGCAGATGGCGAAACTCCGGGCACAGCGCCGCGGTTCCCGACATGGCGGCATCGACATGCAGCCAAAGATTGTGCCGGCGGCAGACTTCGGCGATCGGAGCGATCGGATCCATCCCGTTTGAAGACGTAGTACCGACCGTAGCGCAAACAAAACACGGAACCAGCCCGGCGCGCTTGTCAGCGTCAATCTGGCGAGCGAGAGCGTCGGCGCGCATGGCGAAGTTTTCGTCCACTTCAATCAAGCGCAGATTGGAAATGCCGATCCCCGCAATCATTGCCGACTTTTCGAGCGATGAGTGCGTCTGTGAAGACGCGTAAGCAACAATTCGTCCATCGCATCCTTTCTGGTTGCTTGCGTAGTTCGTAGCGCGTTCGCGCGCTGCCAACAGAGCGCACAGAGCGGCACTCGAAGCTGTGTCTTGGATGACGCCCCCGCCCGTATTCGACGACAGAAACTTCTCCGGCAATCCGAGCATGGCCACCAGCCAGTCGAGTACATGCGTTTCCAGTTCCGTGCAAGCCGGACTGGTCGACCAAAGCATCCCCTGCACCCCCAGCCCGGAAGAGATAAGATCGCCCAGAATTCCGGGCCCCGAACCGTTGCTTGGAAAGTATGCAAAGAAATTCGGCGACTGCCAGTGCGTGATGCCGGGCAAGATTAGCTTCTCAACATCTTTCAGCAACGCGTCGAACGGCTCGCCTCGCGCCGGAGCATTCGCCGGCAGCGACGCGCGAATCTCTCCCGGCTTCACCTGCGAGAGCACCGGAAACGACTCGATGCGGGAGTGATAGTCGGCGATCCAGTCCACGACGGCGTGGCCGTGGCGCCGGAATTCTTCGGGCGTCATGTGGAAAGATTTTTCGTCGGGCATTGTTCTCCAGGGAAGTTCTTCAGAAACTTAAAGACTCAGGGAAATGTGAACTTGCGATTCTACTCGCACCGCAGCTGCCCGAAGTAGAGTCGCGTCTTGTATTCGAACGCGACCAGGCCCTCGACCGCATTGGCCTCAAAGATGCCGCGCAGCTCGCGCAGCATGGGCGCATGCTTGGAATGCTCCGGCCCGGGCGCATAAGACGACGACAGCAGTCGGCCTTCCACTCCCGCGTAGTCGAACTCCTGCCGCATCGCAAACGTCCTTTCCTGAAATGGCGATGGATCAAAGAATTCGTTGACCGCCGACGTCGTATGCTCATGGCGAATGTCCTGATAGTCAGTGCCGTAGGTCACAAGCAACTGTTCGTAATCGCGCAAGAAAGCCGTCGCATCGGTCAGGCGCTCGTTCCACAAAAGCACCAGCCAGCCGCCGGGCTTCAGGATGCGAACGAACTCGCGTCGTGCCCCTGCGCGGTCGAACCAGTGCGCGGCCTGCGCCGCGGTGACGAAGTCCACACTTCGATCTGCCAGAGTGGTTGCTTCCGCCGTTCCAGCAATGCTTGTGAACTTCGGAAACGCCGCCAGCAGACGCTCGCCCGCTTGCCGCATCTCGGCATTCGGTTCGACGCCGAAGACCGGATTGCCATTCTCCAGCAGCAGGCGAGTCCAAATGCCGGTGCCCGACGCGATGTCCGCAACCACATGACTGGCTATCAAGCCGCATTCAGACTGCAATTCCTGAACAACCTCCGGCGGATATCCCGGCCGGTAGCGCACGTAGTTCTCGACGCGATCGGAGAAGCGGCTGGTGGCATTGGAGGCTGGCATCGGGATCTGTCGGCGGCAAGCTCTTGATCTTGCCTGGAACCCATCTTAAATCGCAGCCCGGTCAAGTTGCGATACCATTCCAACTAAGCTCGGTCTAACTAAGCTGGGTCTAACAAGCTGGGAATGTTTTGATTGCATGAGAATTGTCATCAAAGTCGGCACTAGCCTCATCGCTCCCGGAGGCGAGATCGACGCGAACGTGCTGCGCGCCATGGTGGACCAGTTCGATCTCAACAAGAATGAGTATCTGATCGTCACTTCCGGCGCAATCGCCGCAGGCATTTCGGGACTGGGGCTGAGAAAGCGGCCGAGCGGCGTCCCCAGGATGCAGGCCTGCGCAGCCGTCGGGCAAAGCCAGCTGATGCATACCTACGAGCGCCTCTTTTTCGGCAAGAAGATAGTGGCGCAATTGCTGCTTTCGAGCGACGACTTCACCTCGCCGGTGCGCTACCGCAATTTGCAGAACGCGATCGCCGAGCTGCTGGCGCTGGGCGTCGTGCCGATTGTGAATGAAAATGACAGCGTCAGCGTCCGCGAACTAGAAGGCGCTTTCGGCGACAACGACGAGCTGAGTGCGCTGCTTGCTACCGCCGTGAGAGCCGACTGGTTGTTGCTGTTGACCAATGTAGATGGACTGCTTATTCCGAACGGACGCAAGAAACCCAGGCTGCAGCGCGTCGTACGCAAACTGACTCCTGCGCTGGAAGCGCAATGCAACGGCAAGAGCGCGCTGGGACGCGGAGGCATGATTTCGAAACTGCGCGCCGCAAAGCTGGCGAGCGAAGGCGGTGTGCACGTGGCCATCGTGAATGGCCGCCATCCGCAGGGGATCACATTGGGCGTGCAACGCAAAATAGGAACGTATTTTCCTCCCCGGCAGGGGTGAGACGAGCAGGAGCGAGACGAATTAAGAGTAAGGCTGATGACAACCACCGTTGCCAACTCGGTTTCCACGCAGGAAAAACTGCTGCGGGCGCGCGCAGCCGGTGCCCGCCTCGCACTGCTCTCAACCGCCGAGAAGAACGCACTGCTGCTGGCGATAGCAGATGCGCTTGAAACTCGTGCGCAAACCATTCTCGCGGCCAACCGCGAAGATGTGAAAACTTCCGGACTAGAAGGCGCCATGCGCGATCGCTTGCTCTTGACTCCACCGCGGATCAAAGAGATCGCCCGGGGAGTTCGCGAAGTCGCGGCGCTGGCCGATCCAATTGGCGAAACGCTAGCGGAGTGGACCCGCCCAAACGGCCTGCGCATCCGCAAAGTGCGCGTGCCGCTGGGCGTCGTGGGAGTCATTTATGAATCGCGCCCGAACGTCACTGTAGATACCGCCGTGCTCGCGCTGAAAACCGGTAACGCAATTGTTCTGCGCGGCGGCAAAGAAGCGGCGCGCACCAATCAACGGCTGGCCGAAATTCTAGTCGCCTTGCCAGGACTGCCGGAAGGCGCAATCGAACTGCTCGATTCGAGCACGCGCCAGTCGGTCCAGGAACTCATAAAAGCGCGAGGACTCGTGGATGTCATCATTCCGCGCGGCGGCGTTGAGCTGATCGCATTCGTCACTGAGAATTCCCTCGTGCCCGTCATCGAAACCGGGGCAGGGAACTGCCATATCTTCGTCGACGAATCCGCCGACTTCGACATGGCCGATGCAATCGTGATCAACGCCAAGACGCAGCGCCCGTCGGTGTGCAACGCGGCCGAGAAGTTGCTGGTCCATGAGCGGATCGCGGCGGAATATGTGCCGCGAGTCACCAAGAAGCTAATCGGATCCGGGGTCGAAGTTCGTGGAGACGGGAAATCCCGCAGCTTAGGCGCTGGAGTGAACATTGCGCCTGCCGCGGAGCAGGACTGGTATGAAGAATATCTGCGGCTCTGCATAGCGATTCGCGTGGTGGCAGGCGTTGACGATGCGATTGCCCACATCAACCGCTATTCCACGAACCACTCCGATTCCATCGTCACGCGCGATGAATCGAACGCCCGCACGTTCCTGCGCGGAGTAGATTCTGCCGCGGTGTACTGGAACGCTTCAACCCGGTTCACCGATGGCGCCGAGTTCGGCTTCGGCGCCGAAATGGGCATCAGCACGCAAAAACTGCATTGCCGCGGGCCGTTCGCCCTGGCAGAACTCACTTCTTCAAAATACGAGATCATCGGGACGGGACAGGTGCGCTAGTCGTTAGCAAGTGTTTTCACTTCCCGCACGGACACCTCCCCTAAATACTTCTATCCCTGCTGTGTTACCTTACTTACTTTCACGACAGGTGCCCAATGCGATTCTTTTCGGCGGTACTTCTTTCGGCAGTTGTTCTGCTTTGCTGTCTTCCGATCATTGTCAGCGGTCACGGGCCGCAGCCTGCCCCCGGTGCTCAACTCATTTTCGGGTTTCGCGATGCCACTGCCGAAAACGCCGCCGAGGCCCGTTTTATTGCCGTGCCTGATCCCAGCCTCGCGAAAGAGCATTTGCGCACGCTGACCCAGGCGCCGCACATGGCCGGTACGCCCGAGGACAAGGCCACAGCCGATTACGTGGCAGATAAGTTTCGCGCGGCAGGTCTTGAAACCGAGATCGTGGAATACAAAGTGTGGCTTAACTATCCCTCAGAGATCAGCGTCGACATCACCGCGCCCGCGGGAGTCGAAATGCACGGGCCCACTCGCGAGCACGTTGACGGCGATCCCTACGACAACGATCCGCGCGTAGTAATGCCCTTCAACGGCATGTCGCCATCAGGAGATGCCGAGGCCGACGTGGTCTACGCCAACTACGGCACGCCCGATGATTTCGAAAAGCTACAGAAGTTGAACATCGACGTTCGCGGCAAGATTGTCCTCGTTCGCTACGGCCAAAATTTCCGGGGGGTGAAGGAATTCGTCGCGCAGGAACATGGCGCCGCAGGAGTGATCATCTACTCCGATCCATTCGACGATGGCTGGCGGCGTGGCGATAAGTATCCCGATGGGCCGTGGCGGCCCGATACCGCCGTGCAGCGCGGATCTGTGGGATACATGTTCGAGTTCCCAGGCGACCCGACGACGCCGGGAGTCGCATCGGTGCCGACGTTGCCTGACAGCAAGCGCATCTCTCCCGAGCAATCGGCGCAGATGCCCAAGATTCCGGTGACACCGCTTTCCTACCACGATGCTGCGCCTATTCTTCAACATCTCGGCGGTCCCGACTCGCCGCGCGAGTGGCAGGGTTCGCTTCCTTTCACCTACCACGTCGGACCCGGACCGGTGCGCGTGAAGATGCACCTCAAACAGGATTATCAGTTTCGCACGCTCTGGGATGTGACCGGCCGGGTGCGCGGCAGTGAGTTCCCTGACGAATGGGTTGTCGCAGGCAATCACCGGGACGCGTGGGTGTATGGCGCGGTCGACCCGAACAGTGGCACGGCGGCGATGCTTGAAACCGTGCACGGAGTGGGCGAGTTGTTGAAGTCAGGTTGGAAGCCGAAGCGCACAATGATTTTCGGCAGTTGGGATGGCGAGGAAGAAGGACTGATCGGTTCCACCGAATGGGCCGAGCAGCATGAATCCGAACTCAACAGCGCCGCCGCATATTTCAACATGGATGTCGCAGTCTCCGGGCCGAAGTTCAGCGGCTCGGCCGTTCCCAGCCTGAAGCAGTTTTTGCGTGACGTGACCAAAGCTGTTCCCAGCCCCAAAGGTGGAACCGTCTATGAAGCGTGGCAGAAGTCTGATCAGCCTCAGTCGCCCGGGGAGGCGACCAGCGAATCGCGCCGCCGGCCCGCTGCCCCTGCCAACGGTGATGTTCAGGTCGGCGACCTCGGTAGCGGCTCCGACTACAGCGCGTTCCAGCAGCACCTGGGCGTGCCTTCCGGCGACATCAGTTCCGGCGGCCCATATGGCGTGTACCACTCCGTGTTCGATAACTTTGCCTGGTTCACAAAGTTTGGTGATCCGGATTTCGTTTACGAGCAGCAGATGGCGCGAGTCTTTGGCCTGGAATCGTTGCGTATGGCCGATGCCGATGTGCTGCCTTATGACTACGAAGAATATGGAAAAGAGATTGCCGTTTACCTTGATGAGGCCAGGAAAAGAGCCGAGAGTAAATTCGGGCAGCATGGGCTCGATCTGAATGCGGTGATCTCGGCAGCGAAACATTTTCAGGACGCGGGGGCGAAGATCTCGACGAAGCAAAAGAATCCGCCGCGAGATCCAGCACGGCTAAATCAGGCGCTGCGCGGCGCTGAGCGTGCCCTGCTTGTGCCTGAGGGGTTGCCGCACCGTCCCTGGTTTCGCCATGCGATCTACGCTCCGGGAGAATACACAGGGTACGCCGCAGTGGTCATTCCGGGAGTGAATGAAGCGATCGACAAGGGAGATGCCGACCGGGCGCGGCAGCAGTTGGCAGTATTGACGGCAGCGCTTGAGCGCGCGGCCAAGGTGCTGGAGAGTTACCGGTAGACTTCACTTCATGACGCCGACTACCCACGCTCTGGGGCAATTTCTGCGGACGTTGCCGCACTCGGCGGCGGCAACATTTCTGGCGTTGTTTCCCATCGTCGATCCTCCAGGCGGCGTCCCAATCTTCTTCAGCATGACGTCGTCATGGACCGACAAAGATCGCCGGATCACTGCTTTCAAGACCGGTCTCTGGGTGTTTGTCATTCTGGTTACGTTTCTGTTTTTCGGCCGATTCGTTTTGCATTTCTTCGGCATCTCCCTGCCCGTCCTGAAAATTGCCGGAGGACTGATCGTCGCCAACACCGCGTGGGGCATGGTCACTTCTCATGCGCGCATCACGCCGGAGGAGAGCCACGAGGCCCAGGGCAAGGAAGATATCTCGCTCACCCCGCTGGCCATGCCGCTGATGTCAGGGCCGGGAGCCATCGGCGTGGTCATGGCGCTCGCCGCTAACGTAGACAGCGCCGCTTCTTATTTGGGGATGGTCATCGGTATCGCCGCGATCGCGCTGACCGTTCTTCTTTTCTTCTGGTTGGGAGGGCCGTTAGTACGGCGCTTGGGACCCAATGCCGTCGGAGCCATCAACAAGATCTTCGGCTTTCTGATTCTCGCCATCGCCGTTCAGTTGGTGTGGGACGGCGTGGCCGACTTCCATAGCTAGCCATCCAGGAGGCGACGGCTGGCCTAGCCCTGACTCGCCCGTGCCCAAGCTGGAACAGGCTCGAACCACTGACGTCCAGACGCGCCGAGAACCCCGATAAGCCGGTATCCCTCTTCGGTTGAATTGTCGAACAGGATGGTGTGGTCGGCGCGCTCCATCGCGATCGGAAGATTCTCGAAGCTTCGCTGGAAACGCCGGCGGACATCGCTCTCTGGGACATCATGGCCACCCGCGAGAACTCGGTTTGTGATTCGAGCCAGGTTAATCTCAACATTTTCTGTCCCGATGTAGACCAGCACCACCTCGAAACCACGCTTTCGCGCATCAACCATCATTCGCAGGTAGTGCTTTCCGGAGAGCGTGGTCTCAACGGCAAAGCTCTCGCGCCGGCTGATGTGGTCCTTTGCGGATTCTAGGACGCGCCGCGCTGCTGCGATCGGGAAGGTGGAGGGCATGCTGGACTGTAGGGTTACGGAAATCTTGTCGGGGTCGAGAAGCGGTATCTGTCGGAAGAATCTTTCGTCTGAAGTCAGTGTGGTTTTCCCGGAGCCGTTTGCTCCAGCGACAAGAGTCAGTCTGGGTTGGGTCACTGAGAGCGCGAAGAGGACTGCGCAGGGGGCTGCTTCCGCTGGCGTTCAGCGAGAATTTCCCGCAGCCGTTTTCGGTCGGCTGCCACACGCGCCCGCGCCGACTCAGCCATCTTATGGGCGAGTTCAATCCAGTTCACAGCCATACTCATAGGATACGCCCATCATGGTCTCGGTTGTCGGTGTTTTCGAAAAAGCAGGCCATCCCGCTTCTCGCAAAGGAGGCGAGAACTGGGGCACACTGCTAAGTGAGTCGAATGCTTATCGCTCGTCCAACTCCATCCCGCTAGCATGCTTTCTTACTTCTCGCTCGAAACGCGACTGCCCAACCAGCAGTGGCGAAAACGAAACTGGTCGACCTCCGTTTCGGCTCTTGACATAGGTGGTTCCGGTGTTGCGGCCCCTCTTCATCCAGGCAATCTCATTCCATGAGATCACCCGATCTCCGCGAAGCCAGCGGTGCTGGCGAATGCCGTCGTGGTCGATCAGGACTGTTCTAGGTTCGGCAAGAAGAATTGCGACCAGCACCGAGACAGGAATTAACGCCGCATACGATCCCTCCCCCTTGCGAACCGTCTCCCACACGGTCAGAGCGGAGAAGGCCACCAGCGAGACGGTGACTATCTCGATAAGAACATGCATTCGGGGAGCAAGCGAGAACTCTACGTAGGTGCCGTCTTCGCGCGGACGAAGCCCCTTTGTGGAGCGGCGAATCCACCAGAACAGAAGCATGAATGGAGAGACGAACAGGAATCTCAAAAGAACCGCGGCAAAGATTAGGGCGATTGCCTTCATCTGACACCTCGTGCATGCCTCGGGATGGCGGTCCTCAAGAGCGCTTACTTCAGCGATACCAGCCGCTCCACTAGCTCCGAATAATCCTTCTTCTCGATCCCATGCACCTGCTTGTTGTACTCGTCGACTTTCGACGAATAATTCATCGAGCAGAATTTCGGGCC
>Ga0209693_10000146_pt1 | contig 26624 bp, 25 predicted proteins | sample HubBroMetageWRM3_FD_188345 | JGI IMG/M metagenome (GOLD analysis project Ga0209693, IMG submission 188345) | Warmed soil microbial communities from the Hubbard Brook experimental Forest, New Hampshire - Hubbard Brook CCASE Soil Metagenome WRM 3... | ecosystem: Environmental > Terrestrial > Soil... | reverse complement strand
GAGATGCGCCACCTTCGACCATTGAACTGAGGTTGTGCCGTCGATGTAATCGACACTGACGTGCAGCACGCCGCCGTTGAGTCCTTTCACCTCGCAGGTCATGCGGTCGCCGTTCTTCATGACCAGCACATCGGTTTTTTCCCGCCCGAAAAGAGGCGCCGCCAAAAGAAGCAGAGTGACCAGAATGAAGGTTCGGTTGTTCATGGTAGCTTTTCTTCTCATGCTATTTTCAACCTCCGGGGATGGCCGGAACGTTCCAAGACTAAACGGAGGCAAGCTCCTTTTTGCGGTTGGTCCGGACGAGAGAGGCTGAATTAGTTCCGATGCCGGGTCACGGACGCCAAAGGCTAACCCCGGGGCTGCGGAGTTACGGAACGATGCTAAATTGCCTCCCCCGAGCGTCCCACTGCAAGAACTACTAGTGACATCCCTACCATTTTGGTGGTAGTCTGCAGTCTTGGTAGTCCGTGAGTCTGACAAACTCGCGATCATGCTACCCTTGATCCATCAGCAACGGCGCCCTGCAATCCAATGCAGTTTTGAGCGACTGAAGGATCCGCTCGCTTGTTCCGGGTCCATACGCCCTAGGTTCTCGGCGGAGATCTAGATTTCAGTTAAGACTGTTCACGGAGGAGGAACTATGCGCACACACAAGCTGACTATTTCAATTGCTCTCTTGACCGCGTTGCTCGGGTTGGCGGTCGCGTGCTCAAAGAAGCCCAGTGACGATAGCATTGCGAAGGACATTCAGGACAAGATTGCCGCGGATCCGGACACCAAGGACTCCCAGGTCAGCGTGGCCGCCAAGGACGCCAAAGTCACGATGACAGGCCAGGTGAAGACCCCGGCGGCCCAGCAGAAAATAGAGCAGATCGCCCGGGAAGAACCGGGAGCTGCTGGCGTGGATGATCAGACTGCGGTCCAGCCCGATGCGTCGGCTGCACCTGCCCCCGCACCTGCGCAGGCGATGGCACCACCTCCTCCGCCGGTGGAGAAACCCAAGCCTCAACCCATTGTCGTTCCAGCAGGAACTACCTTCACAATCACAGTGGGACAGGCTTTGAGTTCCAAGACCAGTCAGACGGGCCAAACCTTCATCGGTACCCTGGCGCAACCCGTGAGTGTTGCAGGAAAGACAGCTATCCCCGCCGGATCAACCGTCAGTGGGACAGTGGTGGCAGCCAAGTCGAAGGGTAAGATCAAAGGCCAAGGCGAACTTACTCTCACACTCACGAGCATTACAGTGAGGGGACAGACCTATAACATCCAGACAGGCGCATGGGACAGCACGGTCAAAGGCAAAGGCAAGAGGACCGCTGTCGCGACCGGCGGAGGAGCAGCCGGGGGCGCGTTGATTGGAGGGATTGCTGGCGGCGGTAAAGGAGCGGGCATTGGAGCGCTCGTTGGCGCGGGCGCCGGATTGCTGGGAGGGACGTTGACTGGAAACCAGCAAATTGAAATTCCGGCCGAGTCGGCGCTTAGTTTCCGATTATCCGCGCCTCTGAGGCTACCACCCGCGGCCTGATAGTTCAGCTGGCAATTCTTTCCGCCGATGTGGAAACATCGGCGGAGGGGATTTTTGGTTGTGATCTAGATCTTGTGCAGAATTAACCGCGGCTCACCGGCTTCAGGCTTCCGACTATGACTGCAGCCCCGCGGGTGAGACCTGCAGTGCGACGGCATTCGTCAAAGCCACCGAGCGCTCGATCAGGTTCTCGAGTTGTCTGACGTTGCCTAGCCAGTCGGAATACGTGAGCCAACTCGTAGTCTCAGCGGAAATACTTTCGACGGGTTTGTTCATTCGGCGTGCGAACTTCTGCGTGAAATAGTGTGCCAGTTGGGGAATGTCATCGCGCCGCTCGCGCTGCGGCTGCCGTATGGCGCCAACATTTCAAAATCCGCGCCGCAGGGAAAGCGGCCTTCGACCTTCCGCGTAGTCAAGGACGGACAGGAGGTTCCTCCCAGTGAGTTGCCGGTTCAGAGGGCTGCGGCTTCGGGACAAGAAGTTCGCGAATCCGAGATCACCGTGGTATTCGGACCATGGCACCGCGCGCGAAATGTTGGGCAATGCCGCGCCACTCCTGGATCGCGAAGGCAAGGTCCGAGGAGCGATTGGTGTTTTGTCGACATCACCGAACACAAGCGGGCGGAGCAAGCGCTGCAGGAGTCGCAGGCCGTACTGGCTCGCGTGGCGCAGATCGTGACTATGGGTGAGTTGACGGCATCCATCGCCCATGACATCAACCAACCCCTCGCGGCGGTCACCACATAGGCAAGCGCCTCGCTGCATTGGCTTGCCGTTCAACCGTCGAACTTAGCCGAAGCGCGGGAAGCGATGACCAATGCCATGAAGGAAGCGAACCGGGCGAGCGGCGTCATCGCGAGAATTCGAACGTTGTTGAAGAAGGCATCCTGAACTGCGGCCAGTGGATATGAATGCGGTGGAATGCGGTCATCCGGGAGGTGCTGGCTCTGGTCCGCGGCGAGCTGATAAGGGGTGGCGTTGCCGGGGCAAAATCTATACTACTACGATAGACTATATGGTATATTGTCTGGTCTAAAGCCGTGAGCGTGACGGGCGCCGACTGAGGAGGGCTAAATTCCATGCTCGCATTTTTCGAAAAGACTTGGGTTCTGTGGTGGAAGCTTGCCGTCGTGGTCATCCTGCGCCGGTTCCATGTACTCTCTGCAGCTGCTCCACGGGATCCTTCCGAATCGCCTGAGCATGACAGCGACGAATACACCATTCGCGGTCAGTTGGCTTCCCGAACCTGAGATGCCTTGAGGGGTTTGGGCTTTGAGCGGTGAATTGCCACGAGGCGATGCCAACGTTGGAGAGAGTTGCCATTTCAACTACACAAGGAGATTCCCCTGAGTCAGATACTGTCGGAAGTTCTCGAGGCAAATCGGAAATATAGCGCGACCTTCGGAGAGAAAGGCAAATTGGCTTTGCCTCCAGCTCGCAGCTTCGCGATCCTCACTTGCATGGATCCTCGGCTCGATCCCGCCAAATATGCCGGCCTCGCCGAATGGGATGCACACGTAATTCGCCACGCCGGCGGCCGCGCTAGCGACGATGCGATCCGCTCCCTCGTCATCAGCTACAAGCTGCTTGGAACGCGCGAATTCTTTCTCATCCATCATACTGATTGCGGAATGGCGTTCTTCTCCAATGATGTCATGCGCGGATTGCTGGCTTCGAGTTTGGAGACCGCCGAATTGACGCCGAACGGATTCCGCGACGTCGGCCGCGGTCCCGGGTCCAGCGCTGGTGAATACATCGAGTGGCTGACGATTCGCGATCAAAAGCAAGCCGTCATTGACGACGTCGAACGTATTCGGACTCATCCACTAATCCCTAAGTCGATTTCGATTTACGGATTTGTCTACGACGTGCACTCCGGAAAGTTGATCGAAGTAGAAGGCGCTCAGGCCCTCGGCAAAGCGGCCTGAGAAATACTTGAGAGGGACTCTCGTATGCCATGGGGTGCGGCTGCCATAGGATTGCTGGTTGGGTTTTTGATTGGTCTGACCGGAATGGGCGGCGGAGCCATGATGACTCCGGTGTTGCTCTGGACCGGTTGGGCAGCGCCGACCGTAGCCGTCGGGACTGATCTAGTCTGGAACGCTCTCACGAAAATAGTGGGCGCGGCAGTCCACTATCACCACAGGAATGTGAATTTGGAGCTGGTCTGGCGGCTGGCGAGCGGAAGCGTTCCAGGAGCATTGGTCGGCCTCTACTTGTTGGCTTCCCTGAAAAAGTCTGCGGGCTTGGAGTTTGTCGACCATCTGATCGTTCGTTTGTTGGGCGGAACGCTGATTCTGGTTGCGGTGGGGATTATTTTCAAAGCGTACATCCATCATTGGCTTCCGGTGACGGCCACTAGGTTCGCAACCGATGAGAATCTGAAAAGCTGGCAAGTCCCGCTGCTTGGGTTCGTTGTCGGAGTGCTGGTGTCCCTGACTTCGGTCGGAAGCGGCAGCCTCATCGTAACTACTCTCTTGCTCATGTTTCCAGGCGAGAAATTGAACCGGTTAGTGGGCAGCGATGTATTCCATGGAGTGCTCATTGTAGGTGTGGCCGCGCTGGGACACTGGCGCCTGGGAGATGTGAACTTGCCGCTGGTATTGGGTCTTCTGCTGGGATCTGTTCCTGGTGTCTGGATGGGGAGCTTTATCGCCAGTCGCATTCCGGAGGAGGCGTTGCGCCCCGCAGTGGCCGCTCTTCTATTCGTGACCGGAGTAAAATTGGTCTAGCTCGGAACGCAGCAAGCGCCGACATTGTCTCAACGCAGCCGGTTTCCGCAACTCACATCGTTCGAATGCACATCGGCGACTCGATCCGACAACTGCAGAAACGACGCTGGTACATTTAGTTAGAAGCGCTTGCGTTCAAACTCAAGTTAAGAGGTCAATTCGATGCTATGGAAGGCCGACCCGACTTTTTATCCTTCTCCCAAACTCGCCGGTCGTGCACCCGCTGAAAAGCTTGCATACGTGGCAGCTCTGAATGCGAACGGTGGTACTCAGCCCGACGCCCTGGTCGTCGTGGACGTAGACGAGGAATCCAAGAAGTACGGACAGATTGTTGGTCGAGTCGACATGCCCAACGCCGGAGACGAGCTTCATCACTTCGGCTGGAACGCCTGCAGCTCCGCTCTCTGTCCCTACGCACCGCATCCGCACGTGGAACGGCGATATCTGATTGTTCCCGGTCTGCGCTCTTCGCGGATTCACGTTCTCGACATCAAACCGAACCCGAAAAAGCCAAAGATCGTAAAAGTAATCGAGCCGCAGACGCTGGCGGATCGCACCGGCTACAGCCGTCCCCACACGCTGCATTGTGGCCCTGACGGCATCTATGTAAGCGCTCTCGGCGCGCCCGGCGGCGATGGGCCCGGCGGAATCTTTGCCCTCGATCATTACACCTTCGAGCCACTGGGCCGTTGGGAGGTGGACCGCGGTCCGCAGTATTTTGGCTACGACTTCGCCTGGCATCTGGGATACGACGTGGCGGTCACGAGCGAGTGGGGCACCCCGAACATGGTGGAGAACGGCGTTAATCCCGAATTGCTCTTGGCCGGCAAGTACGGACACAGTCTCCACTTTTGGGATCTCCGCAAGCGGCGGCACGTTCAGGCTTTAGATCTCGGTGCAGAACAGCAGATGGTGCTTGAGCTGCGGCCGGCGCACGATCCGACGAAAGCTTACGGATTTGTTGGAGTGGTCACCTCGCTGAAAGATCTTTCCAGTTCGATCTGGTTGTGGCACCGGGCAAACGGCGCCTCGAACGGGAAATGGGAAATCAAGAAGGTGATTGAGATTCCCGCCGAGCCAGCCGACCCGAGCCAACTGCCCCCGCTGCTCCAGGGCTTCAAAGCCGTGCCTCCGCTGCTCACTGACATCAACCTTTCTGTGGACGACCGTTTTCTCTATGCTTCCTGCTGGGGCACGGGCGAAATGCGCCAATACGACGTTTCCGATCCGTTCAAGCCCAAGTTGGTTGGCTCGGTTCATATTGGCGGGATCGTACGACGCGCCGCGCATCCTGCCAAGCCGAAAGAAGCTTTGAATGGCGGTCCGCAGATGGTGGAAGTCAGCCGTGACGGTCGCCGCGTCTATTTCACCAATTCTCTATACGCCTCGTGGGATAAGCAGTTTTATCCCGATGGCATCCGCGGCTGGATGGTCATGCTGAATGTGAACCCTTCCGGAGGCATTGAGCTTGATCCGAAATTGTTTGTCGATTTCGGCGATCTGCGTGGACACCAGGTCAGGCTGCAGGGCGGCGACGCATCGTCGGACTTCTACTGCTATCCATGAACCACACCTGGCCTTGGGCAGTTCTTGCGCTGCTCGGGGCCTATCACGGTCTGAACCCGGCCATGGGCTGGCTGTTTGCTTTGGCTCTCGGCTTACAGGAAAAACGCCGGTCGGCAGTGATCGGAGCCCTGTTCCCGATTGCTCTGGGACACGCAAGCGCGATCGCCCTCGCAATTCTCCTTTTACGCTTCCTTCAACACTTCCTGCCCATGAATATTCTGAAGTGGAGCGTCGCAGCCATTCTTTTCGCTCTAGGTGCATATCGAATATTCCGGGCGAGGCACCCGCAAGGATCGGGAATGAGGGCCAGCAGAAAAGACCTGTTCGTCTGGTCGTTTCTCATGGCATCAGCCCACGGCGCAGGGCTGATGCTCATGCCAGTTTTGCTGGCTCAGCCGATGCTCGGGATGGCGCCCGCCATGCCGGAGACTGCGCCCGCAGTTTCTCAGCCTTTGACTGCTCCTATGGTTCTGCTTGCCGTGCTGGTTCACACCGTGAGCATGCTGGTGGTGGCGGGGATCCTCGCGCTACTGTTCTTCGAAACCTACGAAAATCTGGGACTCCGGCTATTGCAACACACATGGTTTAACTTCGATTTACTCTGGGCCATTGCCTTACTGGTAGCGGGATGCGCCGCTCTGTTGTCTTAAACCAGAGACGATAATTGTGCGACGCCCGCATTTCAGCGGTTCGAGAGGCCAGTGCCTTGACAACCGCCGCAGGCGCGTTCACAATGACGGGCAGTTTGGACCCCACAAGGATTTGGCCTGCGGTCAAGTCGCCTAACAGCCACACGAGGATACGATGCAAACCACGCGAAGTTCTCACTCATTCTCTGGCGGAGTCTTGCCCGGTCGAGTCTTCCAGCCACTGTGCAAGCTCCTGGCGGTTACCTGCTTCTGGAGTCTCGGCGTTTGGCTCGTGCAGGCTCAAACCTACTCGGGGATGCTCACCTGGCACAATGACCTGGCTCGGACCGGGCAGAACCTCCACGAAACAGTCCTAACGCCGACAAACGTCAATGCCAAAACCTTTGGGAAGGTGTTTTCATTTCCCGTGGATGGTCAAATCTTCGGGCAACCGCTGTACGTCCACAACGTGGCGATCGCCGGTAAAGGGACCTACAACGTCATCTACGTGGCGACCGAGAATGATAGCGTGTACGCGTTCGATGCGGACGGCGTAAACACGATGGCCCTTTGGCACGACAGCTTCATCAATCCCGGCAAAGGGATTACGCCGATTCCGTGCAAAGATACCGGCGCCAAAGTTTGTCCCTTCCATTCAATTATTGGAATCACGGGGACGCCGGTGGTTGATCCTAGCAGCGGGACTCTTTACCTGGTCGCGGCAACGAAAGAGAACGGCAAGTACGTGAACCGGCTCCATGCCTTGGACATTACGAGCGGAACAGAAAAGTTCGGGGGCCCAGTTCAGATTAAAGCATCGGTAAAGGGGACCGGCGCAGGAAATAACCACGGTGTCGTGAGTTTCAATGCTCAACACGAATCTCAGCGGCCGGGATTGTTGTTGCTGAATGGAGTTGTTTATATTGGCTGGGCTTCGTTCGCCGAAGTCGCCCCATTCCACGGTTGGGTTTTAGGTTATGGGGCTACAAGTCTGGCGCAGACGGCTGTCTTTAACAGTACGCCCAACGGTTCTGACGGAGGAGTCTGGCAGAGCGGTGCGGCTCCGTCAGTCGACGCGGCCGGTAACATTTACTTGATCACGGGCAACGGGACCTTCGACATTAATAATGGAGGCAGGGACTGGGGAGATACCTTCCTCAAGTTCAATGCCTCACTCGGGGTGAGGGATTATTTCACGCCATTCGATCAACTCAAATTGGCGAAAGATGATCTCGATCTGGGATCGGGATCGGGAATGCTTTTGCCGACTCAAAAGGGCAAGTTTCCCGATGAGATCGTCACCGCGGGAAAAGAAGGACTCATCTACGTGGTGAATCGCTCAAATATGGGTAAGTTCGATGCCCAGAAGAATCGCGTGATCGAAACTGTGCGTGGCTCCGCCACCGGCTATTGGGGCAGCGCGGCCTATTGGAACAGCACAGTTTATTATTCGGGGACCGAAGATTTTCTCAGCCAGTACGCTTTGTCCAACGGGTTGCTCTCCAAGAGCCCGGTCTATCAGGCGCCCACGAAGTTCGTTCGGGGCAGTACGCCTTGCGTTTCAGCCAACGGATCCTCCAACGGAATCGTGTGGGCGGTTGAAAAAATACCCTATAACCACGGAATCCCGGCTGAGGTATTGCATGCCTACGATGCCACGAAGGTTTCGCAAGAGTTGTACAACACGAATCAAGCGGGAACGCGAGACGTCCTCGGCCCCGGGATCACCTTTTCTATCGCAACTGTCATGAACGGGAAGGTGTATGTGGGCACGGGCAGCGAACTGGACGTTCTCGGTCTTTTGCCGTAGTCGCCATCGAGACTTCGGTCAGGACGCAGACGAACCCGGGGTTCTCCAAACATCAAATGATTAGGTGTTGTAGGAACTGGCGGAGAGGGGGGATTCGATCGCGCCATTTCTAGCAAGTACAGCGACTGCTACCACTTGCGCAGTCTAGCCTGTGTTTATGCGGGTTGCAAGCACATTCTTGTCTTCGGGTGCCGTGGCGTATTGTCGCCACAGTCTCCCTAGTTCCGGGCAAAACGGTAGGAGTGGTAGGACGTCTTGAGCGGCACGACGGGCGGATTAGGCGGACCTTCAAATAGAACTGGTCAACGGCAACCGTTCTAGGCGCTCGAGAAAATGCTATCTAGCTGCTTCCAGTTGCGACCGGGAAAGGCTTACGCCCAGATCGCGGCATTTCTGCCGCGTTCCCGGACAGCAATATTACCTGTACGGACCCACTACGATGATTGACCGACGGCGATGGATTGACCGCTGGCATAGAAACCACGGTCATGCCGCCCAAATTGTACTCACGAGCAAAACGCGCATGTCGATGTTGGTGTCCAATCCGAGGTGCTGGCCGTTGGTTTACAAACCCAACGATCCCTTCTGGCAAAAGCTGGCGCGCATGGAGCCTGTCGGGAAATTGAGGACGCGGAACGCATTATTTGCCTGGAGAGAATTGCCGAGAATTACATCGGAGGCGCTATTTCGCTTGCAGGTGTCGCCCTCAATCCTACCTCGTCTCTAGCTGCTTGAAAATACGAAGATCCCTCCAACGGGCTTCTGAGCAATACATCACCGTCCCTGCCCCTCTTACAGGGATTATCCTCAACCCATCCTGTCATGTTGCCTAAGAAACAGAGGGAACCGAGGTCTTGGTGTCTTTGCAGGAACGTTTGGGTCGACCCACTCTGTGTGTACAGAGCGAGGACGAACAAGGCAAGTCCGAAAGCCGCTGGCCGTGGTCCCGAAGCCTGAAGCTGACGCATCTCTCTCGCGATGCAGAAGGGTGGTCCGGCGGCGATCTCGTAGTGACCCCCGCTAGCCGTAAGCAAAGGCCAACGTCGTTCTCACCCCACCCGACGTAAGAGGCGCCATTTTCACGCTGCCCATAGCCATCATGGTTGTAGCGGCAGTTGAACGTGGAACTGGCGAAGGTAAGCAGCGAACGCAAGCTCAAACAGAAGCACGAACCTCTTACGACTATCCCAATTGATCCCACGGCTTGAATTCCCGCATTCGCAAAATGCATGCGGTTTAGTAGGTTGTTCGCTTGACTGCCGGAGACATCAGCGTTGGCGCCCGGCTAGCCTCAGGGATTTCCCTAGTTGTGCGTATATCGAATCGAAGCGTAAGTTTGTTCTGAGAGAGAGGTCGCGACAGAGACACGATGACAGCGCAGAGTCGATCTACGTTGTTCTCGCCATCCGGGTGTCTGATTCTCGGACTTCTCCTGGGGATGACTTTCGCTCCCGATTGCGCGGGGTATTCCGTCCTTACACACGAGGCAATTATCGATGCCGTATGGAAGGACGGCATTGAGCCTCTACTTTTGAGCCGATTCCCCTCCGCGACTCCGGACCAACTGCTCCAAGCGCATGCCTACGCCTATGGAGGCGCCATCATTCAAGACATGGGCTATTATCCTTTCGGCAGCCGGTTCTTTAGCGATCTCACACACTATGTTCGGAGCGGCGATTTTGTTCTTGCGCTCATCGCCGAGTCCCGCGATCTGAACGAATATGCGTTTGCGCTGGGCGCTCTCGCGCACTATGCCGCCGATACCGAAGGGCATCGCTTGGCGACCAACCTCTCGGTTCCGCTGATGTATCCCAAGCTTGCAAAGAAGTACGGGTCGGTCATCACCTATGACCAAAAGCCATCGGCCCACACGCAGGTCGAATTTGGTTTTGATGTCGATCAGGTCGCTGAAGGAAACTACGCGCCGCACGCCTATCATGATTTCATCGGATTCGAAGTCTCCAAGCCGGTCCTCGAAAGGGCATTTGCCAAAACCTACTGCGTCGACCTTTCGAGCGTCTTTGTCAGTGTTGATCTGGCAATCGGCAGCTATCGCCACGCGGTCTCGACAGTCATACCGAGAACGACCAAGGTTGCATGGCACATGAAGAAGCACGAGATCCAGAACAGTCATCCCAGTGAGGTTCGCAGTGAATTCATCTACAACGTTTCACATTCTGAATACCAAAAGGATTGGGGGACCGTTTATGAAAAACCGAGCATCTCGGCTCGCATCAAAGCATTCTTCTTGCGTCTCGTACCGAAAGTAGGACCCTTCAGCTCGCTTGCATTCCATCCGCCCACACCGGCCGTCGAACATCTGTATATGCACAGCTTCAACGAGACACTGGAACATTATCGAGGGATGCTGCTTGCTCAACAGGAAGGCCATCTCGAATTGCCCAATGACAATTTTGACACAGGAGAACCCACTAAACCGACCGTCTACCCCTTCGCTGACGAGGCCTACGCGAAGTTGCTTGCCAGGGTGAGCGGGAAACCAGTTTCGGTCGAGTTGCGCAGTGACATCCTCGTGTACTACGCGGATCCAGGGGCACCATTTTCGACCAAGAAGAACCCGACGGAGTGGCAAAACGTACTCGATGAACTGAGCAAACTGAAAGCCTCACCGGCAGCTGGCACCGAGCCGGAGCATCCTCAGTGATTTCGAGGGGCCGCCAATGGTTAAGTAAGATCGCATGTGCGCTCATTAACGGGAGTCATGAATACCAGGACGCCAAAAGTATCGCTGACACCACAACGTTGGGGAGCTGCAATTTTGGCCAAACACACTTTACGTATCGTTGGACTGGCCGTTGTTCTTCTGGCCTTCCTCAATAGCCTGGCTCAAAAGGTAACGATTGATTTCGACAAGGGTACGGATTTCTCCCGGTCCAAGACTTATGCATGGATCAAGGGAACCCCGGCCAGTAACCCCAAACTGGACCGGTACATTGTGGCCGTAGGGGATCATCAGTTGGAGAAAAAGGGGCTCACCAAGGTTGAGGCCAAGGACGCTGATCTGCTCATCACCTATCATGCCGCCACTAACGCGGAGATAAATGCGACTCTTCTGGACAACGATTCTTACGCATTCTCGCTCGGACTTCCGCAGACGACAGTGGTCACGTGGTGGGCCCTACCCCAGCAATCCACTGCACGCCTTATCCGCAAAGGGACTCTAGCTTTCGAGATCATCGACCGGCAGCGCCACGAACTCGTCTGGACGGCGAGCGCAAAGGTCAACCTGGATGAGAAACGTAGCAAGGCTCTTGATCAACTAGACAAGGCTCTGATCAAGGTTTTCGAGGGCTATCCGCCGTCCTAGAAACTTGCGGAGCCTGGCAGGCAGCGCGAATGTATGAGGCTGACGACTGCGGCATCGGCTTTCACTTGGTTAGGCTCATTGCAACTGGTGGGAGAAAGTTATGACTGAAAGACTCACAGTCAGCAGGATGCGACTAGCTATCCTTTGTCTCCTCATTTCCGCTGTGTTTCCGTCACTGGGTCGAGCGCAAGCTCCGGTTTTCGAGATCGAGCCGGCACACAGCTCGATCAAGTTTCACGTGAAGGCGTCAGTGAATATTGCTGGCAAATTCGACAAGTGGGATGCCAGCTTAGCGTTTACGTCTCCCGACGCAACGACCGGCGATTTGAAGATCACGATTCAGGCAGCCAGCGTGGATACTGGAAGCGGCATGAAGAATAGAAAATTGAAGAGCAAAGACTTCTTCGACGTCGAGCAGAATCCGTTGATCACGTTCAAGTCAACCAAGTTTGTGCAGACCGGTCCAGAGACCGAGGTGGATGGCAACTTTACGATACGCGGAGTAGCAAACCCCGAGAAACTTACGCTGACGCTTTCCGGCAAAGGGACGGGGTCAGGCGAGATTAATGGAAAAATGGTCTTCAACCGTAAGGACTACGGGATGAACAAGGGTATCCCGTTCATCAGGATCGCCGACCATGTCGACGTAAGTTTCCACCTGAAGGAAAAGCGAGTCAGCGGGCCTTCGCTAGCACTTAGGCAATAGCCAGTCCAGCCATGAACCCCCGTCGCGGCTGGCTCGGCTGAGCCACGTGCTGTGCGGTTGTGAACAATGATGCTCCTAGTTCGCGACCGTAGTCGAAAAGTCGCCATTAGGCGCATCCTCTACCCGTTGGTCTCCGACCGCGACGTCAGAACGAGTAACGTAGCGACTCGGTGACAGTGTTGGCGTGAAAGTAGCGCGGGGCAGTGGGGCCGACGAAGGAGCCTTCGTTGTACTGGTAGTAATTCCAGCCGCTATTCCAGGCTAGTCCATGGGTCAGGTTGACGCTGAAGTTGGCTACGGGTTGGTAGTAGAGGTACTGCAAAGAGCCGAGCGGTTGGAGGATGTTGAACTGGGGTGTGGTGCCGTCGACGCTGGTGATGCTAGTACCGAGGTTCAGGGTCAGGCGCTTGATGGGCTGGAAGCGGACGGTGAACATTCCAAAATTTGTGTGGTTAGTGTAGTAGGAGTTGGCTAGCAGAGGATTCGACGAATCATTGGCGGCGCAGGAGGCGGCGTTGTTGACGAAGGGAAGGCTCACGCCGGGCGGCGGCGTGTCGTTGAAACATATCAGGGCGTTCTGCATGACATCGTTGTAGTTGTATGCCAGATCGAGGGCGAAGCGCTCGTTGGGTGCGAGCGAAGCGGTGAGTCCGTAGTTGCGGTTGTGTCCCTGGTAATTGGTGAAGGAATCGCCGTTCGACTGCTGGAAAATATTGATCGAGCCGCCGAGCACTGCCCAGGGACGCGGGGTATATCCAGCCTGAAAGCGGTACTGGGATTGCCTGCGCGGCGAGATGCGAACGATCACGTTGTCGAAGCTGGTGTATTCCTGATTAAAGTTCAGGCGCAGCGCGTGGATGGGGCGCGCCCAGAAGCCGAACAGTTCGGTGTAGCCGTGGATGGCGAAGTAGTCTTCATCCCCGGGTAAGAAGTCGTTGAAGTGTTTGAAAACCTGATCGCTGTAGCGGAAGCCGAGGTTGGTTCCGACTTTTTTCGAAATGTCCCACGCGACCTGGGTCTGATTGGTGATCCAAGTCTGATTGAAAGACGCCTGGGTCAGTGTGTTGCTGGTTTCTGGCGCGGTCGCACTGAGTGGGGTCAGCAAGTTGCACGTCGCGGTGCAGACGCTATCGATCTCGGTGAAGTTGCCGTTCTCGGGAATGCGGAAGGCCCAATAATAGAACTTATCGATGATGCGGATATGTTTGGTCACGTGAACGGTGCCTTCGAGATCAACCACGTTCGAAATCTGGCGGACGCTGCCAGTTCCCGTGGTGGTAAAGGCGCGGACGTCTCCGCGACTTTGCAGACCTTCAGAGGATTCGTCCAGCGGCGTGTCCCCGTGGGCGGCGCTGTATGTAAAAGATCCGACCAGTTCCACGCGTGGGAAGTAGTTGCTGCGCAGGCTGACCCGCTCCATGGGAGTGGTAGTACGGATACGCTGGTTGCGGAAATAGCTGAAGTAACCGTTGCAGTCCAGATTGGTGAGGGTTCCCGAGGAGTTGATGAGACTGGTCGCGGGCGGCACGACCGCGCAGGGCGACTTGTTTGCCGTATCGATGGGCAGGCCGAGTTCGACGGTTCCTCCGCCGGGCAGGAAGGCCATCGCGAATGAGGAGAGTTGCGGATCGGTGTCTCCCTTGTAGTAGTAGAGGAACTCGTCAAAGCTGAGGACGGTCCGAGGCGCAACCTTAAAGTCCATGCCAATACGATAGGCGTTCATCGTGGTGTTCCACGGTTGGAGCAGCAGAGCATCGGTGCCAGTGTGGATGCTGGTGTAGGAAGGCCCGGTCATGTTGTTGTGCGAATAGCCAAAGCGGAAGCTGACGACGGATTGCGGCGCTAGCGTGAGATCGATATCCGTCATTCGGCGCGTGGTGTCGAAGGCGTGGGCGGAATTGAGCACGGGAATCGAGGGACTCGAGGTTGGAGGGTTGAGTGGATTGACCAGGAGATCGTAGTCAAAGAAATTCTGATCGCGACGGAAACTGGCCAGAAAGTTGTACCACTTGTTTTTTTCTATCCGAGCTCGCAAGACGTTGTTGGGATCGCCACCCCACCCGAAGCTGTTGACGGAAAGATTGTCGAAGAGCAAGCCCTGGTGATCTTGCGATTGCATGGAAAAAGTTTCGTCGAGAAATCGCGGGCCGGTCTGGAGATTGACCAAAGTATCGTACATATCGCTGCTGCCGGTCACGTTGGTGTAGCGATAGCCTATTTCGGCGGAGGTATGAATGACGTAATCTCCAGCGGTGACGCCTTCCTGTTGCGTGGGCGGGTTCTGGCTGCCGCTGGAGGATTGCGCAGGCAAGGATTGCGGTGACGACGCGAGCAGGCCGACACCGAGCAGGAAGCTCAGAAGGGTGGACAGGTCGAGTTTTCGGGGCGAGGTCATGAGTCTCCCTCACTTGAAAAAGACATTGCTGAAATTGGACCCATGAATTGCGACATGACACATAGTGCAGGCCTGATACTTCGCGGACTGATTATGTGCTGGCCCCGCCGGTCCCTGAGCCGGGAAGCTATGGCACTGCAGGCAAAGCATATTCACCAGACTCACCCTGAGGAAGCGGGGATTGGTTGAGCCGTGCGGGGTGTGGCAACTGACGCAGCCCTCGGTCTTGACCGGTACGTGCTCGTAGACGAATGGACCCTGCTTGTCGACATGGCACTTGTAGCAGATGGCGTCGCCGTTGGGCATGGTTCTGAGTTGACCGGCGATCGCCGTGCCATGTGGGTTATGACAGTCGTTGCACTGCAACAGGCCTTCGTTCACGCGGTGGTGATAAGGTTTGGCGAAGTCCGCCTTGGCCGAGGTGTGGCAGCCGTAGCATAACTGCGGCGTGCTCTGGAGCAGCAAGTGCGGTTTTTCCTTGGCGTGATGCGGAGAGTGGCAGTCTAGGCAGCCGACGTTGCTGCTGGAGTGGGCTGATTCGGAAAAATGAGCCTGCTCATGTCCTTCGCCGTGGCATTCGAGGCAGCGGGCGCTGGTCTCTTGCCGGGAGTGATCTGCGAAGACGAATATCTTGCTTTTGTCGCCGCCACCCTCCACGTGTTCCGCACCGGGACCGTGGCAGGCTTCGCAGCCTTGGTGTGAGGGGGCGGCATCCTTATTAAGTGTGGTCTTCCAGTGGGGCGATTTCTCCCAGCCGTTGTAAATCTCTTCGTGGCAAGTCTTGCAGGTTTCTGCGCCGACGTACTTGGAAACCCCCGACGAAGGAGCATTTGCCCCGGGCCTGGCGGCGGATTGGCCGCTCTTGTCAGCCTGAGGTTTTGTCTGGCCAGTCGCGAGGACAATTAGAAGGAATATAAATGGGATTGAGAACAAAGGAAGGCGAGAGTGATGCGAATTCGCAGGAGCTGGCGCTTCCTCGAGAGCCCGTGCTTTGTCATGACCGTGTAATAAGCCGAACTTTGCGGCGTCAGAGTTTGAAGTCTCCTGCTTCATCGCTAACCTCAGATTCCTGCTTGCCTAGTTTCTGAAATAACCCTCGGTCTGGTCGGATTTCTGTCACAACTAGGTAAACCTTCAAAGCACGCAATCCTCCCCTTCCAGCGGTTTACTTGTTGTACAATTGCGCGCCCGCACGCTGAATCGTTGATCCGCGTGTCCAAACATTCCCAGGAGCCTTCTGAGGGAAGTGAAGCGGATTCTGCCATAAACGACTGTACCTCGCGACTCCACTCGAACGGCTCGTGTTCTTCAGCAGAAATATTCTTGCGGCTGAGTATATTTGGAATCTGACACGGCGGAAACTAGGGATTTCCCTAGTCGACACTTCGCCGAGGCCCTCATCCCCCTGAACTACAAATGTGGCGTTTCAACCCACGCGGATCCTGTGAGTCCACGCGTGGAAAGGCCGATATGGGAGTCTGTCGGGTGTGATCCTGGTCGCGACCGCTCTGATCGCTGCGATGGGCCAAGAAGCACCCACTGGCATCTGCCGCCAATCTAAAATGCAAGCTTTAACGCTAACTGCGCAACGCGCGCGTTTACCGCGGTGTTACTGATGACACCGAAACCGGGAGACGCAAAATTGCTGTCGGGATTCCCAAATTGCGGATGATTCAACGCGTTGTAAAACTCCGCCCGAAATTGAAGGTTCGTCCGCTCACGAGGCCAGTTAAAGACCACATTTTTTGATAATGCGAGATCTAGGTTCGCTTGTCCGGGGCCGTCTACGATTCCTGTCGCGCTGTCGCCAAATGCTGTTCCGATGCCGTCCGCGCCGATTACCGGCTGAGTTGTAAAACAGGACGCATTGAAATAGCCGTTTAGTTTGGACTCAACCGACCCTCCCCTTACCAGTTGGCTCTTCGAGCACACGCCGCTTAGCTGGGCGCGATCTTGACTGATTCCGAAAACGTTGGTGGGATTTGTTTCGGCGATCGTCAGAGCGTTGCCGGACTGGATGGTCGCGATTGCATCCAAAGACCAGTCGCCCAGGACTGCCCGTGGCACGCCGTGAGAAGGGCCTGGAAGGTCCCACGTAGTGCTGAAAATGAATCGATGAGTGCGGTCGAAACTGGCCCGTCCCCATCGTTGTGCAGGAGAGTTTTGATCCCCTAGTGTAAGGGTGTTTCCCGACGATGTTGCGTTAATGTTGGCGCCATCGGTATCCAGGATCTTGGAAAAAGTGTACGAGGCTAGGAACTGAAAGCCGTGGCTTAGCCGCTTTACCAGGCTCATCTCAAGTGCGTTGTACCAGGAACTGCCCTCGGGTTCCACTTCCTGAAGAGAGTCCGGCGGTACTCCAAGAATCGGAACTCGCAGAGAGACATTTGCCAGCGTGTTGTCGGTAACGCCTCTGATTGGATCGCCGGTAGAGGCCGAGAGTGCCTGATTCAGAGAACGTTGGCGTGCCAGGTGTGTACCGTGAGTGCCCACGTATCCAACTTCCAATAAATAATCCTGGTGCACCTCGGATTGAAGATTCAATGAATACTGTTGAACCATCGCGGGCCGAAATCCGGGCGCCACAGAATATATGGTTGTCGTGGTCGTGGGAGAGTAGGCGGGGAACATCGGAAAAGACTGTGGTGTGGGAAACGGCTGCGGGAACGGCTCTTGAAATGTAGCTTGTGCGTTGGCGGTTCCGGCGTTCAGTCTGAATACCGCGAAGGGAGCGCCAAACACGTTTTGGTAGAAGGCCTGGCCAGTGGGCCGGGAATAGTAGAGTCCATACCCTCCCCTAAGTACAACCTTTGAGGGAGAGATTTGCCAGGCGAAGCCGATTCTCGGTGCCAGGGTATTTTGCCCCGCGCCGTCGTTGCCGGATGTGTTGCTCGCGCGCTGAACACCTGGTGGCAGAACGCCCGGAAAGTTCGAAGCCACGACGTAGCCTGCTACGCTGCCGCCTGGGGGAGGGTTAGCATCAGCGTTGCCGATGTCGAAGCTTGAGTTCCTGCCCAGGTTATCGCCAAATTGGCCGAGCCGCTCGTAACGCAAGCCGATGTTCAGCATGAGGGACTTGCTGATTCTATAGTCATCCTGTGCGAATCCAGCGCCTTCCCAAACTCTGTATTCACGTTGCGTCAGGCCGAAAACATCGAACGAGGCAAAGAGATTGCTGAATGCGGTGCCGTTGCTGGCCGCGCTACTGGCAAGTAAGAAGTCCGGCCAACTTAGGAACTCAACGAAGGAACCTAGCCCCACGAGGTTGATATTGTCCTGCAGGCGTGTGATCGAACCTCCGAGTCGAAGGTCGTGACGCCCACGAACAAAGCTGAGGATATCGCCGAAGACGAAACTGTTTTGCGTGATCGTTCTTGGAAATCCCGATGCGATGCTGACGGAACCAAGAATATTCAGGCTAGGGAGTTCGTTGTTATAGTTCATCTCTCCTTCGGCCACTCCGACATCGGACCAGCTAAACGCAGTTCTGGCCTGCGTATCGGTGCGAGTGCGGACGTAGCCAATCCGGGCATCGTTGAGCCACGCGTTGCGGAAATTGTAAGTGTGAGCAATCGAGAAGACTGTGAAACCGGAATCGCTGGGACTCGGAAATCCAATAATGTTCCCTGAAGGGTTGAGGCCGTTACCGGGAAATGTTACGGTCTGATCATCATCTGCGACGAACAAGCGCGCCTCGAATTTGCTGGCCGGCGACGCGAGATAATCAAAATTGGCCACGTACTGGTCCTCGCTGAAATGGCAGGGATCGCTGAAAACCGAGAAGCCCTGCTGGGAAAGTGGCTTTGTCGGGTCCACAGTTTGTGGCGTCGGGATCAGAAAAGAGCCGTCGGGCAGCTTGAAATTCAACAGCGCCAGCGCCACGGGATTGATATTAGAGCCGTCGGGCTTGATCGCTGTTCCCCCCTGCGCCCCGGCCAGGCCGCCAAACATCTGTCCAAGAGCAGCGGCGGAACGATCATTCGTCAGAGGCGGCTCACTTAAGCTGGCGGTACAAGCCGTCCGGGACTGTCCGGCGGCGAGGCCGTTAACCTGGCGGGTTCCCTGATACGAACCAAAAAAGAACAATTTCTCCTTCTTTATAGGTCCACCCAATGCGAACCCAAACTGATTCTGATTGAGAACAGGGCGAGGTTGATTGGTCTGGTTCAGAAAGAAATCGTTGGCATTAAGAGAAGTATTGCGGAAAAACTCGAAAACCGTACCGTGAAGCGCGTTGCCGCCAGTTTTGGTAATCAGGCTGATGTTGGCACCGGCATAACGTCCATAGGCTGCGTCGTAGAGTCCTGTTTGGACCTTGAACTCTTGAATGCTGTCAGGGTTGGGAATCGGAATTCCGCCACTGCCTGCCGCGCTGCCTTGTACGTCGCTCACACTGATTCCGTCGACCTGAAAATTATTGTCGTACGAACGGGCCCCGTGCACGAAAATTCCATCATTGGAGTCGGCGATCTGCGACAATGCGGTTCCACCCAATCCAAGCTCGCCCGCGTTGTAAACTCCCGTCATAACTCCGGGCGAGAGACTAGTAATTTGAGCGAAGTTCCTCGTCGCCAGCGGCAACCCACTCACCGCAGTTTCATTCACCACTTTCCCCAGCGCAGAGCTGTCGGTCTGGAGCATCGTCGGTTCGGCCGATATCTGCATGCTCTGAATCAGGGTCGTGAGCTGAAGATGTAGATTCAGGTGAGCCGTTTCCGTGACCCTGACGCTTGCAGTTCCCCGGGCGATGAGGGGAACGGATCCGCTCTTGCTGGCTTGTACCTCGTAGTCACCAGGTGGCAACAGAAGAAAACTGAAACTGCCCTCTTCGTTAGAAGTGGCAGAATCAGTTGCGCCAGTTTCCTGGTTGGTGAGATGGACAACAGCTCCCGGCAAGACAGCTCCGGATGGGTCAAGCACCAAACCGGTCAAAGCACCAGTGGAGGGCGTCTGGCTGCAGATTTCGCTGGAAAACAGCACAGGAATCGCCATTGTCAGCAGGAGCGCCGAACATCGGCGATGCCGTAGGCCGTCCGCACGCGAAGCGTTGCTCATCCCTGGCCTCTGCCGCAACAACAACGTGTTTCCCTGGGCTTAGTGTTTCCACGTGTCCGCGGACATCTTGCCGCGTATTATATTCTGCAGATCAATGCGTTGGGAGTCGGTAGCTAGGGCCTCTTGGCCGTTAGTCGTTTTTGACGAGAAGTTCCTCTGGAGTTCTCTGGTGTCGGCCGCGATCGGGCGAAGCGTTGTGCGACAGCCTCGGTGCCTTGGCCAAACTGGCCGACGACACGACCGTCGGTCTCCGCTCTGGCTAACTGCGAGGTTTGCGATCGCTCCGGTTACGGCGCTTGTGGTACTTCTGCTGTTTCTTGTGCCGCAAACGATAGCGGCCGCGCCTGCCAAAGAGGTCCGGCGAGTCCTCGTTTTCAATGACCTCGGGTCGATCTCGTCGCCCGGCTTCGCTGCCATCGATCAGGCCATCTTTGCCGGTCTGGAGAAATCGCCCTACCAGATCGAGTTCTATAACGAGAATCTAGAGATAACCTTATTTTCAGATCCAGATTCCCAGCGCGGCTTTAAGGAGTGGTACGTCCAGAAGTATCGCGATCGCAAGCCCGACGTGATTATCGCCGTCGGTCAGGGTTCACTGAAGTTCATGGCCGGATCGCACGAGACTGCTTTCCCTGGATATCGGTGTGCCGTTTCTCAACGGCCTCGACGCGGCGGAAAGATTAAAGCCTCTACTGCCAAAAGCGAAGTTCGTCTTCTTGACGATGAAAGACGATCCCAACCTCGCTGCTGCTGCTCTCAATTTGGGCGCGGTGGGATACGTTCTCAAACACTCAGCGGTCTCGGAGTTACTGACAGCGGTCTCCGAAGTTCTTCAGGGTAGGCCGTACGTGACGGCTAAGCTCCAGGCGGAAAATTGGGCGGACCGCGAGGCTCGCGCCCAACAACTCTCTGAGGAACTGACTCCCCGCCAGAAAGAAGTGCTTCAGTTACTCGCCGAAAGTTCGTCGGACGAAGGAGATAGCAGACATTCCAAGTGTCAGCGAGAGAACGGTTATGTTCCACAAGTATCGCATGATGAAAACGTCTCAAAAGCAACCCAGACCTCATCTTGCTCGCGCTCAAGCACCACTGATTTCCTATGATTTCATGATATTGAAGCCTACCTAGCAATTCTGGCAGTTGTGTAAACAACTCAAGGCAGCTAACGTTGACGCCGAACTGTTGATCGGGGCGTCAACGACACCCAGTCTCACTCCCGAAAAAACCTGGAGTAAACGCAAAGGAGGCGCCACTTGCTTACATCGGCCAGGAGTTGTGCATCACCGACGCAGCCCCCGTCTCCCGGGATGTCCGGAGGCCGTAAACCAGGAGTGACCGTAGAGAGAATAGAAGAAAGATCTCGTCCCCACCTTCTGATCGCCGACGATCACGCCGTCTTTGCGGAGGCGCTCCGAGTGTTGCTGGAGAAGACGTACCTCGTGGTTGGAATCGTGGCGGACGGCCGTGCGCTGGTATCGGAAGCGATGCGGCTCAAACCGGATGTTGTGGTGGTAGATGTCGGGATGCCGCTATTAAATGGTCTGGATGCTGCTCGACGAGTCAGAGAACAAGCACCAAACATCAAACTTGTTTTCCTGACTATGAAGGACGACCCGAATCTTGCGGCGGCGGCTCTGGAATTGAGAAAGGTAGGATTCGTCCTCAAGCACTCGGCTGCACGGGAGCTGTTGACGGCGATCGAGCATGTGCTGCGCAATGAGTCCTATGTCACCCCCCGGCTCAGAGCTGAGGATTGGACCGTGCGACAGGCTCGCGCTCAGCAGTTTTCCAAGGCATTAACGGGACGGCAGCGCGATGTCGTCCAGTTATTCGCGGAAGGCTGCTCGATCAAGCAGATCGCCGGTCATCTAAACCTGAGCGAAAAGACCGTCGAATTCCACAAGCACCACATCATGCAGTCGTTCAATCTTAAGAGCAACGCAGACTTGGTATTATTTGCCCTCCAGCAGGGGCTGATCTCGATTCCTTGCGGGACCGCACAGTTCCACAAAAAAGCATCTTGAAGACAGTCTCGCGGCGTCACCCTATTAGGGATTTCCCCAGTTGCGGAGACCGCATAGAGCCCTTAGCCTTGGTCCGGTAAGGAAATGGCCACCGAGATTTCGGACGGAATCGTCTGAACAGGTGGTAACTGAGTTCACGGTGCGTAGTCGATGCTCTGCGGGATCTGGGTTGGTATCCGGTGCAGCCACAATTCGTTGGCTTGCAGAAGCCGGATGAGTCCCTGGAGCGCTCCGCACCGGGTGTCATCGCACCGTGCAGACTATTAAAAATCACCCGAAACGGCAGCATAAGCCTGTGCTGTCTGGTGATCGAGGAGACAGATCAACCTTGCCTCTCAACTGATTTGATGAGGCCTGCGTCGCTCGAATACAGCCGTGGGGAGTCGCATTTTACCGTGCTTGGAAACGTCTTCCCTGCGAGGTGTGGAGATACCCGTTGAATCGTGCGCGCGTGCTCTTGGCGGACGACCACTCAGTCGTACTTGACCGAGTGGGAGTCCTTTTAAGCTCAAGCTTCGAAATAGTAGGAGCTGTCACCAACGGACAGGAACTGATATCCGCGGGTATACGTCTCGATCCCGATGTGATCGTAGCAGACGTGACCATGCCAGTTGTAGGCGGTATTGAGGCTGCCCACCAACTCCGCGAAGCGGGCTCCAGAGCCAAGTTTGTCTTTCTAACGATTCACATCGAGCATGAATTTGTCGATGCGTGCGTGGCGGAGGGAGCCTTGGGCTATGTAGTGAAATCCCACATGAAGACGGATCTGATCCCCGCCATCCGAGCCGCTCTCCTGGGTCGCACCTTCGTATCTCCGCTGGTTTCCCGGTGATCCCTCCCGGACCAACTTGGTTCGCCTCGCTCGACTCAGAAGATTCAAAAGAAACATTTCTCCGAAGCTGTCGTTAACGCTCAAACATTCACAACCGGGTCAAACCAGCATGAACAGGAGCAGGATGAGCATTCGAGCCCTAATTCTTAGTTCCACCCTCCTTCTCGCCGCGCCCCTTCTTGCGCGGGACAAGACCGATGTGATGGTCATGAAGAACGGCGACCGCATGACCTGCGAGATCAAAGGACTCGACGCGGGAATACTGTACGTGAGCTTCGACTACATCGACGGCACGGCCTCGGTGGATTGGTCGAAAGTGGCTCGTCTGGAAAGCACGCAATTGTTTATTGTGAAAACGCAGGACGGCTCGATGTACACAGGCGGGCTCGCAACGCCAGGAAGCGCTGCCGACCGGCCCGTGCGCATTCAGGTGGTTGAGACTCCGGAAGAGGAAGTAATGGTCGATAGCACCCAGGTTGTTCACATGGTCCAGACATCCGAGAACTTCTGGCAGCGATTCAGCGGCGAGATAAGTTTGGGGGTTATCTATTCCAAGGGTAATCAATCAACGCAGTACAACTTGGGTTCGGAGACCGCATATTTGCGGGAACGCTGGAACGCCAAGGCTAACCTTAGTTCTACGCTTTCCTCCAGCACCGGCACCACTGCTTCCACGCGAAACGCACTTGGTCTCAGTGCCCAACGATTGCTGCCTTGGAACAACTGGTTCTACTCGGGCCTCGGGACTTTACTGCAAAGCTCGGAGCAGGGAATCAATTTGCAGAGTACCATCGGTGGCGGCATCGGGCGTTATTTTAAAAATACAAATCGAGCCACGATCTCACTGCTGGGAGGTGTCGCCTGGCTGGAGACAAACTATAAGCCGTCCATCGTTCCCCTGGGCAAGCAAAACGTTGCCTCTGCCTTGATCGCAGCAGACATCAGGCTCTTCAAGTTTGACAGGACAAACTTGAGTGCAACCGCCACTGTCTTGCCGGCCCTTTCTGAGCCGGGTCGCGTCCGTATCGATACGAATGCATCCTATTACGTCAAGCTCTTCAGTAATCTGTCATGGAATATCTCGTTTTACGGTAACTGGGATAACCAGCCTCCGCCGGGCTTTTCGGGGAGCGACTACGGCACCAGCTCGGGGTTGAGCTGGACGTTTGGCATTAAGTGATGGCCCTGTGGAGAAAAAAAGTTGTACCATTTGCCGAACATCATTATCTCCTCCGGCCGCCGCCCATTTCGGGCGCCACCCATGGCGCCTCCGTAACTACGCGCCGCGTTGAAATTCTGTGTTCGCTGTGTTCCTTGCGTGCGAGCCGGTTGCTGCCGTTGCAGATTGGCATCCGGTCGGTTTGTGGACTGCCAGCCGCTGCCGCTGAACTCCCCGTTGCTCGGGGGTCCTTAGGGCTTTTCCTAGTTGTCCAGACATTGACTCAAACCTAGAGTGATCGCATGACCGAGCTGTGTTCCCGGATTCCCAAGAGAAAGTCTTCTCAAGCACCACATAGCCGTACGCTCGGTCCGTTCTTTGGGGGTGAGAAAGGAGATTCCGATTGGAGGAAAAAAATGCACGACTGCAATTTGAAGATCAGGAACATTATCGTCCTGGCCATCGCGCTAACGCCGCTGCGACCTCTCCATGGACAGGATGACTGCGGCGACGAATGCAGAGTCAACAGCAACCTGGCCATGGTGGTCAACGTTCCCGTCAACCCAACCGCGCAGGTCGTCGGCACCGGCTGGGGTTTGGTAGGCGGAGCGGGATATAACTTCGACAAGCGGAACGCAGTCATCGGCGAGCTCATGTGGAACAGGGCTTACCCTTCAGGAGGGTCGCTGCAACCGCTTCAAGCGGCGTTGCCATCTAGCAACCTCAGCGGAAACACTAACCTGCTTACTCTCACTGGAAATTACCGGTTCGAACTGCGTGGGCGGTTACTCGGCACCTATCTCATCGGAGGTGGCGGCTGGTATTCCCGCAATACCTGGCTCTCGAATGAGGTCACCTCAGGCACCGGCACCGTTTGCACACCGGCCTGGCTCTGGTGGGGGTTCACATGCACGTCGGGGAGGGTCACCGCCAACCAGACCGTGGCAAGTTCCAGCTCAAACACATTAGGCGCGAACGCAGGCATAGGGTTCACGGTTAGAGTTGGCGAAGCTCCTTACCGGCTTTATACGGAGGCGCGCTATCATTATGCTCCGACCAAGAACATCAACACGCAGTTCATAGCGGTCACTTTCGGCATTCGCTACTGAAGAAGCGATTTCGCCTTATTAGCCAAAGGTACCAGCGATAGGATTGTGATTGAGGCACAGCTAATAACAAGACAGAATGCTTGTTTCATCTTTCTCTCCCACTCGGATACCGGTTGTCGCCTACAAAGACACACCGCCAACTTCATTTTGTGTTAGATAGTGAAAACACTTGCATCACGGCGACTCCGTATAGAACATTAGAAGGAAACCCAGAACAATCATCAACGTGGGCCAGAGCTTCGCGAAGACGGTCTGCCACCTTGTCCTGACTTCGGCCAAACCTTTAGTTAGGCCAATGCCGAAACCGGTGGCCGCGTAGCTGAGATGCTGCGCGTGAATACGTGCCTGGATCGCCATGTGGTTTGTGCCTCTCATTCCCGCATGATGGGAATGGAGCAGCAACAGAACCGAACCCGCCACCGCGAGCACGGGAAAAACCCACGCAGCCCAAACCGCTTTGAGACGCTCACGCTCTCTCTCCATTTCGACCAGACCCAAACCAAGAAGCAAGACGGCGAAGATCTTGTGCTGGATAACTTCCGGGTTCGTTATGGTGCCCTGGATCCACGGCTTCGGACCAAAGGGCCAGAGTTCCGTATCGCTGTACACAAGGACGAATAAGCCCGAAAGCAAGAAACAGACCGGCCAAGCGTAACGCACAGCGGGCAACCTCTTCTTCCAGACATCCTGAGCCAGGAGGAAAACGCCACCCAGCGCGACGAAAAGTCCGATAAGGTGGTGATTGCCCTCACTCTCGAGTTTCCACTTTAAAAATAAAGCTGGTGTAGGTCCGTCTGCGGGCATCGGCATCGACATGGACATGCCGGCGTGTTCATCATCCACGGGATGGTCCTGGGACCAAGTTGGCGGATGAACGAAAAGGATCAGAAAAGTTAGCGAAAGTGTTATGGCTCGCGCGTTCGGAATCACCAGTTTTTTCCTCGGTTGCGGAGTACATACAGGCAGCTAAGGATTACTCATGGCGCATGCTCTCCACTGGATCCAACCCGGCCGCAAACGTAGCCGGAGCCGTTCCGAAAAGAATACCTACTGAGCAAGAGACTACGATCGCCACAACCACAGACAGTGCCGAAATGGGCAGCCTGTATTCGGTAAAAATGCGCACCGATAACGGCAATGCCAGTCCGAAGATTACTCCAGCAGAGCCTCCAAAGAGAGAGATCAGGATCGCTTCCGACAAGAATTGAAAACGGATATCACGATTGGTCGCGCCGATTGCCTTGCGTAGGCCAATCTCGGTAATGCGTGAACTTACCGTCGCCAACATTATATTCATGATTCCTATGCCACTCACGAGGAGCGTCACCGCTGCGATGAGCAGCAACACCAGGGTAAGTGCGTTCGCGGTCCGCTCCGCCATTGCGACCACCTCTGTAAGATTCTGCACGAAGTAGGCTGACTCCGGCCGATGGCGAGACTTGATAACTTTCTGAATTTTTTCGGTGACCGGGATCACAATAGACGGTTCGGCGGCTGAGAAATAGAGCTGTCGCACCTCAGGCGAGTTCGTGAAATACCGCGTTACGGTGTAGGGAATCACCATGGTGTTGTTGGTTACCTCTGAGCGCCCGAAGGTGTCCACCCGCTCTTTGAACGTTCCGACAATCGTGAAAGGCAAACCACTCAGGTTCACAATCTTCCCCACCGCATCATCCGCCGAGCCGTAGACTTGCTCGGCGAGTTTTTGCGTGATTACGCCAACTTTGTTGTGTGCCTGCTCGTCCTGGCCATCA
>Ga0209693_10000145_pt1 | contig 26875 bp, 23 predicted proteins | sample HubBroMetageWRM3_FD_188345 | JGI IMG/M metagenome (GOLD analysis project Ga0209693, IMG submission 188345) | Warmed soil microbial communities from the Hubbard Brook experimental Forest, New Hampshire - Hubbard Brook CCASE Soil Metagenome WRM 3... | ecosystem: Environmental > Terrestrial > Soil... | reverse complement strand
GTCGGCAAGGGCTGCAGCGAGTCGCTGCGCGGCCAGGGCGCCCGGGTGATCGTCACCGAGATCGACCCGATCTGCGCGCTGCAGGCGGCGATGGACGGCTACCAGGTGGCCACCCTCGAGGACGTCATCGGCACGGCGGACATCTTCGTCACCGCCACAGGAAACCGCGACGTGATCACCGCCGAGGACATGAGCAAGATGAAGCACCAGGCGATCGTCGGCAACATCGGCCACTTCGACAACGAGATCGACATGACCGGCCTGGCGCGCTGGCCCGGCGTGCACCGGACGAACATCAAGCCGCAGGTGGACGAGTGGACGTTCCCCGATGAAGAGGGCAGGGCCGGGCACGGGATCATCGTGCTGTCCGAGGGCCGCCTGCTGAACCTCGGCAACGCCACAGGCCACCCGAGTTTCGTCATGTCCAACAGCTTCACCAACCAGGTGATCGCCCAGGTCGAGCTGTTCACCAAGACCGACGAGTACCCCGTCGGCGTGTACGTCCTGCCCAAGCACCTGGACGAGAAGGTGGCCAGGCTGCACCTGGACGCGCTTGGCGTCCGGCTCACCACGCTGACCAAGGAGCAGGCGGAGTACATCGGGATCAGCGTCGACGGCCCGTACAAGCCGGACTCCTACCGTTACTGAGATCCACGGGGACGTCGCCGATCCGGGTCTCGCCGCCGAGGGCGAGGCCCGGATCAGGTACGCCGAGCGGGCCATGCCGGTGCTCGCCAGGCTCATGCCGCGGTTCGCCGCGGAGCGGCCCTTCGAAGACCTTGGCATAGCGGCCTGCCTGCACGTGACGGCGGAGACCGCGATGCTGGTGCGGCTGCTGCGCGCGGGCGGCGCGAGGGTGTCGCTGGCCGCCTCCAACCCGCTGTCCACCCAGGACGACGTCGCCGCCGCGCTGGCCGCCCCAGACGGGATAGGCGGCGGGATCTCGGTCTTCGCCCGGGCCGGCGTCGACAGGCGCGGCTACTACCGTCACATCGAGCTGGCCCTCCGCCAAGGCCCGGCCCAAGGCCCCGACCAGGGCCCGGACGAGGGCCCGGCCCCGCGCCAAGGCCCGGACCTGATCGTCGACGACGGCGGCGACCTGGTGCAGACCCTGCACACAAGCGTCCCCGAGCTGCTGGCCGGCCTGAAGGGCGGCGTCGAGTCGACCACCACCGGCGTGATCAGGCTGCGCCGGATGGCCGCCGAGGGTGTGCTCGCCTTCCCGGTAATCGCGGCCAACGACACGGCGGCCAAACGCATAGTGGACAACACCTGCGGCACCGGCCAGTCCGCGATCGACGGCATCCTGCGCGCCACCAACACGCTGCTGGCAGGCAAGACCGTCGTGGTCGCCGGGTTCGGGGCCGGCGGGCGCGGCGTGGCCGAGCGCGCCCGCGGGTTCGGCGCGCAGGTGATCGTGACCGAGATCGATCCGGTCCGGGCGCTCGACGCGTCGCTGCGCGGGTTCCGGGTGCTGCCGATGGCGCAGGCCGCGCCGCTCGGCGAGGTGTTCATCACCGTGACGGGATCATGTGACGTGATCGCGGCCGACCACCTCACGAAAATGCGCGACGGCGCGATCCTGGCCAACGCCGGGCACTTCGACACCGAGATCGACCTGCGGGCGCTGGCCGGGCTCGCGGTTGCCGTTCAGCGCGGCGTACGGCCGCACGTGGACGCCTACGACCTCGGCGACGGCCGGAACCTGCTGCTGCTCGCCGAGGGGCGGGTGGTGAACCTGGTGGCCGCCGAGGGGCATCCGCCCGAGGTGATGGACCTGGCCTTCGGCATCGAGGCGCTCGCGCTTGCCTGGCTGGCCACCAACGGCGGCAAGCTCGCCATCGGCGTGCACGAGGTGCCCGCGGACATCGACGCCGAGGCCGCCAGGCTGATGCTCGCCACCATGGGCACGTCCATCGACCTGCTCACCGAGGCCCAGCGGGCCTACCTGGAGTCCTGGCGCATCGGGTCGTGAAAAGGGTCGTGAAAAGGGTCGTGAAGCCTAGCGCGCGCCGCTGAGGCTCGGCTCTTCCGCGGCGTCGTCGGCGTGCTCGCCGATGGCCTGCACCGGAACCTCGACCGGCGGGCCAGCGGGCGCGGTCGCGGGCGGCTGCCTGGTCAGCAGCAGCCAGGCGACGAGCCCGAGCGGGTACACGAAGTACCCCCACCTGGTGGCGGGCGCCAGCGTGAACATCACCGCCAGCCCCCAGGCCAGCCGCCACGCGGTTGCCCGCACGTTGGCCGGCGGCCGGAAGATGAGCGAGATCACGAAGCCAAGCCCGGCGGCGGCGAGCAGCCCGACCGCGACCCAGTGGCCGAGCATCCCGGTGTTGGCAAGCAGGTGCCCGGGCAGCGGGCTGGCCGCAGGCGTCTTGTGCTTGGTCAGCCCGAGCGGGAACAACACGGTGTTCTGAACGAACGCCGGCGGGTCCGCAAGCGCGGCCGGCGCCATCGCGGCGGAAAGCCCGACCGCCACCAGCACCGTGATCCCGGCGAACCGCCAGGCGGACCTGACGCCGTCACGCGTCGCGAGCATGGCGCTGACGACGGGGACCGCGGGCCACGCGGTCGCCTTCATCGCGCACGCCACCCCGAGCGCGATCGCGGCCTTGAACACGCCCGACGGCCTGGCGATCACCGCCAGGGTGAGGAACATCAGCGCGATGACCGGCGGGTCGGTGATCCCGATCGCCAGCGGGAACGCGATCACCGGTGAGGCCGCGACGAACAGGGCGGACAGCATGACGTGGCGCCGGCACTCCTGGCAGTGCCGGTGCGGCGCCGCGATGCTGAACGCCAGCCAGATCAGGGTCATGGACACGACCGTGAGCCACACCCGCGGGTCGGCGAGCAGGCCGGTGGCGCCCAGCGCCTTCGGCAGCCCGAACACCGCCATGACCGGCAGGTAGGGGTTGTAGGACAGCCAGGCCTCGAGCTGTCCCTGCTGCAGGTACGGGGTGCCGTGCTGCAGCAGCAGCGACGCCGACCGGGAGATCACAAGCACCTCGGGTGTCGGCTTCACCTTGGTCGCCAGCCAGGTCAGCGGGGCCGCCAGCGCCCCGGCCAGCGACATGATCAGCGGCACGAGCATCGGCACGTTCTTGTGCCTGGTGAGCCAGATGAAGACCGAGGTCACCCCGTAACCCACGGCCGCCCAGATGGCCCAGGCCCGGTCCGCGTGCCCGGTGTCGGCCGCCAGCGCGGTCGCGTAGATCGTGAAGGCTACGTTCGCGGCGAGTAGCCGGTTGCGGCTGAGCCAGTACACGTGGACTGGCGCTGGATGATTGTTTTCTACCTGCGTTCGTTCCACTGTGCCGGTATCCGCCCGTTCACGTGAATTGTCCCCTGATTGTCTATTCAGCTGTGGGCCCATCAGAAACGGTAGAACTGCCCCCGAAAGAGGTTAATAAGCCTATCACCAGGTGTTACTGAGCTCACGTTCGGGGAGCTGTGAGGTTGGCATGCTACGGCAGCTTCCAGTCGACCGGCTCGGCGCCTTGCTGCTTGAGCAGCTGATTGGCCCGGCTGAACGGACGCGAGCCGAAGAAACCGCCGCCCGCCGAATACGGGCTCGGGTGCGCCGACTCGATCCGCGCGACACCGTCAAGCAGCGGCGCGAGCGTCCGCGCGTCGCGTCCCCACAAGATCGCGACCAGCGGCTGCTGCCGCCCGGCCAGCGCCCGGATGGCCTGGTCGGTGACCTCCTCCCAGCCCTTGCCCCGGTGCGATCCCGGCGCGCCAGGCGCCACCGTGAGCACCCGGTTAAGCAGCAGCACGCCGCGTTCGCTCCACGGGGACAGGTCGCCTGAGGCCGGGGCCGGAAAGCCCAGGTCCTCGGCGTACTCGGTGAAGATGTTGACCAGGCTCGGCGGCAGCCGGCGCACGTCGGGTGCGACGGAGAAGCTCAGGCCGACGGCGTTGCCCGGGGTGGGGTAGGGGTCCTGGCCGACGATCAGCACCCGCACGTCGCCGAATGGCTGCTTGAACGCCCGCAGCACGTTCTCCCCGGCGGGCAGGTAGCGGCGGCCCGCGGCGACCTCGGCCCGCAGGAAGTCCCCCATCGCGGCGATCCGCCCGGCCACCGGCTCGAGCGCTTCCGCCCAGCCGGGGTCGATGATCGCGCTCAGCGGCTCCGCCATGAGCAGTAACTGTAACCCGGCCCGGGCCCAAGCCGAAGGTCAAGACCCTTTTGATACCGAACGGACCGTGGTTTGCGCCGTCCTTTCCGCGCTATCCTCCCGGGTACTTTCCGCGCTAGCCTCCCGGTCTCCCCGAGCCGGCCACGCCCGGGTGGGGTTCCTGCCGATCCCGCGGTCGGCCGCGGCGATGCCGGCGGCGTCGAAGGGCGCGGCGCCGCGCTGGTCGTTGTTGAAGTAGACGTACACGTCCGCCTCGTCCGGCCAGCTCGCCGCGCAGCGATCCGCCCAGGCCCGCAGCGTCCGCTCGCGGTAGCGCGGCCACTGCTCGCCGTCGCCCTCGTGGCACCGCAGGTACCCCCAGTCGGCCGTGCGCCATCCCGGGGTGATCTCGGTGCCCCGCCGGTCCGCCCAGACCAGGGCCGCGTTCCGCGCGGCGAGCAGGTCGCGCACCTCGTCGGTCCACCACGAGTCGTGCCTCGGCTCCACCGCCACCCGTATCGCCGCGGGGAACTGGGCCAGGCACTCGGCGAGCAGCCGCGGCTCGGCGCGCAGGTCCGGCGGAAGCTGCAGCAGCACGGGCCCGAGCCGGTCGCCCAGGCCGGCCGCCGCGTCCAGCAGCCTGCGGACCGGCTCCGCCGGATCGCGCAGCCGCCGGACATGGGTGAGGTAACGGCTCGCCTTCACCGTCATCACGAAGTCCGGTGGAACCCGTTCCCGCCACCTGTCGAAGGTGTCCCTCGAGGGAAGCCGGTAAAACGTCCCGTTGTTCTCCACCGTCGCGAACTGCCCCGCGTAGTACTCCAGCCACAGCCGCTGCGGCTGCCGCTCCGGGTAAAACACGCCGCGCCAGTCCCGGTACTGCCAGCCCGAGGTGCCGACCGTAAGCCCCACCCGGTTCCTCCTGCGCCTTCCGCACCCGCCGCGCCCCGTTGGTACCTCCCGCCCCTCCCGAACGCCCCCGCCTGCGGGTAATTTAGTTTGATTTACCCCGGTATCGGAAAAGCTATCCCTGAACGGGTGTCGCGTAGCAGGAAAATGAGGGTAGCCTGCGTCCACGCAGAATCAATCACCACATGGAACGATGGGGCCCATGAAAGGACGTGTGCTGGTCGTCGACGACGACGCCGCCCTCGCCGAGATGCTTGGCATCGTGCTTCGCGGCGAAGGGTTCGAGCCGACGTTCGTCGCCGACGGCGACAAGGCGGTGGAGGCGTTCAGGGACTCCCGGCCGGACCTGGTACTGCTCGACCTGATGCTGCCGGGTTCCGACGGGATCGACGTGTGCCGCCAGATCCGCGCCGAGTCCGGGGTGCCGATCGTCATGCTGACCGCGAAGACCGACACCGTAGACGTCGTGCTCGGCCTGGAGTCCGGCGCCGACGACTACATCGTGAAGCCGTTCAAGTCCAAGGAGCTCGTCGCCAGGGTCCGCGCCAGGCTGCGCCGGACCGACGAGCCCGCGCCCGAGATGCTGCAGATCGGCGACATCGTCATCGATGTGGCCGGCCACTCGGTCAAGCGGGAGGGCGAGACCCTCAACCTCACCCCACTGGAGTTTGACCTGCTCGTCGCGCTGGCTCGCAAGCCGCGGCAGGTCTTCACCAGGGAGGTGCTGCTCGAGCAGGTCTGGGGGTACCGGCACGCCGCGGACACCCGGCTGGTCAACGTGCACGTGCAGCGGCTGCGCGCGAAGATCGAGAAGGATCCCGAGCACCCGGAGATCGTGGTCACGGTGCGCGGTGTCGGCTACAAGGCAGGACCTGGCTAAGCAAGCGGGTCCATGGAGGTGGCAGCGGGAAGCACGGGCCGGCAGCGTACCTGGACGATGTCGTTCCGCAGGTCGCCGCTCATGCGGGCAGTGCTGCGGCGGCTGCCGGGTCGGGTCAAGCGCTGGCTGCGGGCCGGGCGCCGGTGGCAGCGCTACACGGTCGCGCTGGTAAACAGCCGCTGGCACCGCTCGCTGCAGTTCCGGGTGGTCTCGACCACCCTGGTGCTGTCCGTCCTTGTCATCGCCGTCCTCGGCTTCTTCCTTGTCCAGTCGATAGCCGGCGGGCTGCTCAGCGCCGCGGAGAAGTCCGCGGTCACCCAGGTGGACAACGGCCGCCAGTCCGCCGAGGCGCAGACCATCGTGAACGTGCTCGCGCAGCCCTCCACGCAGGCCGGCGCGCCGGGCAGCGCGGTGAGCGTCGCCCTGACCATCACCAGGATCCTGCAGCAGGCCAGCGGTACCTCCGGCAGCTACCTGGTCTTCATGCAGCTGACCGGCGACGCCGGCGCCTCCGTGCCGTGGGTGGGCCAGCGTGAGGTCAACGTCTCGGCGACGATCCCGCAGACCCTGATCGGCCAGGTGTCGGCGGAGCAGGTGGGCGACAAGTTCGACAACGAGAACAACGCCATCCCGTGGTACGAGCCGACCACGCTCGTCTACGAGCAGGGGCAGGGCAGCTCCGCTCCGGCCCTGGTCGCGGGCGTCCCGCTCGGTGCCTACTACCAGCTGTACTACGTGTTCCCGTTTACCGCACAGCAGCAGACCCTGCTGCTCGTGCAGCAGGTGCTGATCGGCGTCGGGCTCGCGCTCGTCGTGCTGCTCGCCGCGATCGCGTCGCTGGTCACCCGCTGGGTAGTCGTGCCGGTCCGGCACGCCGCGCAGGCTGCCAGGCTGCTGTCGGACGGGAACCTGGGCGAGCGGCTGCCGGTGCTCGGCCGCGATGACCTGGCCGCGCTTGCGACGTCGTTCAACGAGATGGCCGCCAGCCTGCAGGACAAGCTCCGCGAGCTCGAGGAGCTGTCCCAGGTGCAGCGGCAGTTCGTCTCCGACGTGTCGCACGAGCTGCGGACGCCGCTTTCCACCATCAAGATGGCCGCCGACCTGCTGTACGAGTCCAGGGCAGACCTCGACGCCGGGGCCTCGAGGTCGGCCGAGCTGCTGCAGAGCCAGCTGGAGCGGTTTGAGTCGCTGCTCGTCGACCTGCTCGAGATCAGCAGGTTCGACGCGGGCGCCGCCACCCTGGACGCCGACCTCGTCGACGTGTGCGACCTGGTCCGGCAGTCGGCCGAGGACGCGCAGCAGCTTGCCGAGCGGCGCGGTAGCCGGATCGAGTTCCGGCTGCCCGCGACCGGGTGCTTCGCCGAGGTGGACCGCCGCCGGGTGGAGCGCATCCTGCGCAACATCCTGGTCAACGCGGTCGAGCACGGCGAGGGCCGGGACGTGGTCGTCACCACCGCGATGGACAGCGACGCGGTCGCCGTCTCGGTCAGGGACTACGGCGTGGGGCTGCGGCCGGGCGAGGAGCAGCGGGTCTTCGAGCGGTTCTGGCGAGCCGACCCGGCGCGGGCCCGCACCAGCGGCGGCACCGGTCTTGGCCTGGCCATCTCGCTGGAGGACGCCCATCTGCACGGCGGCTGGCTGCAGGCCTGGGGCGAGCGCGGCCGTGGCTCGGTGTTCCGGCTCACCCTGCCGCGGGTGGCCACGGCGCCGCTCGCCGGTTCGCCGCTGCCGCTCGGCCCGGACGAGGCGGAGCTCGTCACCGGCCTAGGCGGCACCGGGCCCTTCCCCGCGGTGACCGACACCACCGAGGTCTCCTCCCGTGGCTAACGGCGTCCGGCTGCGGGCCCGTGCCTGGCGAGTCGCCGCGGTGATCGCCACAATGATCGCCACCGTAGCCTCGGTGGCGGGCTGCGTGGGCATGCCCAACAGCGACCCCCCCGGCTCGGCCGCCGCCGTCCAGGCGAGCACGATACCGGACCTGAACACCGGCCTGTTCGCGGCGGCACCGACGCCGGGAGCGGCTCCCTGGGAGATCGTGCAGGGGTTCTTGACCGCGAGCGCCAGCTATCCCATCGACGCCGTCGCCCTGGCCTACCTGGCCAGCAGGAAATGGGACCCTGCCTGGTCGGTCACCGTGTTCAGCACGTTCAACGTGCCGCACCGCGCCGACATCAGGTCGGCAGGAAAGCACGGCGGCAAGCGCGCCACGGTTGACTTCAGCGGTCCGGTGCAGGCCGCGTTCAACGCCACCGGCCAGTACGTCTCCGCCAAGGACCAGGTGCAGAAGGCGGGCGCCTACACCTTCCAGCTGGTGCAGGTGAACGGCCAGTGGCGGATCTCGAACCCGCCCGGCTACCGGATCATCCCCGCGTGGGAGTTCCCGCTGGTCTACAAGGCGCAGGACCTGTATTACTTCGATCCGGCGGACCACGTGCTGGTGCCCGACTCGGTCTTCGTGCCGCTTGGCACCTCGCCGTCGCAGCTGGTGAAGAGCCTGGTGACCGCGCTCACCAATCAACCGCAGACGCCCTGGCTGCAGCAGGGCGTGGCGCAGACGAGGTTCCCGCGCGGTACCACGGTCCTCGGCGTCACCCTCGACGGTCCCGCCGCCACGGTGAATCTCGGCGGCACCGCCATGGCCAAGGCCAGCTATGCGCAGCGCGAACAGGCTTCCGCCCAGCTGGTGTGGACGCTGACCGGCTCGCAGGCCAGCCCGTCCGCCATCCAGTCGGTCGAGCTCGAGATCGACGGCAAGCCGTTCACGCCGTCCACGTCAGCGTGCGACGTGAGCCAGTCGCAAAGCGCCTTCCAGAAGCTGTCGGCGTTCGAGTGCTACAACCCCTATCCCTCGTCGCCGGCGAGCTTTTCCTACGTCGACGAGGGGCAGGCCTGGCTGCGGTGCGGTTCGGAGGCACAGGCCCAGCAGGGGTACATCGGCCCCGTCCTGCCGATGGTGAGCCGCAGTGGCGTGCTGGCCAGCCCGCGGTGCCCCGGCTCCGGGTTCGTGCAGACCAATTCCCCCACCGCGCCGTCGGCCCAGACCGCGTCCCTGCCCGCCATGTCGATGCTGGCGGTCTCGCCCTACGGGAAGGAGGTGGCCTTCGTCTCGCCGGACCAGGACGACCTGTACATCGGCCCCCTTTCCGGCCCCGCGGCGCACTTCCCGCGCACACCGCGGGTTATCGGCTCGGACATCACCGCGATCAGCTGGGATCACAACGACAACCTCTGGATGGTGGAGGACGGCGCCATCTACATGGTGCCGGCCGCCGGCAAGCCGGCCCCGGTGACGGGGTTCGGCGGCGGGATGGTCACCGGCCTGAGCGTCGCTCCCGATGGCGTCCGGATCGCGATCATCGTGCAGGACGGCACGGGCAGCCAGCTTGAGCTCGCCGCCGTCAACCCCAGCGGCAGCGCCAGCGCACAGCCGACGGGCGGCCAGATCGGCACGCCGGCGGCGCACCCCTACATCAGCCAGGTCACGCCTCTCGGCCCGAACATCACCGATGCGATCGCGCTGACCTGGTATGACGCCGACAACCTGCTCGTGCTCGACCGGACAAGCGGCGGGAACACCCTCTGGGAGGTGCCGGTGGACGGGCAGCAGGCCACCGGCCCGCAGCTGACCCCGCCGGGTGCTGTGTCGATCGCCGCGGACGGCGCCGCCAACGCCTTGGTGGCGGGACTGTCGGACAACAGGCTGGCCGTCTCGACCGGCCTTGGCGTCCAGTGGCAATATCTCAATCAACTAGGCCAGAATCCCGTCTATCCGTGATTACCCATCTTCCCACGGGGGAGAAAAAGCGTATAAATTTCCCTGGTCGTCAACGTTATGTATCCGTTATGTGACCATTAGTGACTGATCGCCTACATGTCCCCCCTGACATTCACGCTCCGGCGAGCTAGCGTTCATGACATGGCACTCGCCCGGGCCCGTGGTTGCGCCTCGTGTGGTTCCCTTCCGGGGCACCACGCAGGGCAAGCCGATGCCAGCCGCAGGCGAAACGGCCCACGTAAGGCGACTTCTCGTCGACCGATCACGGTGCGGCTTAGGAGTAAGTCCTGCCCCGCCCCGGGATACAGAGTCCCGGGGACCGGGAGAAGGGCAGTAGTGGCGCAAGGCCGCGAACCCCTCAGCAGGCGAATGTGGGGTCGAAGACCAGGTCGGCCGGGCGAGTGCCGCCCACGAGAATCGGATTGGAGAAGGGGGATCGAGGTGGAAATTATCGTCAGGGGACGCCACATCACCGTCCCTTCGCGTTTCCGTCAGCACGCCACCGCCAAGCTCGCGAAGCTCTCCAAGCTTGACCAGAAGGTGGTCAGGATTGACGTGGAGGTCTCCAACGAGCGCAATCCGAGACAGTCTGACCGACGGGAACGGGTGGAGCTGACGATCCGATCGCGGGGCCCCGCGATCAGGGCGGAGGCGGCCGCGGAGGACAGGTACGCGGCCCTCGACCTCGCCTTCGCCAAGCTCGAGGCCAGGCTCAGGAGGGCCTCCGACCGGCGCAAGGTGCGGCACGGTGACATGGACACCGTGCGGGCGCCAGGATCGCTGGCCGACGCGGACCCGTCCGCCGCGCCGGATGCGCCGGCGTCCGCCGTCGCCTCGACGGCTGCCGTTTCCTCGGCCCCTTTGGCCGCCTCGGTCCCCCCGGTCGCGTCGGCCAACGGCCACGGCGCGGCCGCGAAGGGCGACCAGGCCGTCATGACAGAGTCGGACGGAGGCCTGGTCCCCATCGAGATGGAGGGCGACGGCCCGCTGGTAGTGCGCGAAAAGGTACACGCCGCCAAGCCGATGACCATCGACCAGGCCCTGCTGGCGCTGGAACTCGTCGGTCACGACTTCTACCTCTTCCATGACAGCGACTGCGACCGCTTCAGCGTCGTCTATCGTCGTCGCGGCTACGACTACGGGGTGATCCGGCTGGTCGAGGAGTAGATCTCGGCCGATACCGGGGCCGGGCACGCTGCGTGCCGCTTGCATCGCGGCCCCGGGTCGGCCAGAGTCGGAATCACATGACGTTCGTGCCGATCAAGGTCAGCCAGGCTGCCTCGTGAGCGGATGCGGGCGACGGTCCTCGAGGAGGCAACGAAGTGAGCGCCATGGGCGACGCAGCGGCGGCCGCCGCTCAGCGACCGGACGGGGAGAGGCGCCTCGAACCGATCCGGGTGCTGATCGCAGATGATCATGCTCTGTTCCGGCGCGGCCTGGAGATGGTCCTCGAGGAGGAGGACGACATCGACCTGGTCGGACAGGCGAGCGACGGCACCGAGGCGGTCACCGTCGCCGGGGAGGCGCTGCCCGACGTCGTGCTGATGGACATCCGGATGCCCAAGAGCAGCGGCATCGAGGCCTGCCGGGCGACCAAGGACGTCGCGCCGAGCGCGAAGATCGTGATGCTGACGATCAGCGACGAGGAGGAGGACCTCTTCGAGGCGATCAGGGCGGGCGCCAGCGGTTACCTGCTCAAGGACATACCGCTGGACGAGGTGGCCGAGGCGGTCCGGGCGGTGCACGGCGGCCAGTCGCTGATCAACCCGTCGATGGCGGGCAAGCTCCTCAGCGAGTTCGCCACCCTGGCCAAGCGCGACGCGGAGGAAGAGCGTGCCCAGCATGTCGCCGCGCCCAAGCTCACCGAGCGCGAGATGGAGGTGCTCAAGCTAGTCGCCCGCGGCATGAACAACCGCGACATAGCCAAGGAGCTGTTCATCTCCGAGAACACCGTGAAGAACCACGTCAGGAACATCCTGGAGAAGCTGCAGATCCACTCCCGCATGGAAGCCGTAATGATCGCCGTCCGGCAAAAACTGATCGAGTTCTCATAGCATCCTCGCTCGTGGCGTCCCTCGCTCGTGGCGTCCCTCGCTCGTGGCGTCCCTCGGCTGGGGCCGGCACGATGTGACATCGAGCCGGCTGGTACCGATGCCGCGAGGCGCTAGGCCCTCGCCAGCGCGGCGGCGAGGCGCCCGGCGTACGCGGCGGGCTCGACTCGCTCGATGCGGACGTCGTCGCAGCCCACCCAGGTGGCCGCCTCGCGCAGGGCCTGGGCCATCGGCTCGGCCGCGGCGGCGCTTCCCAGCGAGATCTGCCGCCCGATGAGGGTCGTGCCCTCACGGGCCGGATCGACCCGGCCGACCAGCCGGCCGCCGGCAAGCAGCGGCATCGTGTAATAGCCGTGAACCCGCTTGTGTTTGGGCACGTAGGCCTCGAGGCTGTGCTCGAAGCCGAACATCCGCAGCGTCCGTTTCCGGTCCCAGATCAGCGAGTCGAACGGCGAGAGCAGCGTGATGCGGTTCCGCCCGCGCCGGTCCACGTCCGCCAGCGCAGCCGGATCGGCCCAGGCTGCAACGGGCCGACCCGCGCCCCCGCGCCCTGCCGCGCCGCTGCGCCCCGCTGAGCCGCTGCTACCTCCTGTGCCGCCGCGCCCCGCTGAGCCGCTGCTACCTCCAGTGCCGCCGCGCCCCGCCGCGCCGCTGCTACCTCGCGTGCCCCCGCGTTCTCCTGTGCCGCGGCGGCCCGCGCCGTACCCGTCGATCGTGACCGGGGTCAGTCCCGCCGCGAGCGCGGCGTCGGCGATCAGGCGGGTGTGCTGGCCGGTCTCGGTGGTCACCGAGTTGAGCCGGAAGTAGTCGACCAGGTCGGCGTGCGTGACCACGCCGAGCGCGCGGGCGGTGACCCCCGCGAGGTATGCGATGCACTCGGCGTCGGAGGGTTCTGCGTCGAGCAGGTCGCTGGGCAGCACTCGCTCCGGCAGGTCATAGACGCGCCGCCAGCCCGTGCGCCGAACGCAGGCGACCTCGCCCGTATCGAGCAGCCACTCCACCGCGATCTTGACGTCCGACCAGTCCCACCACGGCCCGCCTGCCTTGGCCCCGCCTAGCTGGGTCGCCGTGAGCGGGCCCTCGGCCTGCAGCCTGACCAGGACCTTCTCGCAGGTCTCCCGGTGGCTCTGGTGCCACCGGATCCCCCTGGCCCGCAGTGCGCGGCGCCGGAAGGCGAAGTACGGCCACTGCTCGATCGGCAGCACGCAGGCCGCGTGCGCCCAGTACTCGAACGCCGTGGGCGGGCCGGCGTGCCAGTACGCCTGCTCGATCTGCTGCCTGCTGACCGCCCCAAGCCGGGCGTAGGCAACCAGCTCATGCGATCGCGCCAGCACGCTGATCGTGTCCAGCTGCACCGCCCCGACCCGGCGGAGCATGGCGCCGACCTTGCTGCCTCGGGCTGCTGGATCCGGTGGCCCTGACGCGGCCGCGCCGAGGAAACCCTGCGCGCGCAGGGTGATCTTGCGGGCCTCTTCTGGAGTGATCGTCAACTCGGCCGCGGGAGCATCCAGACCCATGCCGGAATGCTAGCCGGGGCGTACGACATTTCCGGGCCCGGACGAGCGGGCCCGGAAGCGGGGGAGACAGCGGGGTGCGAGGAGACCGGGGCCGGCTAGCCGCGGCGGACCGGGGTGGTCGCTCTAGTACCAGTCGTCGAGGATGTGCGAGGAAAGGGCGAAGATGCCGCCGACCACCACGATTCCGGCACCGGTCCAGAAAAGCCACCAGGTCGGGCCGATGGGCAGCGCGATCCCGCCGACGATGAAGCCGGCCACGATGATCGAGACCGCAACCCAGGAGACGGGTCGGCCGTGGTGCGTCGCGTGCGTCCCGTGCTGCGGGCCGATCTGCGCGTCAAGCCCGTGTCCGCCGGTATTGCCGACGGTCTCCATGGCCCCTGATGCCACCTGCTCGGCCACTGAAAGCTCCTCTCCTCGGTACCGCTCCTATTATTCTCGGGGAAGTGCGAGACTGGTCAGCAGCCGGCCCCTGATCGCTGGCCGCCGAGCATCCCGGGCCCGCCTGGAGTGCAGGAACCGCGGGATCGGTTTGGTGCCTCATCTCGCCTACGATGACATCGGGGGCGGTGATCCGGAAGCCGGTTACGGTCACCGGCCGTGCTGAGGTCAGACGATCCGCGAGGAGCTCGACGAGAAGTGGCACCCATCATCGATAATGTCCTTCGCGCCGGCGAAGGCAAGATCCTGCGCAAGCTCAAGCGGATCAGCGAGCAGATCAACTCCATCGAGGAAGACTTCGTCGCGATGAGCGACGCCGAGCTTCGCGCCATGACCGATGAGTTCCGGCAGCGGCACGCCGACGGGGAGACGCTCGACGACTTGCTGCCCGAGGCGTTCGCCACCGTCCGCGAGGCCGCCAAACGGACCCTCGGGCAGCGTCACTTCGACGTTCAGCTGATGGGCGGCGCGGCCCTGCACCTGGGCAACATCGCGGAGATGAAGACCGGTGAGGGCAAGACGCTCACCGGCGTGCTGCCCGCCTATCTCAACGCGATCGGCGGCCAGGGGGTGCACGTCGTCACGGTCAACGACTACCTGGCCAAGCGTGACTCGGAGTGGATGGGCCGGGTGCACCATTTCCTCGGCCTCGAGGTGGGCGTGATCCTCGCCCAGATGTCGCCGCCGGAGCGGCGCAAGCAATACCAGGCCGACATCACCTACGGCACCAACAACGAGTTCGGGTTCGACTACCTGCGTGACAACATGGCCTGGTCGCTTGAGGACTGCGTGCAGCGCGGCCATCACTACGCGATCGTCGACGAGGTGGACTCGATCCTCATCGACGAGGCGAGGACGCCGCTGATCATCAGCGGCCCGGCCGAGCAGAGTGCGCGCTGGTACACCGAGTTCGCCAAGATCGCGCCACGGCTGCGCCGCGGCGAGGACGGCGAGGGCGACTACGAGGTCGACGAGAAGAAGAAGACCGTCGGCATCATGGAGTCGGGCGTCCAGAAGGTCGAGGACTGGCTCGGCATCGACAACCTCTACGACCCGATCAACACGCCGCTGGTCAGCTTCCTGAATAACTCGATCAAGGCCAAGGAGCTGTACAAGCGGGACAAGGACTACGTCGTAATGAACGGCGAGGTCCTGATCGTGGATGAGTTCACCGGCCGGATGCTGCACGGCAGGCGCTACAACGAGGGCATGCACCAGGCCATCGAGGCCAAGGAGGGCGTGGCGATCAAGGACGAGAACCAGACTCTCGCCACGATCACCCTGCAGAACTACTTCCGGCTCTACGACAAGCTGTCCGGCATGACCGGCACGGCCGTGACCGAGGCCAACGAGTTCCAGCAGATCTACAAGCTCGGCGTGGTCCCGATCCCGACCAACATGCCGATGGTCCGCGACGACCAGGCCGACGTCGTCTACCAGACCGCGCAGTCCAAGTTCGAGGCGTGCGTCGAGGACATCGTGGCACGGCACGAGGCCGGGCAGCCGGTCCTTGTGGGCACCACCAGCGTGGAGAAGTCCGAGCTCGTGTCCCGGTTGCTCAAGCGGCGCGGCGTCCCGCACGAGGTGCTGAACGCGAAGTACCACGAGCGAGAGGCCACGATCATCGCCCAGGCCGGGCGGCGCGGCGGGGTCACGGTGGCCACCAACATGGCCGGCCGCGGTACCGACATCATGCTCGGCGGCAACCCGGAGTTCATCGCCGACCTGGAACTGCACCAGCGTGGCCTGTCGCCGGTCGAGACGCCGGAAGACTACGAGGCGGCGTGGCCCGAGGCGGTGGCGAAGGCCAAGCGCGCCGTGGCCGAGGAGCACGAGGAGGTCGTCGCGGCGGGCGGCCTGTACGTGCTGGGCACCGAGCGGCATGAGTCGCGCCGCATCGACAACCAGCTGCGCGGCCGGTCCGGCCGCCAGGGGGACCCGGGCGAGAGCCGGTTCTACCTGTCACTGGAAGACGACCTGATGCGGATGTTCAACTCCGAGCGGGTCGGCGCGATCATGGAGCGGCTCAACATCCCGGCGGACGTGCCGGTGGAGTCGAAGGTCGTCACCCGCGCCATCAGGTCCGCGCAGACCCAGGTCGAGCAGCAGAACTTCGAGATCCGCAAGGACGTGCTCAAGTACGACGACGTGCTGAACCGGCAGCGTCAGGTCGTCTACGGCGAGCGCCGCGAGGTGCTCGAGGGCGCCGACCTGCACGAGCAGATCGTCCAGATGGTCGACGAGGTGGTGGCCGGATACGCCGCTGGCGAGACAAGCGAGGGCTACCCGGAGGAATGGGACCTGGACAAGCTGTGGCGCGCCTTCCGGCAGCTATACCCGATCGGCATCACCGTCGATGACGTCATCGAAGAGGCCGGCGGCGAACGCGCCGGGCTCTCCGGTGAGCTCATCACCGACGCGGTGATCAACGACGCGCTGGCCGCCTACGAGCGCCGCGAGGAGGAGTTCGGTTCCGAGGTCATGCGGGAACTCGAGCGCCGGGTGGTGCTCTCTGTCCTTGACCGGAAATGGCGCGAGCACCTCTACGAGATGGACTACCTACGCGAGGGCATCGGCCTGCGCGGTTACGGTCAGCGCGACCCGCTGATCGAGTACCAGCGCGAGGGCTACGACATGTTCAACGCCATGATGGAAGGGATCAAGGAAGAGTCCGTCGGCAACCTGTTCAACCTGCAGGTACAGATCCAGGAGAATCCGATCGTGGAGGAGGCCGCGGACGATGCGGCGGCCCCCGGCGTCGACACTCCTGGTGCCGTCGGCCCGGCAGGCCGTCCCGGCGTGCCAGCCCAGGGCGCCCCGGCCGAGAGGCCCGGCGAGGTTCCGCCCGCCAGGACCGCCGCCGGCGGTCCTGGCCGGGGCGGAGTCCCGGCCCCGGGCGGTTCGCCCCGGGCTCCCGGAACTCATGCGGCCGGCGGTGCCCAGGCACGTCCGGGTGACCGGCAGGCGGCAGGTCCTGCGCAGGGCGGGATCCCGGGCCGCGCTGGCGGCGCCCACGCCAGGCCCGCCGGGGCCCCGGCGGCGCCCATTCCGGCCGGGCTGGCGCCGCGTCGGCCCCAGCGTCTGCAGTATTCGGCGCCGTCCATCGACGGCGGCGCGCACGTGGAGGCCAGCCGGGGCCCGGCCGCGGACGACGACTTCGCCCACGCCGGGCGCAATGACCCCTGCCCGTGCGGGTCAGGCCGCAAGTTCAAGCGCTGCCACGGCGACCCGCGAATGCGCCCGGACGGCTAGCCGGCCTCGATCTCGGTGCAGAGCCAGCAGGCCGGGCGGGCAGGCAGCCCCGGAGCGGCCTGGCGTCCGGCCACGTGCTCGAAGCGCATGGCCAGGGCGCGCGTCCGCACCCCGAAGTTGACCACGACCGTCATCTCCACCACGCGGGCGGCTGGCCGGGACGTCACGATGCGCTGAATCCTCGGCCGCTGGTCGTAGCCGAGCAGCGGGATCAGCCGGTGCAGTTGGGTCCGGGCACGGTCGGTGGTCCACGGGAAGATCTGCCTGGCTGGCCGCGACCCGGCCAGGATCTCGACCACCACCTGGGCGAACTGCCGCGGCCACGCGGCCGTCGTCCCGGCCGCGGCCGGAGAGGCCGCGGGCACCGTCGGCGCCGGGGCAGGGCGTGGCGCGGTATTCGAGGGGGCCGCGGCGGCTGCCGTGGGTAGCCGCTGTCCGGCGTCCGGGCTCGTCCAGGCCGCGTCGCGGATCGCGGTGCACCCGGCGCCGTGGGTCTCGCAGTCGTAGGGCGGCGCGCCGTCGGGCACCGTGGCCAGCCGCAGGGCCAGCATCCCGGGCCCGATACGCGCTCCGGGCGGAGTGCACGTCTCGGTGCTGGGCAGCGGTTCGGGCAGGTGTGTCCGCGACGGCATGTTCCCGCCTTCCGGATCCGGAGCATGTAGCCAACCCGCCGCGGACTCTCGGGACGGCCGGATTCACACCAGGGTCGCGACTGGGACTGTTGTACCGCGGCCTACTGACATTCCGCGCCCCGCCGCGTCCCCTCTCGGCTGAGCTGGGCCTATTCGGGCTGGTCACCGACCCTTCACGAGCCAGACCACCTATGTTCCCTTAGCCGACGAATGGGCACCTAAGATTCTTAATGTGCATGGTAATTCGGAGTTCAAGGGCGTCATTATCGACTGGGGCGGCGTGCTGACCACGCCGATCCTGACCACGGTTCGGGCTTGGATCCAGGCGGACGGCATCGACTGGGCGAGCTACGCGGCGGTCATGCGGCCATGGATCGCCCGGGCGTACGACCGCGCCGACGGCCCGGACCCGGTGCCTGCGCTCGACCTCGCCGGCGGCCCGGACCCCGCGCCTGCGCTCGACCTCGCCGGTGGCCCGGACCCCGTGCCCGCGCTCGACCGCGACGGCGGCCCGAATCCCGTGCACGCGCTCGAGCGTGGCGAGTGTTCGGGGGCTGACTTCGAGCGTCTGCTGGCCGCCCGGCTGGTGCGGATGGACGGCGGAGCCGTAGTAGCCGAGGGCCTGCTGCGGCGCATGTTCGCGGCCAGCGTGCCGGTTCCCGGCATGTATGACACGATCCGTGCGCTTCGCAGCGCTGGGTTCAGCACCTCCTTGCTGTCCAATTCCTGGGGCTGCGACGAGTATCCGCGTGCTGACTTCCCCGGTCTTTTCGACACCGTGGTGCTCTCCGGCGAGGTCGGCATGCGCAAGCCCGAGGAGCAGATCTTCCTGCATGCCGCCGAAACGCTCGGGCTGGCGCCGCAGGAGTGCGTCTTCATCGATGACATCGAGGCGAACGTGGCGGCCGCCGTCGCCTGCGGCATGACCGGCGTCCACCACACCGAGACCGCCGCGACGGCCGCGGCCCTGCAAGACCTGCTCGGCGTCCCCCTAGCCTGGAGCGGACCTGCCGCCCTCGGCATCTAGCGCCGACTAGCTCTAGGGATACGATGACCGCCCGGCGGGCGCGGCGCAGGGGATCGGGTCTAGCCTTGGTTGCCGTGCCGGACTATCCGCATCCGTCCAGCGAGGGCCGGTCGGCCAACATGCGGGCCAACCGGCGGACGGACACCAAACCCGAACTGGCGCTGCGCCATGCCCTGCACCGGCTCGGCTATCGCTACCGCAAGGACTACCGGCTGGACCTGGAAAGCGGCAGGCGCGTCCGGCCCGACATCGCATTCACCGCGCGCAAGGTGGCGGTTTTCGTCGACGGCTGCTTCTGGCACGCCTGCCCGCAGCACGGTTCTAAGCCGCGGGCGAACGAATGGTACTGGGGTCCGAAGCTGGTGAAGAACGTCGAGCGGGACCGGGTCAACGACGCGGCGCTGATCCTGGCCGGCTGGACCGTGGTCAGGCTCTGGGAACACGTGCCCGTCAACGACGCCGTCGCCACGGTGGTAACCGCGCTCACCGCGAGCAGCGCGGCCGCGACCGCCAATGCGGAAGACCTCCCACGCCACGAAGGCCGCGAAGGCCAGCCGCCCGACCCGGACGGGTAATCACCCTGCCGCCCGGACTGTGGCAGACTCTGGGACACCATGCGCGTGTTCCTGCCGTCAACGTTGCCGACCCTGGCCTCGGCGCTGCGAGCCGACCAGGTCGGCCCGGGCCCGATGCCCGGGTTCGCGGTCACGCCCGCGCTGCGCGAGGCGTACGCGAGCGGGGACCAGGATGAGCTTGAGTACGCGGCGCTCACCGAGGCGGCCCGCGCGTCGCTGCGGATGCTGGCGGCGGATCCGGTCGCGCCGCCGCGGCGGGTGGTGCTCGCGGCCGACCTTCCGGCCGAACAGGTCAAGTGGGACACCAGGCCCGGTGAGCCCGGCCGGGTGCTGATCGACGACGCGGTCCCGGTCGCCCTGCTGGCATCGGCGCACGTCGACGATGTTGAGGCCAGCAAGGACGTGCGCGATGCGGCGCAGGCGCTGCCCGCCGCCGACGCGGGCGACGAGGACGCAAAGTTCGCCGTGGACGGGGCCGAGGGCCACGAACTCGGCTGGTACGCCACCCAGGAGCTTGCCTATCTGGCGGAATGACCGGTGGCGGCCGACAACCTGCCTGGCTGAATGACCGGCCGGCCTTAGACACCGTGGGGGCGGGTCCTGCGCCGGCGGCGGCCGACACCGGTAGCGGCCGACGGCAGCCGACGGGCAGCCAACCGGGGGCCGGCGGCCCAGCCGAGGTACCCTGCCCGCGATCATGCGACGATAAGGGTTAGCAAGCAGACAACCCGAACGCCAGGAGCGATCGTACATGGACGCCGTCTCCAGGACCCCTGTACCGGTCAACGAGCCGATCAGGCAGTATCAGCCAGGCAGCCACGAGCGAGCCGCGCTGGAGAGCAAGATCAAGGAACTGGCCGGCCAGCGGGCCGAGCTGACCATGACCATCGGCGGCCAGCCGCAGATGGCGGCCGGCGAGCCGATCGACGTGGTGCAGCCGCACAACCGCCGGCACGTGCTCGGCCAGCTCGGCAACGCCACGAACGTTGAGGTAGCGGCCGCGATCTACCAGGCCAAGCAGGCGGCGCCTGGCTGGCGCGCGCTGGCCTTCGATGACCGGGCCGCGATCTTCCTCAAGGCCGCGGAGCTCCTCGCCGGCCCGTGGCGCGCCACCCTGAACGCCGCGACCATCCTCGGCCAGTCCAAGTCGCCGTACCAGGCGGAGATCGACGCGGCCTGCGAGCTGATCGACTTCTGGCGGTACAACGTGCACTTCGCCCGGCGGATGCTCAGCGAGCAGCCGGAGTCGGGCCCGGGCGCGTGGAACCGGATGGACTACCGTCCGCTCGAGGGCTTCGTGCTCGCGATCACGCCGTTCAACTTCACCTCGATCGCCGGCAACCTGCCGACCGCTCCCGCGCTGCTCGGCAACGTCGTGGTGTGGAAGCCGTCGCCGACCCAGCAGCTCGCGGCGCACTACATCATGCGGCTGCTCGAGGCGGCGGGGCTGCCGCCCGGGGTGATCAACATGGTCACCGGCGACGGGCAGGCGGTGTCCCAGGTCGCGCTCACCCATCCCGACCTGGCGGGCATCCACTTCACCGGTTCGACAGGGACCTTCCAGCACCTGTGGCGGACCGTCGGGGAGAACATCGCGCGGTACCGGAACTACCCGCGGCTTGTCGGCGAGACGGGCGGCAAGGACTTCGTGATCGCGCACCCCAGCGCCGACCAGGCCAGCCTGGCCGCCATCCTGATCCGCGGTGCGTTCGAGTACCAGGGCCAGAAGTGCTCCGCGGCGTCGCGGGCCTACGTCGCGGAATCGGTCTGGACCCGGACCCGCGACGACTTCATCGCCCAGGTCGAGTCGCTGACCATGGGCGACGTGGCGTCCGACCTGTCGCTGTTCCTGGGCGCGGTCATCGACGCCCGGGCGTTCGCCAAGCACGCCGCCGCGATCGACCGGGCCCGCAACACGGCCTCGATCGAGATCCTGGCCGGCGGCAGGTATGACGACACCGACGGCTTCTTCGTCAGGCCCACGGTGCTGGAGGGCTCGGACCCGGCGGACGAGGTCTTCACCACCGAGTACTTCGGGCCGATCCTGGCCGTGCACGTCTACCCGGACCAGGCCTACGACGAGGTGCTCGCCCAGGCGGCGGACGTCAGCCCCTACGCGCTGACCGGTTCGATCCTGGCCACGGACCGCGCGGCGATCGCGCAGGCCACGCAGCTGCTGCGGTACTCGGCGGGCAACTTCTACATCAACGACAAGCCGACAGGCGCGGTGGTCGGCCAGCAGCCGTTCGGCGGCGCGCGGGCGAGCGGCACCGACGACAAGGCCGGCTCGATCTACAACCTGACCAGGTGGGTTTCCGCCCGCGCCATCAAGGAGCTTTTCGTGCACCCGTCCGACTACCGCTACCCGTACATGGGCTGACGGAGTACCGGCATAGGCGCAGGTCGCGGGGTTTCTGGAAGCACGCTGGAGCCTATCGGCGGAGCCTATGACGCTCCGGAGCCTTTCGCGTCGCCGAAGATCGAGTCCATCGCGGTCGCCGCCGAGGTGATCTCGTCGGCGATCTGGTGCCGGTACACGGTCTTCGTCACCGTCGAGTTGACATGCCCCACCGCGTCGGCGATCTGCTCGATGTCGACCCCCGCGTTGCTGAGCACGCTCGCGGAGGAGTGCCGCTGCTCCCGTGGCATCCAGTCCGTCCCGATCCCGGCGCGCCCGCACAGCGTCACGAAGTGCTTGCGCACGTCCTGCGGCCACTCCGGCGCGCCCGCGCCGTCGCCGAACACGATCGTCAGCCCGCGCGTGTCGTATGCCGCGCCGAGCTTCAGCCTCGCCGCGGCCTGCTCCTTGCGCTGCCCGAGCAGAGCCGCGGCGGCGTGCCGAGGCATCCGGATCGTGCGCCTGGACCGCTCCGTCTTCAGCTCCTCCAGGACGAGCGCCCGCTTGCCGGTCACCGGGTCCGGAAGCGCCTTGAGGCACTTGCGGGCGCGGATCACCCCGGCCCTGAAGTCCACGTCCTCCCAGCGCAGCCCGAGCAGCTCTCCCGGGCGCACGCCGCACATCAGCGCCACCGTGACGTAGGCGCGCCACCAGGGGGTCAGGTCGGACGCGAGGAGGGCGCGGATCTGAGGTTTGATTAAGCGCCAGGGCAATGCCGGCTCCGGAGCAACCCTCCCACTTGACTTCAGTCAAGTGCCTTCGTATTCTCTGGGTACTGCTCCCCGTCGTCCTGGCTAAGCCCGGACTGGCGGGGATTATTCATTTTCTGGAGGCTTGTGGTGCCCGACAGGGTCGTAGTTTTCCTTGATTGGCAGAATGTCTACAAGGGTGCGCGCGAGGCCTTCTGCTCATTCGGCTCAGCCCACTGGGAAGGACAGGTCGACCCTGTAGCCCTGGCTCAGCACCTGGCGAGTGACAGTCCGTTCGATCGCCAGCTGCAGCAGGTCCGCATCTACCGTGGCCTGCCTGATGCGACGCGTGACCCGCGGGGTAACGGCGCTTGCCTGCGCCAGGCCGCCACCTGGCGACGTTCCTCTCTCGCGGATGTCACGATGCGGCCGCTCCTCTATCCGCGAGGCTGGCCGGACAGTCACCAGGTGGGGGAACGACCCCGCGAGAAGGGCATCGACATCGCGCTCGCGATCGACTTCGTAACGATGGCGGTACGCGGTGACTACGAGGTCGGCATCCTCATGTCGACGGACACCGATATGAAGCCGGCGCTCGAGGCAGTTGCTGAGCTTACCGGCACACGGGGAATCCGTGCCGAGGTTGCCGCTTGGAAGGCGGTCGGCCAGCAGAACCGGCGGTTGGCCATCAACTCGCGCAGGCTCTACTGCCATTGGGTCGAGAAGGACGTGTTTGATCGGGTGGCCGACCACACCGATTACAGCTCACCCACGTGACGGCTATCACGTGGACGGCAGACCTTGGATACCGCGAGCGAACTCCATCGCATCGCCGCCGAGACGGCTTGGGATAACGGGTCATCCTGACCCGCCTGCCGCGTGCGCTTCGGCTTCCAGCTCGCCGACCCATCCCAGCTCATTCGCCTACACCGCCTGCTCCGTTTCCTTCCGGACCTTCGCCTCCTCGCTCGCGTCCGACGGCACCAGGGCGATGATGGTAATGATGGCGACGCCGATCAGCGAGAGCAGGAATCCGAGCCAGAACCCGGCGGAGCCGCGCCCTGCCCGCTTGCCCACCAGGTATCCGATGAGGCCGGTGATCAGTCCGGCGATGAGGCCGATTAGAGCCTGAAATGGTGACATTTCGTTCCTTCATGCCCATAAGGCGCGGGCCGCGCAACTAGGGCCATTTACTGTCGGCTGCCGAGCGCGTCAGCGGGCGCAAGCTACCCTCGGGTCTGCCAGGTGTACTGGCCACTCCTGGCGGGCGCCGGATGCCCCCCGATTACCCGCCGCGCGCCGCCCCTACTGCAGTTCCTCGGACGGCTCCCACGGGACTTCGTTCTTGGCTACGTCGTAGGTCGCATATCCCGAGTAAACGGAGTCATCGGAATAGGTCACGTGGCACTCCGCCGTCCAGGTATTCCCGGCGTTGTGCTTCACCGTGCGCTTGTAGCAGGTGGCCGCGGTGATCACCGAGTTGTCCTTGGCGACAAGGCCGATGAGGGACTTCTGGAGGCCGCTGGCGATACAGGCGTTCGTGGTGCACGCGGCGCTCGTGCTCGGGGCAGGATCGGGGGTCGGGTCAGCGACTGGCGCCGGGGCCGAGGCCGGGGTGACTACCGCACCCGCGTTGCCCTGCGAGGCGCAGCCGGACAGGGTTGCGATGGCGGCTAGTGCAGTCGACGCGATTAATGCCGATGCGTACTTCATTGCGGCTCCCCTTCCCCAGCGCGGCGTCTCTGGCTAGCCGCGCTCCCAAGGTAGAGACGCTGCGAGGAGAGGGATGGTGTGCAGAGAGTGTAAAGCCGACGCAGTATCGCGACCGCCCCGTGCCCCGGGTGGCTGATGCCGGACACGACCCGATTACGGGACCGTGTCAGGTTTGCACCGTGTGTGCACCGTGTACGACTTCGGCGCGTCCACTGAGGCGGGAAGCACGACGTTGGCGCCGTGCAGGGGGAGGGTGTCATGAAGCACTGGCCGTCTCGTGTCCTGGTCGCGATTAGCGTGGTGGCATCCCTGGCGGCCTGCGGGTCCTCTGGGACCCCCTCAGTCCGCTCCAGCCGTCCCGGCCTCGGCTAGCCCGAGCGTCAGCCCTCCGCTCCCGACTGCCAGCGCGGCGGAATCTCAGTCCCCGACCTGCAGCCCGGCCGCAGTAGTCGCACGTCGCATGGACATAAGGGACTTCACGACGTACACCGCTACCACTGACCCGAATCACCTGCTCGGGCGTCAGGGCGAATACACGAGCAAGATCAACTGGGGCCAGGACCGTGGCAACGGGGACATATTCTCCTCCATTGAGGTGTTCCCCGATGCTGCCGACGCCCAGCTTCGGTACGTGTACCTTCGGGCGTTCCGGCCTCCGCTCGGCGACGGCTACGACTACCTCTATCACGCGGCCATCCTGCGGCTGGCGACCATCTACACGCCTCCGCAGGCCGCAGCGCTGAAGGCCTCCTTCGAGCGCTCCTGCCGGGAGTCCTCCTAGGGAACTGACCGGTTCACCGGCAGCGCCTGACGAGATCCCGGATTGCCTGGTTGACCAGGTCCGGCTGTATCCGTGCTGGATTCGGGACGCTGGCCGCTCGTCCCCTCGGCCGCAGGGGAGTCCACGTCTAGGTGGTCGCAGGCTGCTGACCCTGGTCGATGAGTACGTCGACGCGGAAGCCGTCGAACGCTGGAACCGACCAGCTGAGTAAGCGGCCCGGGCGCCGGGAAACCGTGAGCCAGGGAGCCAGATTAGGGAGCCAACGGCGCTGGATCATCCCGCACTGATCTGGACTATATAAAGGAGCCTCCCGCACTGGATCAGGCGATTCTGTATCGAACCGGACGAGTTTGGACGGAAGGGTTGACCGCACATGGGCTGACGGACCGGCCGGGGGAGACAGGCCGGGGAGATAGGCAAGAAGGAAACGAGCGCTTCCTTCGCCGCAACGGCCCCAGCAGTGCCGCGGTCAGGGCAGCATATGTGCCGTGATAGCTCTCCTGCTGCAGATCATCGGCCATCGGCACCGTCGGCACGTCGCCTCCTTGCTGCTGGCCGCGGTCGCCTGCCTGCTGGTCGGCGCCGGGCTGTTCGCGCTGACCCAGGATCTTCCGTTCACCACCGGCCTGTACTGGGCCATCACCACGGCTACCACGGTGGGGTACGGTGACGTGACGCCGCACAACGGCGCCGGACGCGTGATCGCCTCGGCCGTCATGCTGACCACGATCCCGCTGCTGGCCGCGGTGTTCGCGCTGCTGACCGCCGGGGCAGCGGCCGCCGGAATCCGGAGGATACTCAACGTGGAGGAGCGCTTCCCCGAAGGCACCTACCGGCTCCTGCTCGGGATGAGCCCCACCGTGCCCGCGATCCTTGCCGAGCTCGAGGCGGCCGGGATCCCGGTCGTGCTGGTCGCCGACGTCGACCCGGCCAGTGTCCGGGACGGCGTGCACGTGGTCCGCGGCGACCCGACCGATCCGGCCACGGTCAGGAAGGCCAGGCCGCAGGACGCACAGCAGGCCCTCATCACCTCCGACAGCGACGGCGATGTGCTGGTCAGCGCGGTAATAGTGCGCAAGCAGGCGCCGAACCTGCCGATCACCGCCCTGGTCAGGTCCGCTTCGGTGCGCGAGGCGCTGGCGGAAATCGGCGTCCAGCAGGCCGTCTCGGCGGAGGAACTGCTGGCCCGCACGGTGGCCACCACCCTGGAGACTCCGCACGCGGGCGAGATGGTCGCCCAGCTCGTCGAGTCCGGCCGGGACTTCCTGGCCGAGATCGCCGCGGGGCCCACCGCGATCGGAAAGCCGCTCAGCGTCGTGCGCGGCGAACGCGTCGGGCTGGTGCTCGGCCTGGTACACGCGGGCCGGTTCACCCTGGGCATCGGCGAGGACCCGGTCATCGCGGACGGGGACCGCCTGCTGATAGCCGAGGCCCAGCCAGGAAACAAGGCCGGGGGACACCGCCGCCAGGCGCGATTACCCTGTAGGGCGTAGCCGAACCTCACCTGAGCGACGCACCGGAGGACGCCATTCACCGGCTGGTTCTGTGGAACATCGACCTGACGCTTGTCGATGTCGCCCGGGTGATGAGGTCGGCTTACGCCGAGGCCTTCGGCGTGGTGACGGGCCGGCCGCTGGTCCGGCTGCCGCAGATGCCGGGGTGCAGCGAGTCCGAGATCTTCTTCGACGCGCTGGCCCAGAACGGCGCCGACATGAGCGCGGGCGGGTCCGCCGAGAGCCTGCTGGAGCCGTTCAGCGCCGCGCTGGCCGCCGCCGTCGACAAAAGGCAGGACGACCTGGCCACCCAGGGCCAGCTGATGCCGGGCGCGGCCGAGGCGATGGCGGCCGTCGGCAAGCTCGACGGCGTGGTGCAGAGCGTGCTGACCGGCAACAGCCGGCCGGCCGCCGTGCTGAAGCTGCGCGCCTTCGACCTGGACGGCTTCGTCGATTTCGATATCGGCGGCTACGGCTCCGAGGCATACCCCAAGGGCACGCTGCTGCGGGTGGCGCGGCAGCGCGCGGCGGATGCCCATGGCGTGCGGTTCGACGAGGGCGCCACTGTCTACATCGCGGACTCGCCCCGCGACGTGGACGCGGCACGGATCGGCGGCGCCAAGT
>Ga0209693_10000144_pt1 | contig 26992 bp, 29 predicted proteins | sample HubBroMetageWRM3_FD_188345 | JGI IMG/M metagenome (GOLD analysis project Ga0209693, IMG submission 188345) | Warmed soil microbial communities from the Hubbard Brook experimental Forest, New Hampshire - Hubbard Brook CCASE Soil Metagenome WRM 3... | ecosystem: Environmental > Terrestrial > Soil... | reverse complement strand
GTGTTGGGGACGGCGAAGAGGACTCGTTTGCCGTCGGCGTTTAGCTTCTGGACTTCTGCGAGCATGGCCGGGACTGCGCCGTGGAAGCGGGGCGAGGGCTGAGTGAGGAAAGTGACTGCATCTTCGTCCAGGCTGCGGGTGATGCCGAGGTGTTCGATATCGGCGCCGGGGAGATTCGCGGTTTTTTGCTGCCAGTCTTCTGGCGGCAAGTAAAGATCCTCGGGACGAACCAGATTGCCTACTCCGCTGCGCTCATGGGCTTCCTGAACGCGGGTCCAGAAACGGTCGAATTCTTGCTGGAGCTGATCGGGTTCGTCGAGAAGGACCGCGGCGCTGGGAAGTAGATCGAAGATGCTGCTGTCGGCTCCGGCTACGGGCGAGTAGAACTCCCAGCCGGGGAAAACGTTGACTCCCCCGGCACGGACTGCGGCTTCGACGATTTCTTCATTGCCGACGATGCGCTTGCCGCTCAGGCGGGTGTGAATTGCGCCGAGCAGATGTTCGCTAACCGGGGTTTCGGTGAGCGGAAGAAGCAGCGCCTCGTCTACGGGGTTTGAGGAACGCTGCGAGGCGGGGTCGAATTTGCGGATGGAATCGGCTTCGTCGCCGAAGAATTCGATGCGCAGGGGGCGGTCGGCTTCGGGCGAGTACACGTCGAGGATGCCGCCGCGCACTGCGTATTGGCCGGGCATCTCGACCACGTCAGTGGAGGTGTAGCCGACAGTATTGAGGTGGGCGAGTAGAGCCTCCAGATCGAAGGTTTCGCCGCGGCGAACGGTGCGGGCGAGGTCGGCGTAATAGTCGCTGGAGCGGAGGCGAATCGCCGTGGCTGCTACTGGCGAGACGACGATGGAGGCGGAGCCGGTTGCAATCTTCCAGAGAGCAGTGGCGCGTTCTTCCTGCAGTTCGGGATGCGGCGAGAGATTCTGGAACGGGAGCACGTCGCGCGCTGGGAGGGATATGACGGAATCGGGATCGCAGGCTGCGGTGAGTTCACAGAAGCTGCGGAGGACTGGCAGGAAGTCTTCGACGGCGCGGTTATCGTTGACGACAAAGATGAGCGGGCGGGCGGCGGCGCGTTGGAAGAGCACGAGCAGTAAGGCTTTTGCGGTGGGAGTGAGGCCGGAGACACGAAGCCGCCCCGTGCCCTCCTTGAGGTGGGAGGCTACACGCGTGAAGGCGGGAAGCATTTCTACGTCCGTGAAGAGTTCGCGGACGAAGGGAAGAAGCATGCAGGATTATTTTAGCAGGAGCGGAGGTGGAGAGGACCGCTACCGATTCCAGTGAGTTCGTGGTGGTGCCGCCTTGCTGCGCTCGGCGGAACGGCCGAAGGCGGCCGTTCCCACATGGTTCTTTTTCACGACCGCAGTATCGGGCGGGTCAGGCAGGTGGGGCCGCCGCTGCCGTTTATGCAGAGTTCGTTGGCTGGGAAAGTGCGGACATCGAATGTGGCTTGACGGAGGCGGGTGTTTGTCTTTTTATTTTCTTCGATGGCCAGCAGGCGCTTTTCGCCGAGTGCCAGGACGTTGCAGGCCAGCGTGTCGCGCTCGGAGGCGGCGATTTCGATGAAGTTGAATGCGCGGGACTGGAGCAGTTGGACGGTCTCGACTGCCAGCCATGGAAGATCGACCAGCGCCGTGTGTTCATCGAGCAGGCTGATCAGCGACATCAGGTGCAGGCACGTGGATGGGCCCGGGCCGTAGGGCAAGGGCGCGGAGAAAACTTGCACTCCCTTGGGCGCGAGCAGATCGCGGATCTGCTGAATGCCCGCGGCATTGGTGCGGTAGCCTTGGCCGATGAGCAGAGTTTTCGCGTCGAGCCAGACCATGTCTCCGGCTTCGGCAGTACCGGGAAGCACGATTGTGCCGAGCGTCGGGATGTCCAAGGTCTCAAGAAACGCGGCGTGGCACGGACCTTCGGCTATGCGATTGGGCTTGCCGGGACGGAGCACGATCAATCCGTAATCGGTGGGAAGGGATGCGTCGTGCGCGTAGACGGCGTCGAGTGAAAGATGCGGCGCGGGGGGCATCTCCACAACTTCGGCGCCTGCTATTTTTAGCTCACGGCAGAGCGCTTCATGCTGGGACTGCCCTGTGGCGAAGTCGGGTGCATGCTGGAAGCCGAGTTCTTGCCAGCGGGCCGCGCGGTCCGGCTGGTTCCAGCCGGCGGTGCGGGGAGAGCAGACGAGGACGCGCTCCAAAACACGCGTCATGGAATGGCCGTTGAAACGCGTGCTTGTGGCTGCCTCGGGCATTTTTGTCTTTGTCGCGCAACGTTTCTGAACCTGCTGCGCCTGGTAGGAATCTATATGGGCATTATGGCAAAAGCAACCTGGGAAGGCGCGGTACTGGCCGAGAGCGATGCGACGGTCGAGGTTGAGGGGAATCAGTATTTTCCGCCGGATGCGATCCGCAAGGAATATTTCAAACCTAGCGACGCGCACACGGTGTGTCCGTGGAAGGGCACGGCGAGCTATTACGATGTCGAAGTGAAGGGCAAACGGAATGCCGGGGCGGCGTGGTTTTATCCGGAGCCGAAGCCGGCAGCGAAGCAGATTACGGGGTATGTGGCGTTCTGGAAGGGCGTGACGGTGGAGAAGTAATCGCGATGGAGACTTTCGCTGAAGGCTCGCGAGTACGGTCGAGAGCTAAACCGCTGCGGCTGAAGCCGCACTGGGCGTGGCCAGACTTGCGGCACGACTGAAGTCGCGCCCTTCCCGACCGGTAGATGCGAGAGGTGCCGGAAGCCTGCTAGAACTCGACGTGGGCGCGGAAGGAAGGCACGAGCACCGGACCACGGTCGCGGTTGTAACCGGGGTCTACGATGTGCTGCAGGCCCGGCGCGAGATAAATGCCGCGCCACACGTGGACCGTGTAGTAAGACTCCACGATATTTTCGCGGCCGTAATTCAGAGCGCCATCGCCGAGCAGGAAGCCGAGGCCACCATCGGCGAGGTAGGTTTGGTGATCCTTCTTGATTGCGTTTGAGACGAAAGCAATGCCAGCGCGGTCCTGCTTGCGATGCCACCACGCGCCCTTGGCGCCAAGTCCCTCGGCGAATGTTTGATCGACTTCGGTGTAGGCGAAGGATTCGGTCTTGCCGTTATCCCAGCCGAAGCGGGCGAAAGCGGTGAGGTTGGGCAGGAGATTCTGCTCGAGGTTGATTCCAAAACCGTACTTGCGCGTGATGTGCCAGGGATGGTCAGTGATCACTGGAATGGGTGTGAGGCCGGCCTCAAAGTTGGCGACCGCATCGCGATAGATGCCCATGTTCGCGTAGTTGGTGTAGGCCAGCAGACGCATGACTCCTGGTTTCCTTGGTATGAAGCCCCGACGCAATTCGTATTCGAAGTTCTCCGCGTGGGCTTGCCACGGCTTCCAAACCAGATCAATTCCGTTGGCGATTTTCGGCATCAGGGCTTCGGCGAAACGGAATCCCCAGTTGCGGTCTTCGTAGTCGGCGGTTGCTCCAACGGTGTAGCCGCGGGTGTCGGCGGCATAGTCCCAGGCGCCGTTGTTGTCGGTGGTCCAGTTGATGAATTGAAGGTGGGTATCGGCGCCCACGGAATTTATGTCGAAGAAATCGGGCATGCTGAATTTGCCGAAGCGGATCTCCAGACGGCGGCGCGGGAGTTCGTCGAAGAGGGAAAGCCAGCTACGCTGGTTTTCGACTTTATCTTTGCTCAGAGCAAACACTTTGTGAATCATGCCTCGGCCCAGATAGGGCGCTTTGCTCAGCAGGGGATTGCGGACGATATCGAGATCGGTGTTGCCTGCCAGCCCCAAGCCGGTGCTGAGCGCGGCTCCGCCGGCTTCTTCGATGTCGACCAAAAGTTCGGTGGAGTTATCGAGGCGCACGCCAGTGTAGAGAGTCATGACGCGGGACGTGGCCTTCTCGTAATCGGGACTGAGACTGTGCGAGCCGCTGTAGTCCGCGTGGAATGGGGGATGAGTCTGGAAGATGAAGTTGGCCTGGCCGGAGAGCCAAAAGCGCGAGTCTTTGAAATGAGGGAACATCGCTTCGGCACTGTCGTCGGGCTGAGGATCGGCCGGGCTCGGCGGGGCGGCGGTGCTGTCCTGCGACGCCGAGTCAGGCTTCGCAGCGGAGGGCGCGTCCGGTTGCTGGGCCCGCGCCAGACGAGCGGGGCCGAGAGCAGTAGCAGCCCAGAGCAGAAGCAAAAGGCAGCGTGCGCCAAAACGTGCGAATTGGGCTTGCTTTCTCATAATTGCTGCGTACCGCGACCTAATTCTCCGTCTTGGCTTAACGTGAATATACCACATGAAGTTAACTATGGTTAATAACGCGTGCGGCGACAGGTGCATCACGCAATACCCGGGCTGTGCGTGCCGTCAATCAAACCGAGCCTACGCAGGGTTAGTTAAAGGAATGTTACAAGCCGGGTTCAGGGATTCTCGAACACTTGTTGTAGCATACCCCCGTATAGTATAGTCAAGTGGAAAATCAACCTGGGAGCTGGACATGGCTCATACGCTGCGTGAAAAAGAAAAACTTAAACTCCGGGTGAGGCGCATTCGAGGGCAGATTGACGCTATGGAGCGGGCGCTTGATGAAGGCAAGGACTGTGGAGACATATTGCAACTGATCACAGCTGCGCGCGGCGCGATGAACGGGCTGATGGCTGAGTTGCTGGAAGATCATGTCAGATTTCATGTCCTCGATCCATCGCGCAAAACGACCTCCGAGCAGGCGATTGCGGCGGACGAATTGATGGAGATTGTGCGCTCGTATCTTAAGTGAGGCCGGCGGAATGTCCGGGAAAATCAATAAGGACAGCCCGGAGCCCCCGAAGCTGTCCTTGAACCCTCCCGGTTAGAAGGGCAACGTGATGAAGTGAAGGTACCTGTGAGATGTTGCGCAATGATGGCGAAATCGTGAATATCTGATTAATTATTTTCCGCAGGCGCTGTTATAGTAGTCAGTCTTGTTGCACGGAAGCGAGCCAAACGCGCGACTAATGCGTCGCAAAGACCGCGACGCTTCGCGCGGCTCGCCCAGATCCCTCGCTGCGCAAAAACGCTTGCTCGGGATGACAGTCACCTGCGAGAGTTCATGCCTTCCACAACGTCTCGAAAGGTCGAGCAGTCGCGCCGTTTGCAGCAACGTGCCGAGAGCATGATTCCTGGCGGAGTGAACTCGCCGGTGCGTGCTTTTGGTGCGGTGGGCGGCGATCCGCCGTTTATTGTGCGCGGGAAGGGCTCGCATATCTGGGACGCGGACGAGAATGAATACATCGACTACGTTGGCTCGTGGGGACCGCTGATTCTTGGTCATGCCGCGCCGGACGTGCTCGACGCCATCGTGGCCGCGGCTTGCAACGGCACGAGTTTTGGAGCTTCGACGCCCGCCGAGGCGGATCTTGCGGAGTTGGTGTTGGCCGCGTTTCCTTCCATGCAGAAAGTTCGCTTCGTAAGTTCCGGAACCGAAGCGACCATGTCGGCTATCCGCCTGGCCCGCGCCTACACCAAGCGCAAGTACATTATGAAATTCGAGGGCTGCTACCACGGGCATTCGGATTCGCTGCTGGTGAAGGCTGGTTCGGGAGTGGCGACTCTCGGTATCCCCGGATCGGCGGGCGTTCCCGAGGAATTCATCCAATTCACGCTGGCCTTGCCGTTTAACGACATCAAGGCGGTGGAATATGCTTTTCAGAAATTCAAACATCAGATTGCCTGCGTCATTGTGGAGCCGGTGGTGGGAAACATGGGATGTGTTCCCGGCGCGGACGATTATCTGGTCGCCCTGCGATTGATTACGGAGCGCGAGAGGTCGGTGCTGATTTTTGACGAAGTGATGACCGGATTTCGCGTGGCTTTCGGAGGCGCGCAGGAAATCTACAATATTCGTCCTGACCTGACGACTTTGGGCAAGATCATTGGCGGAGGCTTACCGGTTGGCGCCTATGGCGGTCCGAGCGAGATTATGAATCTGGTGGCGCCGCTGGGGCCGATGTATCAGGCGGGCACGCTATCCGGAAATCCGCTGGCGATGGCCGCGGGCAGTGCAATGCTGAAGAATCTGCACGATCATAAGCAGGAGATTTATCCGCGGATTGAGAAGTTGAGCGGCGAACTGGTTGAGGGCGTGGCCGCGGCTGCGAAAGAAGCGGGCGTTCCGCTCTCGCACAACCGCGTGGGGTCGATGTTTACGTGGTTTTTCACGCCGGGACCGGTAACGGATTGGGATTCTGCGTCGAAATCGAACACTGAGGCTTTCGGCAAGTTTTTCAGGGCAATGCTTGATAGCGGAGTGTATCTGCCTCCGTCGCAGTACGAAGCGGCGTTTTTGGGCTCGATGCATACTGACGAGGATGTTCAGCGGACGATTGCGGCGGCGAAATCGGCGTTTGCGGGGATGAAGGGATAATTTACCGCAGAGTCACAGACGCGTGGAGAAATTCCAAGAAACCAAGACGACTGTAGCTATTGGCCTGACGTAACGGCTGACTCTTCAATCATCTGAGGAATTGTTACGAATTCATATCCCTCGGTCTTGTAGCGCGCAATCAGGTGATCGGTGGCGATCACGGTTTGGGAGCGGTCTGCTCCCATTTGCTTGTGGCCGCCATCGTGCAGAAGGATCACGTCGCCGCCGCGCATCTGTTTCGCGACTTTCCTTTCGATTTCCTCGGCAGGCGGCGCGCTCCAGTCGTAGCCGGTTACGTTCCACATAACTGGCTCTAGGCCCAGTTCGCGGGCTATGCGGAGCACAGCAGGACGGCGTCCTCCGAAGGGAGGGCGGAAGAGATTGGAGGGTTCGCCAATCGCATCCCGTAAAGCGGAGCGGCAATGGGTGAGTTCCTGCCGGATCTCGGCTTCGCTCCTGAAGATCAAAAGAGGATGAGTGAAGGTGTGGTTGCCGACGACGTGCCCGCCCTGGACGATCGCGCGGACAATTTGCGGCCGCTGCTCGACGTAGCGTCCAATCAGGAAAAAAGTGGCGTGTACATTGTGCTTCGCGAGGACTTCCAGCAGGCGTGGCGTATGCGCGTCGTTTGGGCCATCGTCGTAGGTCAGTGCGATCTGGCGCGAGCCAGGGTCGAGTCCGATGAAGGTTCGTCCATGCCATTGCGCCGTCGGAGCCATGGACTGGTAGCCGACGGTGATCGCGGCTGCGGCGGAGGCGGCACACGTTAGAGCTGTGACCAGCATGGAGGGATTGTAGAGCATTGAGTAATTGAGCGATTGTGTGATCGAAGATCGTACGATCCTCTTCAAATTGCACAATCACGCGATCGCTAAATCGCTCAATTTCTGCTGTTAACTCTTCCCTCAATTGCCACTCGGCTCCATCCGAGCTATCCTGCAACTTCCGAATTATTGCGAGCCCATGGCCAATCTCTTCGAGCTGCCCCGTTACATTGCAGTGGAAGGTCCGATCCGAGTCGGCAAAAGCACGCTGGCGCGAATTTTGGCAGAGCGGCTGAACGCGCAGCGGGTGATGGAGCCGGAATCCAATCCGTTCCTCGGAGCTTTTTATGGGGGCGAACGCGGCGCGGCGTTTCAAACTCAGTTTGCCTTTCTCGTGCAGCGGTTCGAACAGCTGCAGGCGCTCGACCTGGGACCCCGCTCGCAGAAGACGGTGGTCGCCGACTACATCATCGAAAAAGATAAGCTCTTTGCCTGCCTTAATCTCACCGATCAGGAACTCGACACTTACAACCGCTATTACAACCACTTCCGCGAGCAGTTGCCTACGCCCGACCTTGTCATTTACCTGCAAGCCACGCCTGAGGTGCTGAAGAAACGGCTGAAGAAAAAAAATGCTCCGGGTGAGCGTGCTGTGAGCGATGAATATCTCGAGGAAGTGGTCAAAGCGTATGAACACTTCTTTTTTCACTACACGTCGTCGGATCTGCTGATCGTCAACACTTCGGATATCGACTTTGTTGACCGCAATGAAGACTTGCAGGAACTGCTGCGCAAGGTTACCGAGCCGATCAAGGGGACGCAGTACTTCCTGCCGCTGGGCGGGCAGGAAGCGATGGGAGCGTAGGGAAGCATTGTTGGGCGCGGTTTTTGAAGCGAAAGGAGATTCTACTTCGGGATGATTCGCACAAATTTTGTTGTAGCACTCGTGCTATTCGCTCTTCCTGTATGCGCCCAGCGTGGCGAATCTGCCAAGCCGGCGGCCGATGCCAGCGCGACTCCCGCGACAGAAAAATCCGCCGACTCGAAATCCGCCGAGCCCATGAAGAATCCTCTGCCCGCGGACAAGTCTGTGCCGCAGACGATCACCGTGAATGGCGAGACACTTCACTACACGGCGACAGTCGGCACAATCACGCTGAAAGGCAAGGATGACAAGCCCACCGGCGTGGTGATGTATACGGCATTCACGCTAGACCAACCAAAAGGCGACCAACCAAAGCGCGACGAACCAAAGCGCGACGAATCAAAAGGCAAAAACAAAGACAGCGACAGCGGATCGCACCGGCCGGTCACGTTCGCTCTCAATGGCGGCCCGGGGGCATCGTCCGTCTATCTGAACCTGGGCGCGATCGGGCCCAAGCATATTGCGTTTGCGAATGAAGGCGACTCACCTTCGGACCCGGCGACGCTTACCGACAATCCCGGCACCTGGCTCGACTTTACTGACATGGTCTTTATCGACCCGATCGGCACGGGATTTTCGCGTTCTCTGGTGGACGAGGCGGAGACGAAGAAGCTTTTCTATGCACCCAAACCGGACATCGAGTATCTCTCGCTCGTGATCTACAAGTGGCTGGTGCAGAACAATCGCTTGCTGGACAAAAAATATCTGGTCGGCGAGAGCTATGGCGGATATCGCGGGCCGCTGCTGACGCATTATCTGCAATCCACACTGGGCGTTGCAATGAACGGCCTTGTGCTGGTGAGTCCGTATCTGAACCCGGAGAAAGGCGACGGGGACCTGTCTCCGATTCCCTGGATGATCGATCTGCCGTCGATAACGGCCGCGCATCTGGAATCCGAAGGCAAGCTGACTGACGCTGCGATGCAGCAGGTGATGGCGTACACACGCGGAGACTATGCCGAGGCGCTGCTGAAAGGCCGCAGTGACCCGGCTGCTACCGACGCGATGATCGCGCATGTAACCGAAATGACGGGGCTTGATCCGAAGTTCGTGAAGTTTGCCGGCGGCCGGCTGGACATTCGAGCCTATCTCCGCGAGGTGCACCGGACACAAGGATTAATCGGCAGTGTGTACGACTCGAACGTCACCGCACCCGATCCGTTCCCCTATGCCCCGACCCAACAAACCGGAGATCCGATTCTCGAGAGCATCATCGCGCCCACGACCACGGCTATGGTGGACTTCATCACGCGAACGGTTGGATGGAAGACCGATGCGCGCTACGAGGCTCTGTCGAGTGACGTCAACCGGCAATGGGATCGCAATGATGACCTGCGTAAGGGTGCGGTGAGAGACCTGCGCGAGTCGGTTGCTGCCGATCCTAAACTGCGCGTGCTGATCGTGCATGGATGGAACGACCTCTCTTGTCCATTCATGGGATCGGTACTTAGCGTGGACCAGATGCCGATCATGGGGGATGCGAACCGCGTGCAGGTCCATGAGTTTCCCGGTGGCCACATGTTTTACACGCGTACTTTGAATCAGGATGCGCTGCATAAGTTGGCGGGGACCATGGTGGAGACGCATTAACAGGAGAGTGTCGTTCGCAACCGGTGCTACTCGATCTGATCCCGCGCCGCAATCCGGCCCTTATGCATAGAAGAATCGGTGTTTTCCTGCTCGGTTCGTTCCTCGCAGTTATCTTTGTAGTTGTGTCAGTGGCACAAGAGACGCCCAGGCCGTTAGATGTCAGGGCGCGCGACGTGCTTTCACCGATTCGCGGCAATCTGGTCGCGCCCGGGCTGAAAGAGCCAGTCAGTGTGCTTCGAGATCGCTGGGGCGTTGCGCACATTTACGCCAAGAATCAGCACGATCTCTTTTTTGCGCAAGGCTTTGTAGTGGCCCAGGACCGGCTCTTCCAGATGGAGATGTGGAAGCGCGCAGGTCAGGGCCGTTTGGCCGAGGTGTTGGGCCCATCGGCGGTGCAGCGTGACATCAATGCCAGGCTGCTTCGTTACCGGGGCGACATGAAGGCCGAGTATGAGAGCTACTCGCCGGACGCCGAGGCAATCCTGAGTGCTTTCACCGACGGGATCAATGCCGAGATACGCTCACTCACGGCAAAAACAAAAACAAAGAAGACCGGCCCCGGCTTGCCGATCGAGTTTCAGCTGGCCGGTTTCGCGCCGGAGCCCTGGAAGCCACAGGATTGTCTCAATCGAATGGCGGCATTTTCCGTGACTGGAAATGCGTTCAGCGAGCTTCGTGATGCTGAGCTGATCGCGAAGCTTGGTGTGGAGAAGGCCAGCGCCGTTCTGAGCCTTGATCCGAAGGTAAAACTTGACCCCGCGGCGGGCGTGGATTTGGGCGGACTGACTCCGTCACTTCTCAAGAACCTCATCGGAAGCGATGCGAGGATCGAGTTTCCGTCGGACGGCAAGCAAGGCAGCAATGATTGGACGATCTCGGGGAGGCTTACATCCACGGGCAAGCCGATTTTGGCCAACGATCCTCATCGCGTGGTGGCGGTGCCCTCGTTGCGTTACATCGTCCATCTGGTAGCTCCTGGCTGGGATGTGATCGGCGCGGGCGAGCCGGGTTTGCCGGGAATCGCTGTGGGTCACAATCAGCATATTGCGTGGGGATTCACGATCTTCGGACTCGATCAGCAGGATCTGTACATCGAAGATCTGAATCCGCAAGATCCGCTTCAATACAAGACGGCGAATGGATGGGCGCGGATGCAGGTGGAGCACGAAAGCATCGCAATCAAAGGAAAGCCGCCGGTGGAAGTCGACTTGAAGTTTACCCGTCATGGTCCCGTACTTTGGGAAGACGGCAAGCGCGCTCTGGCACTTCGATGGGTTGGCGCCGAGCCCGGTACCGCGGGCTATCTTGGATCTCTGGCTGTCGACCGGGCGACGAACTGGAACGAATTCGAAGACGCCATGAAGCGCTGGAAGGTGCCGTCGGAGAACATTGTCTATGCCGACATCGACGGCAATATAGGGGAGCACTCCACTGGTCTGACGCCACTGCGAAGAAATTGGACCGGGCTGTTGCCGGTGCCTGGGGCTGCGGGGGAGTACGAGTGGTCAGGATACGTACCGAACTCGGAACTTCCCCACAGTTTCAATCCATCCAGCGGGTTTGTCGCAACCGCAAATCACAAGATGATCCCGGAGAATTATCCATACAACGTCGGCTTCGAATGGGCTCCTCCTGATCGCGTGCATCGTATCGAGGAGGTTGTCTCTGGCATTCGGGACAGCGGGAAGAAGATAACTCTGGAGGATATGGAGAAGCTCCAGACTGATGTTGTGTCACTGCCGGCGCGTCAGTTAGTGAACCTGCTGAAAGAGTCGTCGCCGAACCCAACGCCAGCGACGCAAATGATGCAGGGATGGGATGCGACGCTGAGTAGAGAGTCCGGAGTTGCCGCGCTTTATGAAGTTTGGCTCAAAGAACTGCGAAAGGTAGTCGCCGAGAAGGAAGGGGTTGCATCCCTTCAAGACGATTGGGAATTGGAGAACGTATTCGAATATCTTTCGGATCCGTCGCCGCAGGTCTTCGGAGCTGATGCGGTCGCAGGCAGAAACCAGGTGTTGCTGCAAACTCTCGAATCCGCGTGGAAGCAGACTGAACAACTGCTAGGCACCGATCCGCGGTCGTGGTCATGGGGCCGGTTGCATACGATTCAGTTCCGGCACTCGCTGGACTGTTTGCCTGACGCCGCGACATTGCTTGATTTGGGACCGTTGTCGCGTCCGGGCGATGGCACCACGGTGAATGCCACCTGGCCAGGCAATAAGTACGAGCAGGAGGGTGGTGCGAGCTATCGAGAAATCCTGGACACGGCCGATTGGGACCATTCGTTAGCCGTAAATACTCCGGGACAAAGCGGACAGCCGGGATCGCCACATTATTCGGATCTGCTTCTGCTGTGGGATAAAGGCGAATATTTTCCGTTGCTTTATTCGCGTAAGGCAGTGGAGATGAATGCTCGGGATCGGTCGATGCTGGCGCCGAAGTGAGGTCCCCGTCGATACTCGTAACGTATTGAATATAAATATGCTTATCGATCAGTCGCAGGCTCCGAAGTAGCGGCTGGTCATTCCCGCTCACTGAGGGTAAAATTGTTCCAGCATCCACGAAGATGCTGAACAGGCTCTATCCGGCCGAGCCGGAGGGGCACTGGAGGCCATGATGAGTCTCACCCCGATCGGCGGGCATCCCGGCTTCACTAGTCCGGGTACGACCCGCGAGAAAATCACAACCGCTTCTCTGCGGGAATACAAACTCCACCACGAACCGATCACTTGCCTTACCGCCTACGATTACGCCACTGCGCGCCTGGTGGATGAAGCCGGCATCGAGATGGTTCTGGTGGGCGATTCCCTTGCCCAAACTATTCTCGGCTACGAAAACACGCTCTCGGTCACCATGGACGAGATGCTGCATCACGTAAAGGCGGTGCGCCGCGGCGTGAAGCACGCGTTGTTGCTCGCGGACATGCCTTACGGGTCTTATCACGTTGACCCGGAAAGCGCCTTGATTAACGCCACGCGCTTTGTGAAGGAAGGCGGCGCGGAAGTGGTGAAGATCGAGGGCGGCGAAAAACGTGCCGAGCTGATCCGCCGCATCATTGACGCCGAGATTCCGGTCGCCGGCCACATCGGGCTGACGCCGCAATCGGTCAATATGATGGGCGGCTACAAGGTGCAGGGGAAAGATCTCAGCGGCATCGATCAACTGATGCGCGATGCCATGGCGCTCGATCGCGCTGGCGTGTGCTGCATTGTGCTGGAGGGAATTCCGCGCGAAGTGGCGGCCATGATTACGGCCGAGGTGGGCACGCCGACCATCGGGATTGGCGCCGGTCCGGAGTGCGATGGCCAGGTGCTGGTGTTCCACGACCTGGTAAACCTGACATTTACGGCGTCAGCGAAGTTTGTGCGCCGCTACGGCGACGCCGCCGCTCTGATCAGCAACGCGGTGTGCGCGTATCGGGCTGATGTGAAGTCGCTGCAATATCCGTCAGATGAGGAGTCCTATCATCTACATCGAGAGACGAAAGCCGGGCTGGACACTGTGCTGGCGCGGAAACGGGCGCTGCGGCGCTAGAAAATACTTGCCACGGATTTACATGGATCCCACGGATAGATCTTAAGATCGGCTTCGAGCATTACGGGCTGGCTTGGTGCTAGGCTATATTCGTCAGGAGGTTGCTATGACTCACTTCTTGCCTGGGTTTTTTCTGCCGTTTCTCGGTTTTGGGTTCGTCATGTATTTTCTGCCTTCGATCCTTGCGCTTGCGCGCAATAAGCGAGATACGACTGCGATTGTGCTGCTGAATTTGCTTCTAGGCTGGACCATGATCGGATGGGTGGTCGCGTTGGTCTGGGCGGTGAAGACGGACGTTCCTGCGGTGGTGCGGTGAGTTTTTCTACCGCCTGGCGCCGACTCGGGCGAGCCGGCCTGGTATCTGTTTTGATGGTGAGCTTCGGGATCGCCTGTTCGCAGCGGAACGCGCCCCCGCCGCCGGATGCGGCTACTCTTCTGCAGGCAGTTGCTCCGGCCGATCCGGCGAAGTATCCGTCCGTGTCCCTGCAAGAAACCAGGTCGGGAGAAACCAAGCTGGGAGGAACCAGGCATTGGAGCAATCCCTATCTCGTCATCCGTCCCGAGGCGGTCGGCCTGCTCACCAGCATCACCGCCAATGAAGAACAGATTTTGAAACCGGAAGAAGTTTTGAACGCGCTGGCGCGGCTGCCCGCATCTGCCTGGCCTTACGGGCGCGCAGTCGCGATTCTGGTGGAGGAGAAGCCCGCTGCTTCCGAAGCGGACAAAATCGCGATTCGACGAAACCGCGGAATTGTGGCGGGTGACCTCGAAAGCGCGCAGGTTGCGATCGATTGGATCTCCACCCCCTGAAGCGATCTTCCGAGCGATGAAAATCTACGAGACCATCGAAGAGATGCGGGCGGCGTGCCGTGCAGCGCGGCGTGGCGGCCAGAGATTGGGATTCGTGCCCACCATGGGAGCGCTGCATGAAGGGCACTTGTCGTTAGTTCGAGCGGCTATGGCCGCTTGCGATATTGTGGCGGCATCGATTTTTGTAAATCCCGCGCAATTTGGTCCGAATGAAGATCTGGCGAGATATCCGCGAGATTTCGAACGCGACCGCGACTTGCTGGCGAAAGAAGGAGTGGAATCACTTTTCGCACCGTCGGTTGAGGAGATGTATCCCGCGGGCGCGGTGACCTGGGTTACGGTGGAAGAGCTGAACGGCAAGCTTGACGGGCGTTCGCGGCCCGGACATTTCCGCGGAGTCACCACGGTGGTGGCCAAGCTATTTCACATTATCGAGCCGGATGCAGCCTTTTTCGGGCAGAAGGATGCGGCGCAGCTAGCGATCATTCGCCGCATGGTGCGCGACCTGAGGTTTCCCGTGGAGATTGTCGCGGGCGCGATTGTGCGCGAGGCGGACGGATTGGCCATGAGTTCGCGCAACGCCTATCTCGATTCCGCGCAGAGACAACAGGCTTTGGTGCTGCACCGTGCGCTGAGGAGAGTGAAAAAGTCGTGGGAAGCCGGCGAGCGCGATGTGGTGAAGCTCGTCGCCGTCGGCCGCGAAGAAGTTGCAGGAGAAAAATCGGTGCGCCTCGACTACTTCGAGATCGTCGATCCGGACGGCCTCGATCCAGTCAAGAACCTCGCCGGCGGCGCGCTGGTCGCGGTGGCAGCGTTCGTAGGCACGACGCGGCTTCTCGACAACATTCTGCTTCCGAAATATTGATTAGTGCTGCGGACGATCAGCGGCAGAATCCGCCTGCGCAGTAGCCGAAGAGGTATAAGCAGGAGCCTGCGTGTCGTGCACCAGTCTGTCGCGCACCAGCCGCTCGCGCACCATGGTTTCGATTTGCGACCAGAGGTGAGCATCGCATTCGCTCTGCATGTGGTCCGGAATGAAGACGTGATCAGCCCAGGAGGCGCCGGGGCACTGCACGGGATTCTTTCTGTAATCCACGAGATAGTTTCCCAGAATCGCAGTTCTGTCGGGGTCGGCTGCGACGATCCGCGGACGACCGTGGATGATGCCGTGCGGCTGGTAAAAGTTCACGGCCTCGGCGACGTTACCGGGAATCACGGAATCGTTCTGCCCGACTTTTGCGACGCTATCGACCTGCACGGTCAGCATAACGGGCACGCCCACGCGCTGCAGGTCGCGGGCCAGCGTCACGGCCGCGGACGCTCCCCAGCTGTGGCCGTAGAGGATGATGCGGGCCCGAGCTTTTTCTTCTGCGGAAAGAATGCCGTCGCGGTTGGTATCGAGAAGGCGGAGGATAGCGTCGTAGGCTTGCTTCCTGCGGCGGTTCTCAAAAACCCGGACATAAGTATCGTTGGCGGCATTTCGTTGCATCCGTTGTGCGAACTGAACCGGGCCCTGGTGCAGGTTGTCATGCCTGACAAAGCCGCCGACGAAGCCGATCACAATGTTGGAAGGAGCCACAGGTGTCTGCGGCCGGACTGCATCCACCGCCCGGGAGAGTTCCGGCACAATCGCGGCTAGAATCGTGAGGGTGACAAGCGAAGCGCGAAATAAACTGAACCGCCGCATGCAGGTTCCTACGCAATCAGATGACCTGTTCCGTTCGGAGGATGCCGAAAAAACAACCGGGCGGAACATGGGCCGGCGTTTCAGCGAAATACCTTGAGTAGAGCGGCTTTCCGCACATTCGACCCGACCGACAGTCTACACCCGTTTGTCAAATTTCAAGCGTGCTCTAGTTTCGGGAGGTGTTTTTCGTCCGGAAAGGAAAGCGTTTCCGGCGAGGATGTATCGCAGCCGCTTGTCGGCTGCCTTGCTGATGCCGATGCGGGGGGTGGTTTTGATGTTTCTGGCGTGGAAGCCATCGTCCCCGATCCACAAGCCGGAATGAGTCGAAGTCAGATCGCCGCCGTTGTCACGCGTGCGGGTGATGCCGAAGGCCTCGGCCAATCGCCCGGGGCCGCTGGTGAGGCGAATTAGATCCCGCGGTCCGCGCACTTCGATTTTTCGCGCCTGCGCCATCTCTTCGACGCCGCGCAACGGCTCGACTGCGCGGAACAGCACGCCTCCCGCCCTGCCGTCACGCTCGCACGACACATTCAGACAGTAATGATTGCCATAGATGAAATAAACATAGGCGTAGCCGGGGGGGCCGAACAGCACCGCAGTGCGCGCGGTGTTGCCGGCGGCGGAGTGGGAGGCGGGATCGTTTTTCCCAAGATAAGCTTCGACTTCGACGATGCGGGCGGTGAGAAACTGCCCGTCGCTGTGGCGCACCAGCACCTTGCCGAGAAGTTCGCGAGCTACGCGCCGCGGCCCGCGGGCGAAGAACGCGCGATGAAGAGGCTGAAATTTTTCCCGATTGACTTTACTTGGCGGTGTGCCCATGCCAGCGAAATCTTAAATGCTAGACAAGGCTTTCGCCCGCCTAAATTGGTCTGGGTTCCGTATTCCTGGCGGCCGTGACGTTGGATGGCGAATCGTCGAACGATTTGCCTGGTTCAAAAGCCAATTTTTCGTGCTTCGAGCCAACTTTCCTTATGATGTCATGCCAGCCGTCGTCCCAGCTGATACGAGCTTCTCCATCAACTAAAACCCACCTGCCGTGGCTCTCGCCATGCGTCTTCTTGGCTTCGCCGTCGGCTTCGAGGGTGATATAGAAATTGCCGCCGTCTCCACCCATGCCCACCTCCCACTTGCCCACGAAGTGGTTCCGGCTGGGCAACGAAGCACTGTCGGCGGGTTCGAAATCAATGCGGGCGATGGTGGCAGGAAGGTTCTGGTGGTGTCCATCTTTGAAGACGATCACGACGGGAGACTTGAAGTCGATGCGGGCAATCTCCTCCAGGTCAAGGGTTTGGCGGGTCCCGTCCTTGAAAACGATAGCGATCGATCCGGAGTTGTCGGCTGCCGCAGCAGTCCCGGTGAGGCTGCCGGCGGCAAGCACGAGTATGGCGAGAATCGAGACGGCTTTCACACTTTTTCGCATGGTTGTTCTCCCGCGGAGTCTGCAAGGAGCACGAACAGTGCTTCCTGGATGATGGTACGCTCTGAGGCGCAAGTTTGTTCCACGCGTGGTTCGGTCTATGCGGCGCCTTTCGCCGACTCTTTCAGGTAAGCCAGCACATCTCCGGCGTGACCTTCCGCCTTCACCTTAGGAAAGATATGCTGGATCTTGCCGTCTGGCCCGATGACGAACGTGGTCCGGACGATGCCCATGACCTTCTTGCCATACATATTCTTTTCCTGCAGCACGCCGAAGGCGTCGGCGACTTTTTTGTCGGCATCGGCCAGCAGAGAGAAGGGCAGCTGGAATTTCTCCTGAAACTTCTTCTGCGCTTTAGGCGTGTCGGGCGAGATGCCAAGTAACACGGCGCCGGTTTTCTGCATCTGTTTGAATGTGTCGCGGAACTCGCAGGCTTCGATGGTGCAGCCGGGAGTGTCCGCGCGAGGATAGAAATAAAGCACCACAACTTTGCCGCGCAGACCTTTCAGCGAGACTTCCTTTCCGTTCTCGTCCTGCAAAGTAAACTCGGGAGCCTTATCATTGACATTGATGCTCATGATCGCCTCATTTCCAGGGGAAGGGTTGAAGATGGCGTCCATAGTCTCGGCCACATCGCGGCCGGGGGCCGAACGACTTATGTCCAGAAGCTTCTTATACCGCAGATTGGGGTTCGCCGTCATCGTCCTTCTGGCGTTTTTTGCCGCGACGGTTCCGCCGGTTTCGGCGCAGGGAAGGCCCCAGCTCAAGCGCCCGGAGCCCGACGTTCCCCAACAGAAATCTCCCGAACCTAAGAAGAAACCCGTCAAAGGACCGCGGGCGGTGGCGCTTTTGCAGCTCGCGAGCGGGGGCAAGGCGACGTTGATCCCAATCGCAATTCTGGTGGATGGTAAATTTTACGATGCCAGCGAATATAAAGCGGATCCCGTGCCGATGGCGCTGGATTCCGGCACGGTCTATGAGGCTGTGGAGTCCGGGGATTCGCTGGGACTATTTACGGTGAGTGGAGCGCTGCACAGCAAGACTCCGGGCGTCGCCCAACCGTGGGTGGGCGCGGGTTCTTACATGCTTAATGGAACCGCGCCGGCCAATGTCGCGCACAAAGCGGAAAACGTGCCGGTGGGGTTGAACAGCGGCGATAATGACGCGCCGCCGCGCCTGACTCGAGAAAAGTCATCGCAGCCTGCGGCGTCGGCGAGCCCGAGTTCCGGGTCTGCCTCCGGTGCTCCGGCTTCCACTACTCCGGCTTCTACTGCTCCAGCCGCGACAGGATCGACGGAGAAGCCTGCCGCTACAAACGCTTCCCCACCGGCTACGACTCCCGCGAGCGGTTCTTCCGGAAGCGCGGGGTCGACCGGACAGACCGCCGGAGTTCCGCCAGCATCGGACAAACCTCCGGATCAAAGCGCTAAGCAGCAAGCGCCGGCGCCGACAGCGGGGCAGACTTCGCCAAGTCAATCGACGCCAGGTCGATCGGCACCAAATCAATCGACACCAAATCAATCGACCTCGGGACAAAAGCCGCAAGGCCAAGAATCCCAGGCTCAAGGTTCTCAGGCTTCGGCATCGCAGGGGCAGGCAGCGCAAAGTCAAACGGGAGACTACTATCGCCCCACGCTGCGACGCGGGAAGCCTACGCAGGAGCCGCCGCCGGATCAGGAGGAAACGGCGCCGAAGGCCGGCAAGCCTGAGTCCCCGGCAAGCGTCGCCGCCGCTGGCTCGGGGCCGGTGCAACTTGTGCCGGCAATTTCCGACGCTAGTGGGCCGGAACCGAAGTCGTACAAGTTTTTCTGGAAGACCGGCGAAGAGGACGAGCGGCGCAATCAGATGCTTACCCTCGCAGGAGCTGAAGTTCAGGCTTACGTTAAGGCGCTGGCCAGAAACCAAATTCCGGCGACCCCTCCGGCGAAGGCGGCTACGGCGCGCCGCAAAGCTCCGGCAAAGCCGATTCAGCCGGTGCTAGAGAACGTTCAGTTCCGCGCCTTCGATATATGGACGAACAACCAGATCGTGATGATCCTGACTGCGGAAGCGCACTTTCCTCCTGCACCTGGGGCGACCGCAGTGCCAGAAGAGTATTCCATTACGCTGGTGACACGAACTGACATCTACGGCGATCTGCGCAAGCTGTATTCGGGAGTCACCGACAAGTTTCACCTTGACGTGACCCCACGGCTGGAGTTAATCGACGCCGTGGATGCGGACGGAGATGGTCGTGGCGAGTTATTGTTCCGCGAAACTACAGACGCCGGTAAAGGCTATGTGATCTATCGGGCGGGCGCCGACAAGCTCTTCAAGATGTTTGACAGTCTGGGCGAGTTGTAGATTCGTGGACGCCGGAATATTGCCTTTGGAGGCTGCGGGATGACGGAAGGGATTGCAGCGGCGTCGCCGCGTCCCAGGGCCAGGATGGCAGGGGCCTTTTATTTGCTCGTCTTCCTGACGGGAGGACTCGCCGTCCCCGGCTTCAAGCTTGTCATATCTGGCGATGCCGCGGCTACAGCGACCAACATCCTCGCCCACGAGTCGTTATTCCGGTTAGGCTTCGCAGCACTCCTGATGAATGTCGCGGTTTATATCGTTGTGACTCAGCTCTTTTATGATTTGTTTACGCCGGTGAACAGGAGCCTCTCTTTGGTCGCGGCCTTCTTCAGCCTGCTCGGATGCTCCATTCAGGCTTTTGCATGCGTCTTTTACCTCGCCCCCATGGTCATCTTGAGCGGTGGGCAGTACTCGAACGTGTTTAAGGCCGACCAGTGGCAGGCTCTAGCGTTCGTGTTTCTCAAACTGTATGGTCAGGCCTACAACTTCGGCCTGGTATTTTTCGGATTCTATTGCCTCCTGATTGGATACCTGATTCTCAGGTCAACTTTCTTGCCTCGAATTCTGGGAGTGCTGATGGCATTTGCCGGTTTGGGTTGGCTGACTTTTTTGTACCCGCCGTTGGCAAACGATCTTGACCCCTACATCCGGGTCCCCGGCATCATCGGGGAAGGATCGTTGACCGTGTGGCTCCTCGTGATGGGCGTGAACCTTCAACGATGGAAGGAGCAGGCTGGCGCGGCATGAATGCACTCGATTACTGCAGCGGCGCCGGTACCCGCCCGCCATTCAATAACTCGCATGAGGAGAAAAGCTTATGAGCGCCGCCGTGATGATGCAGCGCTTTGCAGAAGCGTCGCCGCGTTTGAAGGCGCGGATCGCGGGTCTCCTTTATTTTCTTAGTCTCTTGACCGCGGGGCTCACCGAAAAACTTGTTCATGGAAGATTGAATTATGTAGGGGGCTACGTCGCGAATGCGGGCATGGCTGCCATGACTCTGATCTGTTATGACATCTTTAGGCCCGTGAACCGAAGCCTCTCTTTGCTCGCGGTGTTCTTCGCCTTCGCGGGGCTCACCTTTGAGGCTCTTCGCTTGCAGCCCCAAGGCATAAACATCGCCCTGGTATTTCACGGATTCTATTGCATCCTAATCGGCTATCTGATTTTCAGGTCGACCTTTCTGCCTCGAATTCTGGGCCCGCTGATGGCGTTTGCCGGTCTGGGCTGGCTGACCTATCTATCAAACCCGCTCGTAAAACACCTGTCCCCCTACAACCTGATCTCTGGCCTTCTCGGGGAGATACCGGTCTTCTTCTGGTTCCTGGTCGTGGGAGTGAATGTTCAACGATGGAAAGGGCAGGCCAGCGCAACGGTAACGAGGAATTGATCGACGCGGTGGATGCTGATGGAGATGGGAGGGTGAACGGGTATCACTTTTCCGAATGAATCCGGTTCGCGGGTAGCGGGTGTTGTCCACGCGGTGGGTAAAGCAGGAGTCCGTTCACGTGTCCCTCGTTGTCGGTTTGAAATGTGACCCGCACCGGGAGCTCCGCGACAAAAAAGTCACGTTGGGTTTCTGGGCGGAGGCGGAATTTCGGAAGTCCCCAATCTGCGGGGAGTTGGATGGTCAGGAAGCCGTCGTCCCTAGCGATGTTGAACACTCCCACGCCCTCCGCCTCATACTGACCTGCGCAGGTGTCGAGGACGGCCGAACCGAGATTGATCTCAGTGTGCCTGGTGACAGTGGGTGGTTCTAACGGCAGGTTCGGCCGCAGCAGGTGACGGCCAATGTCTCCGACGCTGGTCAGTTGATTCGAGAGCACGACGACCCCGGTGCGAGTCTTCGGATCCCAGGCTACGTAACTCGCGTATCCCCAGGTGAAGCCGTCGTGCGTGACCAGTTGGTCGTTACCCTTACCAGTCATCACCCATCCCAGCGTCTGCTCACTTCCATCTCCATCAATGGGACGCCGCGCGCTGAGCATCGCCGCCATGCTTGGGGCCAACGGCGAAGGCTCGTACCCCAGGGCCACGGCGAGAAAAGTCAGAAGGTCATCGACGGTTGAAACCAGGCCGCCCGCAGCTGGCATAGCCGAATAAATGGAAACCGAGGAAAAAGCCGCCGCCGGCTGCAAAACCGCATTGTGGCCGACCGCGAGCCTGGGTTTGAGTTTTGGAGTGAGGGTGATCGTGGTATTTTTCATCCTCAAGGGAGCGAGGAGGCGCGTCCGCAGCAGGGTCTCGTAATCCGTCCCGGCGCGCGTCGCGAGGGCTTGTCCCAGAAGCCAGTAACCGATATTGGAGTAGTCCCACTCGACGCCTGGGTCGCGTGTCAGTTGGTAGCGGGCGAGAAACCGGTAGAGCTGAGCATCCGAATTGTCTGGGGTCGCTGAAGTCCTGAACGCGGGCAACTCATCGGGCATAAACGGGAGGCCTGAGGTATGAGTTGCCAGGTCCACTAAAGTGATGGAGCGGCCATTGTGTTCAGGGATATTGACGCCTGCGGGGAGATACTTGGCGACCGGATCAGCGAGTGCCACTTCACCTTTTCGAACCATGTCAGCAAGCAAGAGAGCGGTAAACACTTTGCTGACGGAACCAATCTCGAAGAGGGTGTCGCCGCCGAACGGACGCGGGTCTGCCTGGCTGAAATGGCCATACTGGATAACTCTTTTACCCTGCGGCCCGATTACGCCGACAACGATGCCGACGCCATCCTGGTGGCCGGCGAGAATATCGACCCGGTCGGCGAGTATCTTGCGAATCTCAGCGTCGGGCGGGAAAACCGCCGAGGCTGAGGGTGGCGTGGCCTGAGCTTCGGCGAGGCTTGCCGTCAGGCTGACAAGAACCGCAACGGCAAACGCAGCGCCTCGCGTCATGTGGTTTTAGGTTTCGATGCCTACGTGGCAGACGCGGCCGACCAGGTAGTCGGAAGCGGACTTGCCTTCTTCCATCGCAATGACTTCGATGGGAAAATCCTGATTGTGGGGACGCAGAATCAGATGATTGCCGGCAGTTTCCACATATTTCACTGTGCAATTGTCGTTCTTGAGAACGGCGTACATATTGAACTCGCCCTTGCGATAAGGTTTGAGTGAGTTGTAATGGCGGTCGATCAGGAGGGTGGCTCCGGGAAGCAGGCGGGGGTACATGCTCATGCCTTCGCGGTTGTCTACCTTGATGAGTACAAAGCGTTCCCACTGCTGGCGACTGCCCTCGGTCTCGGGTTTCAGCTTTTTGAGAAAAGTTTTCTTAAATTTCAGGATTTCTTTGACGTTCATGCTGGTGATGAGAGGTTGAGTGGCGGCCACGGTTCCGTCGGTGAGCAGGACGTTCTGGAATTCATCGTTGCTGGGGGGCAGGATGGAAGCGCGTTTGTTCACTTCGGAGGGGTCGAGCAAATCGAGCACAGAAAGATGTTGGACGGCCAGGACCCGGTCCATGCCTTCGAGGCTCAAGCCGCGCTTACGATTCAGGAAGTTGGAGATATGAGCCTGTTTAAAGCCCGTCTGTTGCGCCAGCCGAAGGCCGGTCAGGTCGCCTTCCTCGATGCGCTCCCAGAGCGTTTCGCGCAGGTTGTCTTGTAACACTCGGAATTTCATGGCAGGGAGTATAGCACGGTGAGGTATAGCACCATGCTAAGTGGAGGGATTTCCACAGAGACCCTTTGGTCTAACGACCTTGACTCGGAAAATTGGCAGCTATACGATCGCGATATTGTATAACCCAACTTCTCCCTCAGGGACCTTCCGTCATGACCGGTTTAGATAACTGCAACGAAGCAAAGAACTTTGTCGAATTTCGCCGGAAAGTGCGCGCGGCCGAGGTGCTTTCCGGCTCCATGCAAAACCTGTTGAAGCTGCTGCAGTTCAGTGGACGAGTCAGTGTGGTTTTGCAAAATGGCCGAGTGCTGAAGTCGGGGTATGAGGAAGGATTTTTTCGCCAGCACGAACCGGGTTCCGGGCTGGAGCCCGGGGTGACGATCGAACCATAAAGGGTTCCGGCGAGCGGGTTATTCGTTCTGCCGGAATGTGTGAGTTCAGCAAGCAGGATCACGCAGCAAGTCTGACAAGTAAATAGCTCAAGCAGGTCATCGTAAGAGAAACGAGCCCTGCGTCCAGTTGCCACTCGAGGAGCGGCAGCCGGCGCAGGGCTTTTTTTCGCTGCAGCCTTCGGGCTTCGGTAAATGCGCCTCAACCGCAATGCGCCGGTTCGCAACGCGAGCCCGGAGCCCAGGAGGAGTGATGAAAGCAAGAGTAAACGCAAAAGATACGTCTCGGCAAGAGGAGCGGCTCGAACTGAAATATTGCGAACGCTGTGGCGGGTTGTGGCTGCGTCCCGTGGATAGTGGGCAAATTTATTGCGTGGCTTGTGGGCGTGCGATGGCTGAACTGCCCCCGGCTTCGAGGGAGCCGGAAACCGCCCAGTTGCCGCGTGGACCGCGATGGGGCGCGGATGACGGCGACTGCGACGGCTTTGACGGAGACGAAGAGCGGGATCTGGATGCGTCGGCAGGTGTGGCATGAGCGGGTTGGTGGATTGGATTGGGGCAGAGGCAGATGATTCTGCCCCAGAGGATGCGCTCGCCTCGGGCTCACCGCTGGCGCCGGAAGATGAGCCTCCGGGGGAATCTTCGCCGGCGGGCGCATGTGAGGAGTTGCCGGCGCACGACTCTCCCGCGGGATTGAATGTTCCGGACCATGCTCGGCTCGAAGATGCTGGGCCGGAGGACGATCCTCTTGATCGCAATCCTGATTTGTGGCTTTATCGAAAGCGTACGGTGGGCCTGTTGCGGCGCTACATGCGCTTTTCGTTAGAGACCGGGCGGTTGCCCTCGTTTGTGGGGAGAGAGTTCTTCCGCGCGAAGGTGACGTACTACACCGCGACTACGTTCGAAGACCGGGTCATCTTCGTGCGGGATGTGGAGAGGTGCTTGGATCGGTTGGAGTATTGGGATCAGCAATTAATCGTGCGCATCATCCTGCAGGAGCACGGTCAGGAGCAAACTGCACGAATTCTGCAATGTAGCCGCAGTTCGGTTGCGCGCAGATTGCCAGAGGTGCTGGATCGGCTGAGCGAAGACTTCCTCAGAGTAGGGTTGCTGGCCGGGCTGCCATCGAGAAGGGAGTTTTCGCAATGATAAAAATCTTGTCAAGAGGGGAATTCGATCGAAAAATGCGCAAGTTGTTGATGACATGGCAAATATAAATTTGCAAAACGTGACACAAACACCCATTGCAAAATGCTATTCTGAATATATAGAGTAAAGAAAAAAAGAAGTGCTCTAGCAATCTTTTCGGAGGCGCGCTGAAAAGCGCGCCTTTCGTTTTGTGGGCCGAAGAGCCCAGTTTGCATCGCAGCTCCGCGCACTGGCGGCGTGGAATCTGCGGGTTAAGTCGCTGCTAACTCATGAGATTGCCTGACGCGGCTGAAGCCGGGATCCGGACGACGCCGAGAGTTTCGGGAGGGCGAGTCATGGGCATGAAGAAGAAGGCAAAGGGAAAAAGCAAGGGGACGGCGAAGAAAACGGCGAAGAAGAAAGCTTCGGCAAAAAAGAGGGCTCCTTCGAAAAAGAAGGGCAAGGATATCGCCCAGGTACGAGAGAACATCAACGAACTGGTGAAGGACTCGGCGAAGGATATTGCGACTGAGGTGATTAAGGTCGCGAAGACGGGCCAACTCGCGTCGGCGAAATATTTGTTTGAGGCCGCAGGGATATATCCGGCGACCGAACAGACAGCCGTGAATCCGATCGAACGTTCACTGGCTCACACTTTGCTTACGCGCATGGGATTGCCATTAGATCCGGTGGTTTGCGATGAGGAGCCGACCGTGGCTATATTGCCGGGCGCTGTAAGGGGTGCGAGCGATGAGGCCGTCAAGCTGAGGGTCGTGGAAGAGGATGCTGAGGGAGAAGGCGAGGAAGAGCCCGCGGCTCTCCCCGAGGGCGGCGAAGAATAGTTGGGCGTGCAGGATATGAGGGCTGAGGGGATACCGTAAAATGAAGCGCGGGAGTTTGAATTCGAGAGAAACAGACGGGCGGGACGCGCTGTCGGTTTCTCCACGGGTGGGGCCGCGCGGGAGAAAGCCGCGGAATGCTGATCCGTGGCTGGACGGTTGGGGCAGCGGGTTGGTGGTGGTGGACGGCGTCCCAATGGTGGAGTATCCCCCGGATGTTCGGCGGAACCTAGGGGCGGGCAATTATGGAACTGTGGCACGACGCAGGTTTGGGATGGATATAACGTGGCTGGACGACCGGATCGCGGTCGGAGGCGGAATCTGGTCGCCGGAGAACATGGCGAAGGTGTCGCTCGCGGGGATCACGCACATTATCGACATGCAGATCGAGTTCGACGACACGCCGCTGGCCGAGCCGCACGGGATCGTGGTTTGCTGGAATCCGGTGGACGATGACTTCGAGTTCAAGCCTGCCGAGGTGTTTGAATGCGGAGTGAAGTTTGCGTTGGAGGCGATGGAAGACCCGAAGGCGAAACTGTTCATCCACTGTGCGGCTGGAGTGCACCGGGCGCCGATGATGACGCTGGCGTTGTTGGGCGTGATGGGGTGGGCGGTGGAGGATGCCATGGATTTGATCGAGGGAAAACGTCCGGTGGCTGATTTCGCCGAGGTTTATGTGCGAAGCGTGGAAGAGTTTTTGAAAGGCTGGAGCTGAGGAGCGGGTTTGGGACGAAGGCCGCGGCAGAGATGCTCGATGGGAGAAGTGGTGGCGCAGGCAGGTTGCATAGGTCCTTCGCTCCGCTCAGGATGACAAGAGTAAGTTCGAGGAGGAAGTATGTTTCAGACACGCCGTCCTGCGGGACGGATTTTTTATTTGGTGCTGGCAGTGGTGGTCGCGGCAACCGGCATCCGACTGAACGCGGCTCCTCAGGGTGGGCCCGCGCTTACGAACGTGATCGATACCGTCTACATGGCGGATGGGAGTGAGGCTCAAGGTACGCTGGTAATTACCTGGCCGGCGTTTGTGGGGGCGAGCGGGTCGGCGGTAGCTGCGGGGGCGTTGAATGTGACGCTGGGATCGAACGGTGCGCTGAGCGTAGCGCTGGCGACCAACACGGGTGACAAGCCGGGGTCCGAGAAAAAAGATGCGGCAATGTCATTCTTACAGAATGCGCTGGCAATGACAGACGCGGTGGCTACGCGGGAGATCATCAATCCCGAGAATTTCAAAAATGGGATTTCTAAAATAATTGACGGGACGGTCGAATGCCTCAACGCATCCACTTGGTGTAAACATCCACCGGCCCAAAGCAGTCAGCCTACCGCTTAGACACCTTCTAGCCGATCTCTTCGCTCCACGTTTCCAGATTCTTCTTCACCAGAGCCATGAACTGGTCGGCTACGGCGCCGTCGATGAGGCGGTGGTCGTAGCCGAGCGTGAGGTGAACGACCGAGCGGATGGCGATGGAATCGTTGCCTTCTTTGTCGGTGACGACGAGGGGCTGCTTGGTGATGCCGCCCACGCCGATGATGGCGGCGTTGGGCTGATTGATGATGGGCAGACCGAAGACGGCGCCGAACTG
>Ga0209693_10000143_pt1 | contig 27006 bp, 21 predicted proteins | sample HubBroMetageWRM3_FD_188345 | JGI IMG/M metagenome (GOLD analysis project Ga0209693, IMG submission 188345) | Warmed soil microbial communities from the Hubbard Brook experimental Forest, New Hampshire - Hubbard Brook CCASE Soil Metagenome WRM 3... | ecosystem: Environmental > Terrestrial > Soil... | reverse complement strand
GATCCATCGGCATCTGTCCAGTATGGATGGGCTCAGCGCCCGGCGAAGAAGTCGAGGTAGGCCTGGGCCAGGGCGGCCGGGTTCTCCAGCGCGATGTTGTGACCGGATTCGGGAATGACGGCCCCTTGGACGTCGGAGGCCACCTGTGCCAGTTGCCTGGATACCTGGTCCCCGAGATAGGCCTGCGCGCCGACGGCCAGGACCGGGCAGCTAATCGGGTCGGCGTAGTGGGGGTGATTCTGCTCGGCGTCGACTTGGCGGGCGCGGTACATCTCCAGGATCGCCCTGGTCCCGCCCGGTTGCTCAACAGAACGCACCATCTCGTCGATGTCATCTTCGGTGAGGGCGCTGGGGTCCCACATCTGGCGCCTGGCGAAGTATGTCCAGAACGGCCGCTCGCGCCCGGCCAGCAGCAGCTCGGGCAGGTTCGGCAGGCTGAAGAAGCTGAAGTGCCAGCCGGTGCGGCCGTCATCGGGGTCGAGCGACGAGTCTCGTTCACCGGCTGGCAATCCTGGCAGCAGCGTCTCCTGGAATATCAGCTGCTGCACCCGGGAGCGATGGAACGCGGCGACGGCGTAGCCGATGGCCGCGCCCCAGTCCTCGCCGGCGACGCGGAACTGGTCGAAGCCCAGATGGGTCGCTAGCTCGGCGACATCGCCGGCCATTGTGGCGGTGTCGTAGCCGGTCAGGGGGCGCTGGGAGCCGCCGAAGCCTCGGTTGTCGACTGCTACGACGGTGTAGTGCGGCGTCAGCAGTGGCACGACGCGCCGCCAGTACGACATCGTCTTCGGCACGCCGTGCAGCAGGAACACCGGCTCGCCGGCGCCGCCGATCGCGTAGTGGATCTCCACTCCATTGACCTTGGGCTTGCCGTGCGTTAGCGGGGCGCCGGCGTGGTCGGCGAGGACGATTGGGTTTGTCATCGTGAGGTCCGATTCCTACATGCCGTGCTTCTCGAGCCAGCCCAGACATGCCGTGGCGACGTCGCGCCAGCCGTGGTCGATGGTCAGCGAGTGGCCGCGGCCGGGGAACTCGATCAGGTCGTTGATCGCGTGTGAGTGGCGGTACTGCTTGAGCGTGGATTTGGTGATGGCTTCCGGGACTGTATGGTCTTGGCCGCCCATGATGAGCAGCAGCGGGCCGCGGTTGTCGATGGCCGTGTTGACCTTGGCGGGCGAATGCAGGGAGAAGTTTGCTGCGGCTGCCTCGAATAGGGGTCGGCCTGGCGCGGGGATGGCCCATCGCTGGTACAGGGCGTCGGATTCGCCCGGGTCTATGGCGTTGCCGAAGCTATAGCGAAACTGGTCGGCGGTTAGAGAGACCGCGAGGTGTTTGTTGGCGGGGTTGCGGAACACGGGCAGGGTGGATCGCAGCGACGATAGCGGTAGCGGCAGCACGCCTTTGATCTGGGCGGCGTCGATGGCGATGGCCGCTGCGGCGAGGTCTTGGCCGAGTAGTTTCTCGGCGATCATGCCTCCGAAGGAGTGGCCGATCAGGATGGGCTTGGTCGGCAGGCTCTTGATGATGGCCGTGTAGTGGCTGGTCACGTCGTCGATCCCGTGGTTGGCGATGCTGTCGGGGTTCGCGCGGGCGGCCTCTACGGTGTCGGGCACGCCGGGCCAGCCCGGTGCAACGGGCCGGTAATCGGCGGCCTCGAAGAAGTCGCTCCACTCGGTCCAGGACAAGGGGTGCAGCCAGAGGCCGTGGATGAAGATGACTGGGATGGGTGCGCGTGTCATCAGCGTGCCCCTTCTGGTGGTGGGGAAGCGGATGCACTCCATCCTGTGCGGGCTCGCGCGGCTGCGCTTCAGTCAGTTGACTGCCTCCCGGCCCAGGGCCCCGGCGACCTGGACCGTGGCGAGCGTGCCAGAGAGGGACGGCACTGGCCGGGTACCGGTGACATCAGGCCGCTCGGTTCAGCGTGAGCGCGCGGATCACCTCGATGGTGATGATGGTGGCCAGGGCGGTGAACACTGCGGCCGACGTGTAGGTCATGACCTTAAGGGCGCTGGGCCTGGCGAGGACCTTGTCCCGGAAGCTCCCGGCGCTCCAGCCGATGGCCAGGTCGATGATGAGGCCGGTGAGCTGGAACAGCAGTCCGAGCATGAGCAGTTGCAGGGTGAGGCTGGTGGCGTGGCCGAGGAACTGGGGCAGGAAGGCAACGAAGAACAGCATCACCTTGGGGTTGGTCAGGTTGACGACGAGACCGCGCCGGAACCAGTTGTGGTGGCCGTCTTCGGCGGTCTGCACGGACGTGGCGCTGCGGGCGTCACGGAAGGTGCCGTAGGCCAGCCACGCCAGGTAGAGGGCGCCGAAGATCTCCAGGCCGGTGAGCACGCCCGGGTGGCGGGCGACCACGGCGCCCAGGCCCGCGGCGACCGCGACGGTGAAGAGGGCGACGCCGAGAGAGACCCCGAGCGCGGCGCGAGTGGCAGCGGACCGGCCGCCGGCGATGCCGGCTCCGACCATGTAGGCCATGTCAGGCCCGGGCGCGATGTCGATCAGTACCACGGCGGCCAGGTACAGAGGAAGCACCGAAATGTCTACGTAACCATAATTCACAATGTTAAGGTTACCATGACTGTAATCTCTTTACGCAGAAAGCAGGTTACACTGATGACATGGTTGCTGCCCCCGCCGTGCCCGTGCACTGGCTTGTCGAGGTGGTCAATGAGTACGGGCACCGGCCCCGTGCGGAGGCCGGGGAATCAGCTCACCCCTACCCGGCCCTGACCCAGGGCCGTCCCCCCCAGGCCGCCCGGCTGACTGAAGCAGAGCTGACCGCTCTGGCCGACCGGCTTTGGCCGGTGTTCGGCGCCCCGGACCCAGCCGCGCGGGTCACGGCGCTGAACTCCCTGCTGAGCGCGGCGAAGCTCACTCCGGAGATCGACGGCCACGGCGATCAGGCATGGCGCACCTCGCACACCGAGGCAGCACAGATAATCGCGGCCGGCTGCGCCGTGACACTGCTCGATTCCGTGAGCAGAAATGGCTGGCATCGGCTCGGAATCTGCGACGGCGCCGACTGCGTGGACGTCTACCTCGACGAACACGGCCGCGCGCCACGCCGCTACTGTTCTGCCGGCTGCCTCAACCGAGCCCGGATCCGCGCCTACCGCTCACGACACGCCACAAGCAAACCCCCGGGGCCAGCCGCGCGCCGGACGGGCCCCCGCAAAAGCAACGCCGCAATGACCACGACCGACGAAATCTGAACCGTGCGTGCTACCACCAGCTTTCCACGCCGCCAACCGCGGCGGGTGCCGCACGACTCCGCCGGTAGAACCGGCCGGCCAGCGGGTCATAGCGCACCCCCAACGAGGCCAGGACCCGCGGCGGCGCGTCCGCGACCCACTCGCCGACCCCGGTGAACGACTGCGCTCCCGCGAGCACCGCTACCGCGGCCAGTAGCAACGACGTCAGCGTGTGCCGCACCCCGCGCGGGTCACGCGGATCAGGTACCCGCCCCAGGCATTCCAGCAGGCTAGACGCCACTATGCCGGGACCTTGCCTCCCGGCCACCGGGAGCGCGTTCTTGCTGGGCTACCAGGTGGGAATCAGGCCACCGTCGATGGTGATGTCGGCGCCGGTGACGTTGGCGGTGCGGTCGCTGGACAGGATGAGCACCATGTCGGCGACCTCTTCCGGGCGGCTGAACCGGTCGGTCACCGTCTGGTGTGCGGCCTGGCTCTGGACGTCCTCGGCCAGGGCGCCGGTCGCGCGGCTGACCGTCGCGGCGACGCCGTGGTCGCCGAGCCACAGGTCGGTGGCCACCGGCCCCGGGCTCACCGTGTTGACCCGGACGTTGTGCGGGCCGACTTCCTTGGACAAGGACTTGGAGAAGCTGGCCAGGGCGGCCTTGGCTGCGCTGTAGTCCATCACGGCCGGGTCGGGCAGGAACGCATTCACCGAGCTGATGTTCACGATCGCCCCTCTCCCCGCGGCGACCATGACCGGAAGCGCCGCGCGGGTGGTGCGCACCGCCGCCATCAGGTTAAGGGTGAGCGACGCCTGCCAGTCTTCGTCGGTGATCTCGCCGAACCCACCCGGCCTGGCCGGAGCCGAACCGACGTTATTGACCAGGATGTCGATCCGGTCGCCCGCCGCGGCAACCAGCCTGGCCGGCCCGCCGGGATCGGCCAGGTCTACCTGCACAACCCGCACCATGCTGGTTCCCGCCAGCTCATCAAGCTCAGCCGAGGACCTCCGCGCCCCGGCGGTGACGCGGACGCCCTCGGCGACGAGCCCGCGGACGACGGCCAGCCCGATTCCCCGGCTGGCGCCGGTGACGATCGCGGTTCGCCCGCTCAGGCCGAGATCCATGATGTTCCCCGTTCCGCTAGGAGCCCCGCCTCGCCGGTCAGGCGGCGTGGACACTCTCCGGGAGGTACCCGATCTGCTTCAGCATTATGAACTGGTCCTGAAGCGTGAAGATCTCGGTGACCTTGCCGCCCCGGAAGTGCCAGATCGCCGAATCGCGTACCTCGACGGGCTTACCGGTCGCCGCCACGCCGCCATACGGGCCGGCATGCGTTCCGCGCCACATGAGAGTCACGGCGAGCTTGTCTCCGGAGACGAACATGTCCTGGATGCTCGTGGCGAGATCAGGAAAGCCAATGAGGCGGTCGCGGATCCTGGCCACCGGTCCGGCCACGCCGACTTGGACGCCGTTGGTCCGCAGTTCCTCGCCGAAGACCCCGTCGGCCAGCGCGAGATTCCCGGCCCATCCCTCGGTGAACCACCGCCGGGCGATTGCCATGTACCGCTCGCTGGCTTCCAGTTCGGCCGGGTTCGCCATGGCTTCTCCTCGTGCCCGCGTGCAGTGATCTGACGGTGCTTCTCCAGACTGGCCTGCGGCCGCTGCCCGCGCTTGCGTCACCTGACTGAAAATGAAAGACACGCCCTGGTCGGCCTGCTCAGGCTGCGCCTTGATCCGGCCGCCTTCCGACCGGAGCCTGCACGGTTACCGTGATAGGCATGCGCACCGGTACCTCGCGGGCACGGGTCAGTTTGCCCGGTTCGCCACTGTTCGGTCGCGAGGCCGAGGTTGCGATGCTCGATCAGCTCGTCGCGCAGATTCCGGAGCGAGGCGGCGCGCTGGTCTTGCGGGGCGATCCTGGCATCGGGAAGACCGCGATGCTGGCGGTGGCCTCGGCCGCGGCGAGCTCGAAGGGTGTCTCGGTGCTGCGCACGGCTGGGGCGCAATCAGAGACTGGTCTAGCGTTCGCAGGGCTGCAGCAGCTGTTGCGCCCGGTTCTGACGTGGCTGCATCGCCTGCCCGGACCACAGCGTGACGCACTGTCGGCCGCGTTCGGGGCGCTTGATGTCCCTGCCCCGGAACCGTTCCTGATCGCGCTTGCGGCGTTGAACCTGCTCGCATGCGCGGCGGAGTCCCTGCCCTTGTTGCTGGTCATCGACGAGGCGCAGTGGCTTGACCCGCCGACGGCTAGCGCGCTTGCGTTCATCGCCCGTCGCGTGGATGCGGAGCCGATCGCGGTGTTGTTCGCGTTGCGAAACGGCGTTGCCAGCACGTTCGACAGCGCGGGACTGCCGGAGCTGCGCCTTGGCGCCCTGAGGGACGAGGCCGCCAACGAGCTGGTGGACGTGTCGGCGCGGGACCTCACGCCGGGCCTGCGGCGACGAGTGCTGGAGATCGCGGCCGGCAACCCGCTCGCCTTGCTGGAGCTCCCGGATGCGCTGCGCCTCGACGACGCTGGGATTGGCGCTTTGCCACCGGGCGCGGTATCCCTGACGTCCAGGCTCGAGCACGCCTTCGCCCAGCAGCTGTCCGGGCTGCCGCCCCAAACGCGCGACCTGTTGCTGCTGGCTGCTGCGGACGAACGCGCCTCGGCTGCTGAGTTGCTGGCCGCTGCGTCCTTGCTCGGTGGGGCTGAGGTTCCGCTTGACGCCTGGGCTCCGGCGGAGGGAGCCAGCTTGGCGAGCATCGCCGACGGATCGGTCGTCCTTCGCCACCCGCTGGTTCGCTCGGCGATCTACCAGTCTGCGGACACCGGGCATCGGCGCCGTGCCCACGCCGCGCTGGCGGCCGTGCTCACCAACGAGCCGGACCGGCGCCTGTGGCACGTGGCTGCATCGACGGTCGGGTCCGATGAGTCCGTTGCGGGTGAAATCGAGTCGCTTTCGGCTCGGCTGGCTCGGCGCGGTGCGGTCGGCGTGGCCATAACCGCCGCCAGGCGAGCGGCCGCCCTGAGCGCGGATTCCTGGTGGCGATGCTCGCGGCTGCTGAGGGCCGCCGAGCTGGCATATGAGACGGGCGATTTGGATCTGCTGGGGCGCCTGGTGCGCGAGGCCGAGCAGCTGAATCCGGATGGCGAGCAGCGCGCACGGCTGACCTGGTTGCGCACCATTTTCGCGGATTACCTTCCCGGTGATCAGGGCCAGACGCAGTCACTCATCGACGCGGCTGAGGTCGCCGCTGACGCTGGAAACAGCAACCTGGCGCTGCACCTTCTCTTTGGCGCCGCGGCTCGATGCTGGCGCTCGGGCCTCGGCGAGCAGGTCGGGGATCGCGTGGCGGCCGCGGTCGAGGCGGTGCAGGTCCCGCACGGACACCCACGCCGTGTTGTGATCTTGGCCATGGCAGGGCCCGTCCGTTGGGGCTCGGTGGTCTCTGAGCGCTTGGCGGCGATCGAAGCCTCGGCGGGTGAGCTGAGCGCTGACGAGGCGTACCTGGCAGGCATGGCGGCACGCGCGATCGGCGACCATGACGTCGCGGCCAGGTTCTTGGCGAGCGCCACGTCACAGCTGCGCGCACAGGGCCGGCTGGGTCTCCTCGCCCAGGCGCTGGTGATGTGGGGATGGGTGGCGATCGCTCAGGGTAGCTGGGCCTCGGCTGAGATCCTGGTGGACGAGTCCGGCCGGCTCGCCGAGGAGGTCGGGCAGTCCTGGTGGCGGACGGGTTCGCTGGTCGCGCGCGCCACCCTTCGCGGCCTGCAAGGAGCGGCAGATACAGCGGAACGGCTCTTGGCCGAGGCTGAGAAAACGGCGATATCGCAACGCTTGAACGATCTCATCTGCATGATCGAGTTCGCGCGCGGCGTGACCTGGCTGGGCGCTGGACGGCCCTCGGTCGCTCTGGAGCACCTGACCCGGGTCTTCGACCGAAACGATCCGGCATTCCACGAAGCGGCCCGCTTCATGTCGATCACTTATCTTGCGGATGCGGTCGCGCAAAGCGGACAGCGCCAAGTCGCGGCTGCGATCCTCGAGGAACTGGAAACGCACGCCCGGCGCACACCGTCGCCGGCGCTGCACAGCAGCCTGGTGTACGCCCGTGCCGTTCTCGCCCGGGACGACCGGGCTGAGCAGCTCTACGGCGCGGCGTTGCGCAGCGACCTGAGGCATCACGCGTTTGACCATGCCCGGCTGCAGCTCGGCTACGGAGCCTGGCTCCGGCGTCACCGACGGGTCGCAGAATCGCGCGCCCCGCTGCGGGCCGCGCAGCACGTATTCGACGCACTGGGATGCGTTCCCTGGGGCGAACGCGCACGCCAGGAGTTGCGCGCGTCCGGCGAGCAGAGCCGAGAACGACCTCCAGCTGCGCGTGATCAGCTATCGACCCAAGAACTGCAGATAGCCCAGATGGCGGCGACCGGGATGACCAACCGCGAAATCGGCCAGCAGCTCTACCTTTCGCCTCGAACGGTCGGATCGCACCTCTACCGGCTGTTCCCCAAGCTGGGGGTCACGTCGCGCAACCAGCTTGGCGCTGCCCTCGGCGGGGCTGATGAATCCCCGGCGACGTAGCCTCCCAGTCAGCGTCAGGGTCGGCGTCAGATGCCCTTTCGCAGGCGCGACGTGATGACGATGTCCACAACCTCGGGCACGGTCTCGACGCGTGCCCAGTCGCGCTGCAGTTCGCATGCCATGGAGACCCAGCCGATCGGTTGTGCCCCGGCCCGGACGATGCGCTCCAGACCTGCTCGGTGCGCCTCCGGAGAGGTGCCGCCAACCGCATCGACGACCGGGAAGACCTCGTAACCCGCACGCATGGCATCGAGTGCCGGGAATGCGAGGCACACCTCAGTCCACAATGCGGTCATGATCAGCTTCTTCCGCCCGGTCGCCTCGACGGCGCGGCGGAACTCGACGTCCTCCCACGAGTTGATAGAGGTGCGATCGAGTTCCTCCGAATCCGACAGCACCTCGCGGAGCTCGGGAAGGGTCGGAGGCTGGTTGTTGGCCACGACGTTCACCGTGGACAGTACGACTGGGACGTTATAGGTCTTGGCGAGCTTGGCGACGGTGACGATGTTGCGGGTAAGCAGATCGTGGTCCATGGAGCTGACCGCCGCGAGCTGGCTCGGCTGGTAGTCGATGACGATCAGGGCGGCGTTTTGCGGGGTCAGAAGCGGATCCGACACCGGGTCACGTATCGGCTCACTCGTCATGCTTGAGCTCCCCTCATGATTGGCAAAACAGGCTTCGCGACGGATTCAGGCTCGCCGCCAGCCTGGTGAGACGTCGTCACCAGATCACGGTGATTCGGGAGCGTCGTCGAACAGGGCACGTAGCAGTGCAGGCAGCAATTCGTTCGCTGACGGTCGGGCCCTCGGACTACGACGGGAGGGGCGGCAGGTCTCGAATGAGAGAGGCAAGCTCACCATACGTGTGCGCCCGAAGGGCACGATCGATTCGCAGCTCGAAGTCGGCGAGGTTGAGGCGTCCTTCTGCGACGCTGCGCTGGAGCAAGGTGGTCACGTGCTCGCGCTCGGCATCGGAAGCGAGCAGTTCCGATGCGGACGGATCGAGCAGGAGCGGTGCGGCTGGGGGCTGGGGGCCGATCGACGCGAGTTTGGGCCGCACGGTGGCAAGGTAGACGCTGGCGGCGACGATCCCGCCGAGGTTGAAGAGAATCGTCAGCAGAACGAGGAGAAGAATCCACCTGGATTTGTCGCTGCCGATCTGGTGGAACGACGACGCAGGCCGCCGAGACGCATCAATGATCGCCCACAGGGGGATGCCGAGGGCGACTGCGAGTACGACTAGGACGAGAAGGAAGCCCACAACCTCACCTGCCTGCGCGACCGTCACTGCGCATCGTACGTGCGCTATGCGCGTGACGAGGGCCGGGGCGGTTTGAACTGCAAGATGGCTGCAAGGCGGCGCCAGCAGGATGGAGGCATCACCCGCTCACACATCCGCGAAGGAGACCTGGTGATGGTGACGACATCGGTGATTGACACGTTCCTGAAGGCGATCGAGTCTGCGGCAATACCGTCCTGCGACGCGTGGGGTGATGACGCAACGCTGGACGCAACGGTGCCCGACTGGCGGCTGCGCGCCACCGGCCCTGAAGCAATCCGGGCCGAGTACGCGCGCTGGTTCGCCGATCCCGGCGACTTCCACGACTTGCGCCGCTGCGCGCTGAGCGATGGCACCGGCGAGGTGGTCGAATACACGCTGAGCTGGCTGGAGAACGGTGTTCCGCACGCCGCGCACCATATGCACCTGCTGACGGTCCGGGAGAACAAAATCGTGGCTGACACCGTCATGTGCGGGGGCCGGTGGCCCGCGTCCCTGCTCGCTGAGATGGAAGCGGCCGATGCCGGCGCCTGACGGGCCCGGTCTCGCCAGCCTGGTCGGCCAGGCGACCGAGCGGATCGCGCTGGACGAGGCGCCAGGCAAGTCCGGCGCGCGGCTCGAGCGGCTGGTGATCGACGGCGAGCCATATGTGCTGAAACGGCTGGACCTGGCCGACGACTGGACCATGCGGGCATCGGGATGCCTGCGCGGGGCCCCGCTGGAGCTGTGGGAACGCGGCATTCTTGCCCGCCTGCCCGGCTGCTTCAACCAGCCGATCGTCGCGGTTGCGTGGGAGCCGCGCACCGGCGCCGGTCCGTCTGGGGGGTGCGAGGTGCTGATGCGGGACGTGGCGCGGTGGCTGGTCCCCGCGACCGATGAGCCGATCGCAGCCGGCCAGCACGAGCGCTTCCTGCGGCACATGGCGGAGTTGCACGCGGCCTTCTGGGAGGGCGGAGACGAACTGGACGTCGTCCCTGCGGTGCACCGCTACCTGGAGCTGTCGCCGTGGATGGCGCAGGCCGAGGCGGCCATCGGCTCACCGCACCTCGTGCCCCGGCTGGTCGCGCAGGGCTGGCCGATGCTGGCCGAGGTCGCGCCCGCCGCGGCGGAGGTCGTCGTCCCGCTGGCGCACGACCCCGGCCCGCTCGTGGAGGCGCTGGCCGCAACCCCGCACACGCTCGTGCACAGCAACTGGAAACTGGACAACCTCGGCACCGACGACCAGGGGCGCACCGTGCTGCTCGACTGGGAGCAGCCGGGGCTGGGCGCGCCGCTCAGCGACCTGGCCTGGTACCTGGCGATCAACTGCCGCCGGCTGCCCGGGTCCAAGGAGGAATCGATCGCCGCCTACCGCGGTGCGCTAGAGGCCTGTGGTGTCGAGACCGGATCGTGGTTCGACCGTCAGCTCGCGCTGTCCCTGCTCGGGGCGCTTGTCCTGTTCGGCTGGGAAAAGGCGCTCGGCGGCTACGACGAGGAACTGCGGTGGTGGGAGAACCAGGCGGTCCGCGCTTCGGCTCTGCTGGGCTGATGGACGGCGGGGCGGCCGGGCCCGGGCTGACCAGCGGGCTGCGCGCCGGGTATACGGAGGCGGCCGATTCGTGGGCCGCCGGACCCGAGCGGGTCTATGCGCCGCTGGCCGCCGCGCTGGTCGGCGCGGCCACCCGGCCGGCTGCCGGATGCCGGGTGCTCGACCTCGGGGCCGGCACGGGCGCCGCCGGACGCGCTGCGCTCGTGGCCGGAGCCCGTCAGGTGGTAGCGGCCGATCTGGCCGTTCCCATGCTGCGCTGGTGCCGCCCGGCGTTGCACCCGGTGGCCGCGGATGCGACGGCGCTGCCGTTCGCATCCGGCAGCTTCGACCTGGTGATCGCCGCGTTTGTGCTGGGCCATCTCGGCAGCCTCACATCCGGCCTGGCCGAGGCGCGCCGCGTCGGCCTGGAACTGGCGGCGAGCGCGTTCCCGGCAGACTGGACACACCCTGCCAAGGCCGCGGTGGACGCGGTCTTGGCTTCGTACGGCTATCGTCCGCCAGCCTGGTACGCGGTGTTCAAGTGCGGAACAGAGCCGCGCGCCAGCGACCCCGCCGTGCTCACCGCGCGGGCCCGCGCCGCCGGGTTCGCCGATGTGCGTGTCAGGACGATCGTCGTGCCGACCGGCGTGTCGGCCGCGGACCAGCTGGCATCCTGGCGGCTCGGCATGGCCCACGTCGCCCCGTTCCTGTCATCACTGGATCTAGCGCGCCAGGCCAGCCTGCGCCGCGCGGCCACCGCGGCGCTGACCGGATCCGCGCCGCTGACGGTGCCCATGGTGGTGCTCACCGCGCGCTGATCAGAGCCCGCCATTCGCCCATCCGGCGCTCCGCAGCCCTGGTGAGGCACTCTGCGTACCGGCCCGCGTTCCTGGCCAGCCTGGCCGTGCGCTCCGCCGAACGGTCCAGCAGCGCCGCGCTGCCTAGGTCGGCGGCCATGTCGCCGGTCCACCACCAGGCCTCGACCGCGACTGCCGCGTCCAGCAGGTCGAGGTCAGCGGCGACGTGCGCGGCGTCCACCGGCAGGCCCATGCGCCGGCGCGCCCGGTGCCGCAGCAGCCTGGCCACGCTGACGTACCGGGGCACGCTGAGAGCGGCCGCCCTCTTCTCCAGCTCTTCGGCGCTGCTGGCTGCCAGCTCTGCGTCACCGGCCAGCAGCGCGAGCCGCCCGGTCAGCAACGCCAGCTTGAGCTCCAGCCGCCAGCCGAACACCAGGTCGCCGCGCAGCAACTCGCGGGTTTCGCCAAGCCTGGACCCCGCGCCGGCGGCGTCCCCGTCGTCCACGCACTGTTCCGCCAGGTCCTGTAGCGCGGCGATGGTGACCTCGGCGGTCCCGTGGCTCCGCCCGGTCTCGAGCGCCTCGTGATGATGGTCGAGCGCTTCCTGCCGGGCGCCCAGGCTGCGCAGCACCCATCCCGCGAAGTTCACCGCCCGCCCATCGAACCGGGGCACCTGGCGCCGCCGCACCTCCGCCGTATACCTCGTGAACGCGTCGAGTGCCAGGGCGGGGTATCCCGCCAGCGCGTGGGCGTGCCCGGTGAACAGCAGCGCATGCAAGGTCGCCGACGTGTGCTCGGCCCCGATCTGGCCCCGGGAGGCCGGGCGCAGCAGCGCCAGCGCCTCGTCCGGCCGGCTCTGGTGTGCCCGCAGCACCCCCAGCCACGCGGCCGCAGTCACCCGGTCGGCCCCCTCGGCCACCGCCAGCGCGTCGGCAAGGAGCCCTTCTGCGCCAGACAGATCGCCGGCCGCGTGCCTGACCCGCCCGCCGACCGCCAGGCACCGGGCGCGGGTCGGCAGGTCGGCCGCTGCCAGCGCCCCGTCGTCGGCGAACTGCACCGCGTCGGCGAAGCTGCGGCCGAAGTAGGACGCCCAGGCGCCTACCTCGAGTGCACCTGGGCCGGCACCGGCGGCGGTCGCCCGTTCCACGTCGCTCAGCGCGGCGTCGTAATGGGTAAGGCGGGTGCGGACGCGCGCCCGGGCCAGCCACAGTTCCGGCCCCGGCCGCAGGGCGATCGCGTCATCGAGCAGTGCCTCCGCCGCAGCATGGTCGAACCGTTCGGCAGCGCGCGCCGCCGCGTCCCGCAGCGCGTCGGCCGCCAGTGCCACGTCCCCGCCGAGCCGTGCATGCTCAGCGACGGTCGCCGGATCAGTCCCGGCCCGCCGGGCCAGTACCCGCCCGGCCTGGCGGTGCAGCAGCGCCATGCGCCCGACGCTCGCGCTCGCCGCCAGCGCGTCCCTGACTAGCTCGTGCCGGAACCCGATCCGGCCATCCTCCGCTACCAGCAGGCCCGCGGCCACCGCGCGCTCGGCGTCGTCGAGCACCTCCACCGCGCTGCGCCCCAGCACCGCGGCGAGCAGGTCCACGTCGAGCTCAGGCCCGAGCACGGCGGCGGCACGCAACAGCACCCCCGCCGCGCCCAGGTCGTCGCAGCGCGCAGAGACCGACTCGACCAGCGACGCCGGCAGAGCGGACCCGGCTGACTGCTGAGCCAGCTCGGTCAGGAACAACGGATGGCCGCGCGACCGGGCGTACAGGTCACCGGCGCGCGTGGCGCCGACGAGCTCGGCAACCGCAGCCAGGCTCAGCGTGTCCAGGTGGATCCTGGCCGTGGACGGCAGCGGCACGCCTTCGCCCGTCCGGACCGCGGCGACAACCACCGTGCGCAGGTCCTCGCGGACCACGAAGCGCAACAGGTCAGCCAGAGCACGGCCGGCCAGATGCGCGTCGTCGACGACGACAACCAGCGGGCCGCGCTCGATGAGCCGCCGCAGCAGCCGCGCGAGCGCCGCGTACAGCACGGCAGGGCCGAGCATGCTGTCGGCCAGGGCGGGTAGCTCGCTGGGGCCAGCTCCGGTGCCCACCAGCGGATTGAGCAATGCCGCATCGGCCCCGACCAGGTCGGCGGCGGCCTGCGCGCCGAGCCGCCGCAGCAGATCACGGATCGCGTTAAGCAGCGCGTCGAGCGGCATGGCCTGGTCCAGCAGACCGCACGAGGCGAGCAGCACGAAGTCCCCGGCGCCCGCACGCCTGGCACACCACGCACGCACCAGGCTGGTCTTCCCGATTCCCGCCTCACCATCGACGATGACGACCTCTGTGGGCCCAGAACGCGCCCGGCCAGCAATCACGTCCAGGTGGTTCAGCTCGTCCCCACGGCCCACCACCTGGCCGGGCTCTGCTCGATGCTCCTGCGGCCCGGCTGACTTCAGCTCACCACGCAGAATCGCGGAGTGCAGGGCGGTTGTCTCCGGTGCCGGATCGGCGCCGAGATCCCCGGCGAGCCGTTCGGCCGTAGCGGCGTAGGCGGCCAGCGCCGCTGCCACCTGGCCGCCCATGACGTAGGCGCGCAGCAGCGCCCGCAGGGCCGCCTCGTCATACGGATCGTCCCGCAGCGCCGCGGCCGCGGCGTCGGTGGCGGCGGTCCAGTCGCCTACCTCGAGCAGTGCCCCGGCCGCCTCCCGGCGGGCGCGCCCGATCAGCCGTTCCAGGTCCGCGAGACGCAGCCGCGCCCACTCGCCCTGTGCCCCGGCAGGCGCGGCGCCGAGCGCCAGCGACAGCGCGACCCTGGCCGCCGACGCCGCACCGACGACGTTGCGCGCCGCGCGGCGCCGGCCGATCTCGTCGACGAGCGCAGCCAGTTCGGCCGAGTCCAGCCAGTCGCAGCGCAGCAGGTAACCGCCGTCCCTGTGCTCGATCCGGTCCCGCCCCAGCACCGACCGCAGCCTGCTCAGCAGGACCGAAATCTGCTCTTCCGGCCTGGCCGGCGGCGCATCGGCCCAGAGCGCGTCGGCCAGCACGTCGGACGGCACGACCCGGCCGCCGGCCAGCGCGAGCAGGTGCAGTGCCTGGCGTCCCTTCCTGCTGCCCAGTGCTTGCGGCTCGAGCCCGTCCACGGCGAAGTCGCCGAGCACGCGCACTGCCAGGGACTTCATGGCAGCAATCAAACCCCGCCACGTCGATGGCCGCTACCTGGCCGCTGCAAACGCGCTGCAACCCCGGCCGGCAACGCTCGTCTCACAGAGCCCGCCGACGGGCCGGAAACAGGCCGACGGGCCGGAAACAGACTGTAAGGAGAGCTGTCATGAGCGGACAAGCGGAGCAGAAGAGCTTCAGCCAGCCCGACGAGACTCGCGCCTTCCCGAACGGGGACCTGGACCTGATCAAGATCGGCGGCGCCGACATCGGCCGGCTGACCCTGCGACCCGGCTGGCGCTGGTCCGAGCACGTCAAGCCGATCGCCGGCACCGACCTGTGCGAAGCACCGCACTTCCAGTACCACGTGCAGGGCACACTGCACGTGCTCATGGGCGATGGCACCGAGTTCGACGCCAGGCCCGGCGACGTCACCGCCCTGCCGCAAGGCCACGACGCCTGGGTCGTCGGTGACGAGCCAGTGGTCGTCGTGGACTGGTACGGGGCCAGCAACTACGCAAGGGACTGATCACCTCATCGTCAGCGACCCGCATTTCTCCCGCTGGTTCGCCCGGGCCTATGCGGGCGCTGGCGATGAGAGAATGTGAACCGGCCCATGCCCGATCTGACCCGGTTCACCCGAGTGGGTGTTCTCAGTCCTGATGCAGCATGTTTTGTGTTTGGGCGGTGTCTTCGGTGCCGCGGTAGAGGTAGATCTTGCCGTCGCGGAAGCGCCACCAGTGATGGATGTCCATCGTCGCGGATTTGCCGGTTGCTGGGGCGGTCGCGGCGAAGCGTGTCACCACCATGACATCGGTCTCGTTGGCGGCGAACGACAGGTGCGTGAATTCGGTGATGTTCAGGTTCTCGCCCAGCGCCTTGAAGAAGTTAGGAACTTCGGCTTTGCCCCGGTGGATCCCGTGCCATGGGGCGATGTCGCTGCCGGGGCAGGACGCCCAGTCCACGTCGTCGGTGAGCTGGTCGAGGATGAAGCCGATGTCTGCGCGGCCGAACGCCTCGTACACGCTCTGCACAGTTGTGATCTTCGGGTCCGTCATTGGTTGCCTCCGGTGTCGGCTGGTGGTTATCCCCGAGGCTCGCATCGGGCACCGTCGGCGAACATCACGGAAACTATGTATTCAGTCGGCCAGCCCGTGACGGTAGGCCCAGGCCGTCGCCTCGGCCCGGTTCCTGACACCGAGCTTGGTGAAGATGTTGGCGACGTGACGCTCGACGGTGTGCACGCTGACCCCGAGAGCAGCGGCTATCTCGGCGTTGGCCTGGCCGCAGGCCAGCAGGGTCAGCACTTCTTGTTCGCGCGGGCTTAGCGGCATCGCTGTGGTCGGCCGGCCGAGATCGGCAAGCGGGTGGCCAAGCCCCGCAGCCCCCCACTGGCGGTGCAGCCGCTGCGCGGTGGCCGCGGAATGGGCTGCATCGCTTCGCTGGCCGACTAGCCATTGCATGCGGGCGATATGCCATGCGGCCGCCCCCCATCCGACCGGGACGCCCTGGATCAGGTTCCGTGACGCATACGGAAGCAGCCTGTCCAGGATCGGCCGGGCCAGATCGGTTGCCTGGCAGGTCACTGCCGTCTCGCCAAGGATGGCCAGGCTTGCCAGGTAGAGCGAGTCTCGTGGCAGCGCGGCGAAGCTGTCCGCTGCCAGCGCCTCGATTTCCCCCACCGCGTCGGCGGTGCGCCCTGCTGTCGCGCGGGCCAGGGCGCGCATGCAGCGCAACGTGACCAGCCCAGGGAAGCGCATCAGTGCGTGCTCGATGTCGTCCTCCAGTTCGGCGAGCCTTCCTGTTGCCCAGTAGATTCGCCCGAGCTGGCCGATCCGGTAGGCGTCCGCGGCGGGCTGGCCAAGCCGGCGCCCTAGCGCCGCCGCCTCAGTCGCTATTTCCTCGGCGTGCCTGCCGTGCCCGGCGGATACCGCGAGAAGGCCCCGGTAGATCAGCACCCACCAGCGCTGCAGCGGGTTGCGCCGTGCTTCAGCGATCGCCGCCATGTGCTCCACATCGGCTGCCACCAGGCCGATCGAGCCGGTCTGGTAACGGTCGGGCACCAGCCACTGGTATGCGCGGAAGCGCAGATCCTCGTCGCCCAGGCGGGTAGCGATGTCGAGCACCGCAACCCCCGCGGCCAGCCGCTCTTCCAGAAAGTCAGGGCCACGCAATGTGAACTGCCGGGCAATGAGGGCTGCGCCCAGTGCCTCGGTGTCACCTGCTTGCTCGGCGAGTTCCACGGCGGCCCGGCTGGCTTGCCGGCTCTTGTCCCGGCCACCGGGCTGCCAGTACGTCGCGATCGCCCACCGGGCCGCCAGCCGCGCCCGCTGCCCGGCCGGGACACCCGGGTCGCGGCGGGCCTGGTCCAGCAGCGCCACAAGCTTGTGGTCCGCCGCCACTTCGGCGACCGTATCCCCGACCGCGAGGGCACATGCGGCCAGAGCCGGGCCGTCACCGGTCCTGGCCGATTCCGCAGCGGCGGCCTCAAAGCACGTCCGGGCTTCGTCAACGCGACCCGCCAGCAGCAAGCTGCGGCCCAGCCGCATCTGCAGGCTGGGGTCCTGGCAGTCCCGCCGGGCCAGCCCGATAGCCATCTGCCACCAGGTCGCCGCGTCCTCCCAGGCCAGCAGTTCATCGGCAGCCTCAGCGGCGGCGCGTGCGGCGGCAGCGGCAACATCGTCGCTGACGTTAGGGCGCGCCTGCACAGCGTGGTGAGCCAGGTCAGCGGGCTGCCCCCAGCCGGTGTCGCGCAGCGCGGTAAACACGCGGGCATGCAGGCGCGCGCGCCTTGATGGGGCAAGCTGCTCCTCCACCGCGTCGCGGATCAGCGTGTGAACAAACCGGTAAGCACCCGCGCGCCCGTCCTCCGGAGACACCAGCCGCGCGTTCACCGCGGGATCCAGCGCCGCCACCGCGCGAGCCGGGCTGACCCGCAATGCGGCAGCCAGCGGCGGGTATTCGAAGTCGCGGCCCAGGACCGAGGCCACCTCCAGCGCTTCCCGGCAATCGGCAGGGAGCGGCGCCAGCCGCTCCCGTATCACCTCCGCCACGCTGCGCAACGGCGTCCCCGGCCGTGAGCCCGCAGCGAACAGGCGGATGCTCTCAGCGATGAACAGGGGGTTCCCGCCGGTTCTCGCGTGCAGAACGCCCGCGTCGACGCCCTCGACCGCCGCGGACGTAAGCCACTGCGCGACGCTCTGCTCGCTCAGCCCGGCCAGCTCACACCTGGAACTGCCCCCCGCACGGGCAAGGCTTGCGATCACGCCGGCCGCCAGCGACCCGGCCGGCACCTCGGTATTGCGGTACGTCACGATCAGGCCCAGCGGCGCGGGCCACAGCGTCTCGCTCAGATAGGCCAGCAGCCGGAGCGACGTCTCATCGGCACGGTGCAGGTCATCAACTACCACGAGCCGCGGAGCAACCGCCGCCGACTCCAGCAGTGCACGCAAGATCCGCTCGAAGAGCTGGAACCGGGCAGCACGCCCCTCTGCCACCCCCGCAGTGGCTGCCTCGCCGCCGAGCCAGCCCAGCACCTGCATCCATGGCCACAGCGGAGGCGCCCCCTCACACTCCCGGCACGCCCCCCACGACACCACCACACTGCCTGCCCGCCCCGCAGCCTCCCGGGCCAGCCGGGTCTTGCCGATGCCCGGCTCCCCGCACAGCAGCACCGCGCCGCCGGCCCCCACGGCCGCCTGCGCGATCAGCGAATCGAGAACAGCAAGCTCGGCGTCCCTGCCAACCAGCACGCCCGCCGCGGACGACCCCCCCACGGCGCCACAGTAATACCGCCGAGCCCAATACCGCCACGACCCAGATCGCGGCGATGACCTGGGATGGCATCAACGAGATCGGCGGGACTGCAGTTGAGTCCTGGGGGGTCCGTGCCAGGATGTGACGGTGCGGCGGCTAAACGGACACGTCATGAGGTGTCGGATGGGCCGCCGCGTCGTCGCGATCGCCGCCGCCGCGGCCTTCGCCGCCGGTTGCGGAGCCGCATCCACGACCAGCGTGCACCGCAAGGTGCAGGAGGCCACGCCGCAGGCGGTGCCAGCCAGCACAGGAACGGCGCGGGCCACGGTCGGAACGGCGCCGCACGCGACGACCGCACCGGTCATGGCAACGGCTGTTCCCGGGGCGCCGAACTGTCCCATGTTCCCGGCCAACAACGTGTGGAACACCAACATCTCCAAGCTGCCGGTGGACGAGCACAGCGCGGCGTGGCTGGCCAGCATGGATTCGTCGACGACGTTCCTGCACCCTGACTTCGGCCCGAATGCGGGGGGCTATCCGTTTGGCATCCCGTTCACCGTGGTCGGCAGTTCGCAGCCGCTAGTCAAGATCAACTTCCAGTATGCGAGCGAGAGCGACCAGGGTCCTTATCCGTTCGGCCCGGATACACCGATCGAGGGTGGCGCGGAAGCTGGCGGGGACCGTCACGCCATCATGGTGAACCCCAGTACCTGCACGCTGTATGAGCTGTGGGATGCGCGTTACTCAGCCAACGGCTCGACGGCGGGCTCGGGTGCCATCTGGCATTTGCGGTCCAACCGGCTGCGTCCTGCTGGCTGGACGTCAGCGGACGCGGCGGGCTTGCCCATCCTTCCCGGCCTGCTGAACTTTGCGCAGGTCCAGGCCGCGGCGCGGACCGGAAAGCCGATCGAGCACGCGATCAGGTTCACCGCGCAGGTCACCCAGGCGGCTTTCCTATGGCCTGCCCGCCACGACGCGAGTTCCGACCCGAGCCCGGACGTGCCGCCGATGGGCGCCCGGTTCCGGTTGAGGGCAAGCTTCCATGTGGCGCGGTTCTGCCAGGATTCCGAGCCGTACTGTCGTGACGCCAAGGCGATCTTGGTGGAGATGAAGAACTACGGCCTGATTCTCGCCGACAACGGAAGCAACTGGTACTTCCAGGGCAGCGCATTCCCGCAATGGCCAGACGCTCTGGTGTCCCTGCTCAAGGGGATTCCGGCGGGGGCGTTCCAGGCTGTTGATGAGTCCTGCCTGAGGGTAAGGCCTAACTCTGCAGCGGTGAGCGCGAAGCCGGACTGCCCGATCGGATGACGCTGGCCTTGCCTTCGCGCGCCGTGCCCTTTCTGTCGGTGGCGTACGTCACGATGTAGTGGTGGTAATCGGAGCCACTGAGCCGGTGCATGGCCAAGCTGAACCAGAGCCGTTCACCCACCTGAGCGTCCCCAACGCCGACCTTTACCGGAGCGTGCTGCGTACCTTCGCGCGGGCCAAGGAGCGCTTCATTGTGCATCTGCGGCCGGAGGACGTGGCGGCTGACTTGCGGATCGGCGCCGACGAGCAGCTCAGCCAGGCGCTGGAGCAGCTCACGGCGTGGGGAAACCTGCGCGCGGATGTCGACACCAGCCGCGTCACCACGGTGGAGGACTTCCACCGCAAGCGATGCCTTTACCAGCTCACCGGTGCCGGGCAGGCGGCCGAGCAGGCCATCGCCTTCTACGAGGAAGCCATCGGCCGGCGCGGCCAGCTCCAGTCGGTGGCCCTGGCCGACATCGCCGACAGGCTGCGATCGCTTCGGGTCCTCGCTGCGGACCGCGATCCTGACCCGGCCAAGGCGCACTTGCTGCTGCTGTCCGTTGCGGAGCGGTTCTCCTCGCTGGCCGACAACGCACAGGCGTTCATGTCCGCGTTGCGGCGCGCGATCGACTTCTCGGACGGAGACGTCGACGGATTCCTCGCCTACAAGGAACGCCTGATCGACTACATCAACAGGTTCATCGCGGACCTGGCTAACTCCGGCGCCCAGATCGCGGTGCTGCTGGGCGACCTGGAAGCCGTCGGGCATGACCGGCTGCTCGAGCTCGCCGCGCGACGCGAGGCGGCCGATGCGATTCCCGAGGGTGAGGACACCGCCGAATCCCTGTCCAGGGCGGAGAAACAGTCGCTGGATGCGTGGCGGAACCGGTGGCGCGGGCTGGACGACTGGTTCACGTCTCGCGACGCGGCGCACCCTTCGCAGGCGCGGCTGCTGCGGCAGGCCGCCGTAACCGCGATCAAGCAGCTCATCGACGCGGTAGGCCTGCTGAACGAGCGGCGCTCGGGGCGGTCGGATCGCTCGGCGGACTTCCGGGCGCTCGCCCGGTGGTTTGCCGAGGCGCCGGACGACGACGCGGCCCACCGGCTGTGGCGGGCGGCGTTCGGCCTATGCCCGGCACGGCACCTGTCCGTTACTGGCGAGACCGCCGATGCCTGGCAGGGCCTTCCGGCGGGGACGGCGTGGCGAGACGCGCCGCCGATTCACATCTCGCCGCAGCTCAGGAAGACCGGGGCCTACGAGCGGCGTGGCAAGCCCAGCCAGGTGCGGGACAGGTCAGCAGAGCGGGAGTTCTTGCGCAGGCAGGCGGAACGTGAGGCGGCCGAGACCGCCGCTGCCCGGCGGCGTCTGCGCACGACCGGCCCGACGCTGCTGTCCGATCTCGGCGTGCTCGACCCGCAAGCGTTCCGGCTGTTCCTGGCGCTGCTCGGGGACGCACTGGCGGTCCGCACGCCAGGTGACACCGAGGTGAAGACCGTGACGAGCGACGGCACGATGGAAATCCGGCTCTGCCTGGTCCCGGACGCCGCCCAGGCGACGATCCGCACCGCAGATGGCACGCTCACCGGCCCGGAGCACATCATCGAGATCACGGACCTTGCGCCATGAGGCTGTCATGATCCCGGCTGAAGAGCGCGCGCAACGCCGGGCTGCGCTGCGCGCCTTGCTGGCCAAGCCGTTGCTGATTGCTGACACCGACGGCGAGACGCTGGTTCTGGTCCGGCGGCACCTGACCGAGCTGCGGGACTGGCTGAACCGCGAGACCGGATGGCGTCTCGCCGCGGACTCGGAGACCGCCCGGCTGTTCAAGACCGCCGCGACGCTGTCGGATGCGTCTCACCCGGCGCGCGGGCACAACAAGGAGCCATTCGGCCGGCGCCGGTACGTCACGTTGTGCCTGGCTCTTTCTGCTCTCGCCCGCGCCGATACGCAGACCACGCTCGGCAGCCTCGCCGACGACATGCTGACGGCCGCCGCCGAGCCGGAGCTGGCCGCTACCGGGTTCACCATGACCCTGGACAGCCGGGCGAACCGGTCCGACCTGGTCGCGGTCGTCCGGCTGCTGCTCGGCTGGGGGATGCTGAGCCGGGTCGCCGGGGACGAGGACGCGTACCTGTCCGCCGGGACCGACGTGCTCTACGACGTGCACCGGCCGGTGCTCGGCGTGCTGCTGTCCGGCGCCCGCGGGCCGTCAACCGTGGCGGCCGAGACCTTTGCCGATCGGCTCGCGGAGCTGACCGCGGAGCCAGTCGCCGAGAGCGAAGAGCTGCGCAACCAGGCGCTTCGCAGGCGGCTCACCCGGCGGCTGCTTGATGATCCGGTCGTGTACTACGACGAGCTCGACGAGGACGAGCGCGCCTACCTGCTGTCGCAACGGCACGCGATCACCCGGCGGATCGAGCAGGCCAGCGGGCTGATCCCCGAGATGCGGGCCGAGGGGATCGCGATGGTCGACCCGGAGGACGAGCTGACAGACGTGCGGATGCCCGAGCAGCGCACCGACGGGCACGTCACGCTGCTTGTCGCGGAGTACCTCGCCCGCCGGGATCAGGCCACCTTCGGCGCGCTGCACGCCTTCGTAAGGCAGGCGGCCGCCGAGCACGCCTCGTTCTGGCGCAAGGGCGTGACGGAGCCGGGTGCGGAAACGGAGCTGCTCGCCACCGCGCTGGAGAAGCTGCTGGCGCTGCGCTTGGTCGAGCTGGACAAAGAGACGGTCCGCAGTCGGCCGGCGATCGCACGCTTCGCCTTGGCCGAGCCGACCATCCGGGAGACGAGAAAGGCGACAGCCGATGCTGCCCGTGCCCTCTTCTGACCGATGGAAGCCGCTGCGGGCGGGCCTGGTCGACGTGTTCTATTACGACGCCGAGGAGTTCTGGTTCCACGATGGCCGGCTCTTGCTGCGTGGAAACAACGGCACCGGCAAGTCAAAAGTGCTCGCGCTGACACTGCCGTTCCTGCTGGACGGCGAGCTAGCCCCGCATCGGGTGGAGCCAGATGGCGACCGGCAGAAGAAGATGGAATGGAACCTGCTGCTCGGCGGCAAGCATCCCAACTCAGAGCGCCTGGGGTACACCTGGCTCGAGTTCGGCCGCCAAGCTCACGACGGCAACGCAGAGTTCCGCACGATCGGCTGCGGGCTGAAAGCCGTAGCGGGCCGGGGCATCGCGCGGCACTGGTTCTTCATGACCACGCAGCGCGTCGGCGAGGACCTCCATTTGCTACCCGCCAGCCGGGTGCCGCTCACCCGGGAAAAGCTGCGCGAGGAGATCGACGGGTGCGGGCTGGTGTACGACCGGGCCACCGACTACCGGCGGGCCGTGGATGAGGCCTTGTTCGGGCTCGGCGAGCACCGCTACGAGTCGCTGATCAACCTGCTGATCCAGCTCCGGCAGCCGCAGCTGTCCAAGAGGCCGGACGAGAAGTTGCTGTCCCGCGCGCTCACCGAGGCTCTGCCACCGATGAGCCCTGGCCTGGTGACAACGGTGGCTGAGGCCTTCCGCGGCCTTGATGAGGAACGCGACGCGCTGCGGGCGCTCCGCGAGGCCCATCAGGCCGCGGACGATTTCCTGCGCTACTACAGCAGGTACGCGATGACCGCGGCCAAGCGGAAGGCCGCGCGGCCCCGGCAGGCGCAGAGCCGGTACGAGCAGCTTGGCAGGGAGCTGGTCGCGGCAGACGAGGCGTTCAGCGCCGCGGAAACGCAGCTGCGGATGGCGCGTGCAGAACTTGAGGGTCTCGAGCAGCGCCGGATTCAGCTTGACGCCCGGCGCGAGGCGCTGCAGCAGGACCCGGCGATGCGTGACGCCGAGCGGCTGGATCAGATGCTCGGCGAGGCCCAGCGCCGGGACCAGACGGCGCGAATCAGGGAGCACGACCGGGACAGGCTCGCCGCCGAGGTGGGGAGGCGCTGCGACCGGGCCGACCGGGCGGTGGCGCGGGCGGAGGCGGCTCAGGAAACGCTGGAGGCCGTGCACGCCCAGGCCGCGGCGAACGCAGGTACGGCCAGGTGCGAGCAGGGGCACCGTGCGGCCGCCGACGGCTGGGAGCGGGATCTGCCGCGCGCGCGGCGCGAGACCCAGGCTGTTGCCGACCGCCAGGCGGCCGCCGTGGGCCAGCTCGAGGGGCTGCTCGCCGAAGCCGCGAAACGGCACCGGGAGCTGCAGCAGGCGCGGGCCGAGGAGACCCGGCTTGCCGCTGAGCTGCAGGCCGCGGCGGAACGGCTCGCCAGCGCGGAGCAGCAAGCCGGGCGGCGAGCGCGCGACCTGGCCAGCACCTACCGGTCCTACCTCGCTGATCTGACCGAGCTCAAGGTTGCCGATCCCGACGACCTGATCGACGCCCTGGAAGCATGGGCCGTGACCGGGGACGGCGCCAACCCGGCGTCCGCCGCCATCGACGACGCGGCCCGCGCGGCGGGAGCCGAGCTCGGTCGCCTGGAGGCGAGCCTGTCGGCGCGTCGCACGATCCACGCCGAGCACGCCTCCGGCCTGGAGGCGGAGATTGAGCGGCTGCGGGCGGGCGGCCATGATGCCCCGCCAGTTCCGCACACCAGAGCGCCTGGCGTCCGCGACGATCGTCCCGGCGCCCCGTTCTGGAAGGTCACCGACTTCGCCCAGGGCGTGCCGGACGAGCATCGGGCCGGGCTCGAGGCCGCGCTGGAGGCGGCCGGGATCCTCGACGCCTGGGTCACGCCCGACGGAAACCTCGTCAACGGCGACGTGACCGTCGTGTCCGGGCTCGCTCCCATGCCCGGCCCGTCGGTCGCGAGCGTCCTGGTACCGGCGATCGACTCCGGCGACCCTTCGGCGCGGGCGCTGCCGACGGAGGCTGTTGACGCCGTCCTTGCCGCCATTGGGCTTGGCGGTCCGGGCGGGACCTGGGTGGCCGCGGACGGCCGCTGGGCGAACGGCGTGCTGAGCGGCGCCTGGCAGAAGGACAGCGCCGGCCATATCGGCGAGGGATCGCGTGAGAGCGCGCGCCGCGCCAAAATCACGCGGCTCTCCGATGAGCTGGCGCAGGAGCGGACCGCGATTACGGAACTCGACACGGAGCTGGCCGAGCTGGCTGTGCGCCGGGACCGGCTCGCGGACGAGCATCGCGCGGTGCCACCGGACGCGGGGGTACGCGAGGCGCACACCGTCGCCGCTGGGGAGCGCCGACGGCGCCGCGAGCTGCGCGAGCAGCACGCCGACGCCGTCAACGTCTCCGGGCAGCGACAGCGGGAACACGAGGCCGCGCTCGCCCGGACCGCGGAGTTCTCCCGGGATGTCGGGCTGCCCGCCGAGCCCGGGGATCTCGCCGAAGTCAAGGCCGGGGTGGATGCCTATCGGCTGGCACTCGCCGGGCTATGGCCGGCTGCCGAGGTGTGGCAAGGGGCTGTCCGCACCGCGGGCGAGCTTGCAGCGGAGCTGGCCGAGAGCCGGGAGCGCCTAGACGAGGCGACCGACGCCGCCGCGACCGCGCAAGCGGAGGCGTCGGCTGCCCGGGAGATGCACGAAGCGCTCCGGGAGACCGCCGGCACGGCGGTCGACGAGCTGTACCGGCAGCTTGCGGAGGTCCGCCAGGAGATGGGACGGCGGGCCGACGCCGAGAAGGCGGCGCGCGGCGTCGAGCAGCAGGCACTCGGCGACCGGGGCAAGGCCGAAGGAGCTCGGGACACGCTGCGCGAGCAGATCGACGAGGCCGGGCGGCTCCGGGACGCCGCCGTCGCGGAGTTCCAGTCGTTCGCAGCCACCGGGCTGCTGGGGGTCGCGCTGCCATCCATTGACGTCCCCGACCTCGCCCAGCCGTGGGCGGCAACGCCAGCCGTGCTGCTCGCCCGGGCCGTGAACGCAGGACTGGAATTGACGGACGACGCGGACGGCGCCTGGGACCGGATCCAGAAGCGGGTGACCGAGGAGCACAAGCTGCTCGCCGATGCGATGGCCCGGCACGGGCATTCCGCCGGGTTGACCCTGAGCGAGGGCATCATCGTCGTCGACGTGGTTTTCCAGGGCCGCAGCCATGACATTCCCGGGCTCGCCGCGGCGCTTGGCGAGGAAACCGAACAGCGGGCGCGGCTGCTGTCCGCCAGGGAGCAGGAGATCCTCGAAAATCACCTGCTCAACGAGGTGGCGGGCACGCTGCACGAGCTGATCACGGCCGCCGAGGCCGAGGTAAAGCAGATGAACGGGGAGCTGCAGTCCCGCCCGACGTCCACCGGGATGAAGCTGCGGATGATCTGGCAGCAGGCGCGAGATGCGCCGGACGGGCTGGACCGGATCCGTAACAAGCTCCGTCAGACCATCGACGCCTGGTCCGCCGACGACCGGGCGGCTGTGGGGGCCTTCCTGCAGCAGCGCATTGCCGCGGAGCACGCAGACAATGCGGCAGCCGGGTGGACCGATGCGCTGACGACGGCACTGGACTACCGGAGGTGGCATGAGTTCGTGATCCAGCGTTTCCAGGAGGGGCAGTGGCGTCCGGCGACCGGTCCGGCGTCGGGTGGCGAGCGGGCACTGGTTGCCTCCGTCCCACTGTTCGCGGCGGCCTCGTCGCACTACAAGTCGGCGGGCAATCCGAACGCCCCACGGCTCATCGCGCTGGATGAGGCGTTCGCCGGGGTCGACGACGACTCGCGTGCCAAATGCCTCGGCCTCCTAGCCACGTTTGACATGGACGTAGTCATGACCAGCGAGCGCGAGTGGGGCTGCTACCCGGAGGTACCCGGACTTGGCATCTGCCAGCTTGCCCGGCAGGACGGTGTCGACGCGGTGCTGGTCACCCCGTGGCGGTGGGACGGGCGCGAGCGCCGCCCGGCTGGGTGAAGAGAATTGGAGAGGGCAGGGGAGGTGGGCGGGTGTGCGGGTGTGACTGACGCCGACGACAGGCTGCGCCGCCTGCTCGGCGGCGAGCCGGTCGCGTGGCTGGTGCGGCGGGCACGCGACAGGCTCGAAGCTGGCCGTCCGTTGACTGGGACGGTCACCCTGCCCGCAGCGACACTCGAGCAGAGGCACGCGGTTGAGCGGCTGACCGGACGGGCAGCCCGCTCCGGCACGTCGCTATCGGTATCGCTGACCGAGGTCGACCGTATCCTGCGCGACAGCGGCACAGCGCCAGGCGGGCTGGCCGAGGCGGTGACGCGCCTGACGGGTCCACTCCGGGACCTGGGCCGCGAGCGAGCCGACCTGGCGGCCGCGTGGAGCGCGGCCTTCGCGTCACTGGATGCCGCGGTCAGCAGCCGTCATGAGCTGTCGCCGTGGCGGAAGTGGCTCGACGCCACCGGTGTCGTGCGTCGTCTTTCTCCCCAACCCAGCCAGGCCCAGCTGCTCCTCGACCAGGTCGCGACCGTGCTGCTGCGGCTGCCCTCACGCAGCATCTCCATCGGCCGGCTCGCCGCCGAATGCTGCGGTGACGCACACGCCCTGGACGAAGGACGCCCGGTCGCCACGCTCGTGCTATCGGCGGTCCGCGCGC
>Ga0209693_10000142_pt1 | contig 27067 bp, 19 predicted proteins | sample HubBroMetageWRM3_FD_188345 | JGI IMG/M metagenome (GOLD analysis project Ga0209693, IMG submission 188345) | Warmed soil microbial communities from the Hubbard Brook experimental Forest, New Hampshire - Hubbard Brook CCASE Soil Metagenome WRM 3... | ecosystem: Environmental > Terrestrial > Soil... | reverse complement strand
CGTGACGACAGGCTGTCGGCGACGCTGCGCAGTCCCTTGCCCACCGGGGAGTCGGGCGCGCTCAGCACGATCGGTACGCCCGAATCGCCGGCGGCCACCATTGCCGGATCCAGCGGGATCTGCCCGAGCAGTGGCACCTCGGCGCCTACCGCACGCGACAGCCGCTCGGCGACCTGCCGGCCGCCGCCCTCGCCGAATATCTGCAGCGTTGAGCCGTCAGGCAGCGTGAGCCCCGACATATTTTCCACAACGCCGACGATGCGCTGGCGCGTCTGCAGTGCGATGCTGCCTGCTCGTTCGGCGACCTCTGCCGCGGCCAGCTGTGGCGTGGTCACCACGAGGATTTCCGCGTTGGGGATCAGCTGAGCCACCGAGATGGCGATGTCGCCGGTTCCGGGCGGGAGATCGAGCAGGAGTACGTCCAGATCGCCCCAATACACATCGGCCAGAAACTGCTGCAATGCCCGATGCAGCATCGGGCCGCGCCACACCACCGGGGTGTTGCCCTCGGTGAATTGGGCGATCGAGATGACCTTCACCTCGTGGGCGAAGGGCGGCAGGATCATCGACTCAACCTGGGTGGGCCGATCGGTGGTGCCCATCATCCGGGGGATGGAATGGCCGTGGATATCGGCGTCGAGCACGCCGACCGACAGTCCCCGGGCGGCCATCGCCACAGCCAGGTTGACCGTGACGCTGGACTTCCCGACGCCGCCCTTGCCCGAGGCCACCGCATACACGCGGGTCAGTGAACTGGGCTGGGCGAACGGGATGACGGGTTCACGGGCATCGCCGCGCAACTGCTTGCGCAGCGCGGTGCGCTGCTCGTCGTTCATCACGTCCAGGCTGACCCGCACGGCGCCGGTGCCGGGAACGTCGGCGACCGCCTGGGCGACGCGGTCGGTGATCTCAGTCTTCTTCGGGCAGCTGGCGGTGGTCAGGTAGATCGCCACGTGCACGCCGCCACCGGGGTCGACGTCAATACTCTTGACCATCCCGAGTTCGGTGATGGGGCGCCGCAGTTCGGGGTCGATCACCTTTGCCAATGCGGTGCGGATAGCCGCGGTCAAGTCGGCAGTGTCAGGACGGGACATCACCGCCGAGTGTAGGCGAAATCCGCACGGACGCGGCCCGCGCTCCTCGCCGAGCTCGCGAGCGTATCGCCACCGCGATTTTCGATCGGCGATTTCGCGCTGTCGTTACGCTCGGCGACTAATGCAGGCCCGGCGGCGCCCGGCGGCCCTAAGGGCCGATGCAGATCAGTGTGCAGCCGGGCAGCTGCGTCTGTGACTGCGGTGGGGCGGCAGGTGCCATCCACGGGAACATCGGCTGCTGACTGGGCAGCTGCGGTTGGCCGAGGTCGATCAGCGGTATCCGCGACAACGGGTCGTCGAGCGGCAGGCCGATGACGTTCATCGGCAGGCCGGGCCCGAGTCCCTCGGGATGCTCGTCGTGTGCGTCCCCGAGCGGGGGCGGCGGTCCGGTGATCGCCGGCAGGTCGACCGGAACCACGCCGGTTGCGTACGCCGCGGCCCAGCCCACCACGTTCTGGGCATACGACATCGAGTTGTTGTAGCGCAGGATCGCGGCCATGACTTGCATCGGATCGCGCAGGTTGAGCCCACCGCTGCACAAGTACCGGGCGGCCGCCAGTGCGGAGTCGAACAGGTTCTGCGGATCGGCCACGCCGTCGCCCTTGCCGTCGGAGGCGTAGCGCGCCCAGGTGCCGGGCAAGAACTGCATCGGCCCCATTGCGCGCGCGTAGGTCACCCGATTGCCGACGCTGCTGGAGGTGATGACCTCGTTGCCGGGCAGCGTGCCGTCCAGCGCGGGCCCATAGATCGGGTGTATCGCAGTGCCACGCGCATCGACTGCGCCGTTACCCGCGTGGCCGGACTCGATTCGCCCGATCCCGGCCAGCAGGTTCCAGCTGACCCCGCAGCCGGGATCGGCGATGGCCATCTTCTGTTCGGCGCTGCGGTACGCGGACAGCGCTATTACCGGAACGCCCAGCGCGCCGGGCGCATTCACGATCATCGCTGGCGGTGGCGCCGACAAGGCGGCCGCGGCGACGTGGAAGTCGGTCGGTGGACGCGCCATGGCGATGACAACCGGGCCGGAGAGACCGGCCGGCGAAACCGCGGCGACCGGCGTGACGGCGGCACGAACCGTCGTGGTTTTTCCGGGAAACACGGGAGCCGCGCCGCCCACCGCGCTGGCGAATACCAACGGAACAAGGAGGGCTACTGCGAATACCCGCTTCCCCATTACGCCGACAGCCGGGCGCCGACCTGCTGCAGCGGCCGGGCGTGCATCCCAGCGTCCCCCAATGCGCACTCGACCGTCCTCAGGGCCTTCGGAATAACGGTTTTGTTAACTTCGTGAACTAGATCACCATACATAACTCCTGTGACGGGAGTGGCGCAATGGTGGAAGAGGTTCTCACCGAGATTTCTTAGCCGTCCGCTCCCAGCCGTCGCCCGTTTGACCAGGGCTTCTGTCGAAGGCTTCGGGCTGTAGGTCGGTGAGCAGAGTGCGCAGCTCGTCCAGCTCATCACGCAGGTATTCACGGGTCACGACCTCGCCGACGGCCAGCCGCAGTGCGGCTAGCTCGCGGGCCAAAAACTCGGTGTCGGCTTTTGTCTGCGCGGCGCGACGACGATCGTCTTCCAGCGACACTCGGTCCCGGTTCTCCTGACGGTTCTGGGCCAGCAGGATCAGCGGCGCCGCGTAGGCGGCCTGCGTGGAGAAAGCAAGGTTGAGCAGGATGAACGGGTATGGGTCCCAGCGCGCACTGACCGCCAACAGGTTCACCAAGATCCATATGATCACGATGATTGTCTGGATCAGTAAGTAGCGGCCGGTGCCGAAGAAGCGCGCGATGGCCTCGGTGCTCTGCCCGACCGTCTCAGGGTCCAGGCGCAGCGAAATCCCGCGCTTTGTCCGCGGGGTGTACAGCCGCCTTGTCGGAGTGGGTGGCGTCGATTTGCTCACGAGGCTCCTCCGGTTCCGTCCAGGCGCCCGATGGTGTCGAGTTCCTGCACATCGGCGCGCCAGTCGTGCGGCAGCAGGTGATCGAGCAGGTCGTCGACGGTTACGGCCCCCAACAGGTGGTTTTCGTCGTCGACCACCGGCCCACAGACCAGGTTGTAGCCGGCGAAGTAGCGGGTCACTGACGCCAGCGGGGTATCTGAGGCCAGGGTGAGCAGGTCGGTGTCGACGATTCCGCCGACCAGGTCACTCGGCGGTTCGCGGAGCAGCCGCTGCAGCTGTACGCAGCCCAGGTAGCGTCCGGTGGGCGTGGCTGTCGGTGGGCGGGTCACGAACACCATCGACGACAATGCCGTGGTGAGGTCAGGATCCCGGACCCGGGCCAGGGCTTCAGCAACCGTTGTGTCCGCGGTCAGCACCAGCGGATCAGAGGTCATCAACCCGCCCGCGGTGTCGGGGGAGTAGGTCAGCAGCCGTCGCACCGGGGCGGACTCCTCAGGGTCCATCCTGGCCAGCACGATCTCGGCATCGCTCGGGTGCATGACGCCGAGCAGGTCTGCGGCATCGTCGGGATCCATCGCCTCCAGCACATCGGCCGCGCGCTCGGTGCCCAACTGCGACAACACCTCGACCTGCTCCGACTCGGGCAATTCCTGCAGGATGTCGGCCAACCGCTCGTCGGTGAGGGCCTTGAACACTTCGGAGCGCCGCTTGGGCGGCAGCCCGCGGATGGCGTACGCCACGTCGACCGCGCGGCGTCCGTCGAACTGGTGGAGCAGCTGCGCCACTTCCTGGCCGGGCATTGCCAACGCCGACGGCGTCAAACCCTGCACGCTTTGCCAGTCCACTACATGGACCGGACCGCGCCGTCCCAGCCGCCGCTGGCTGCGGACAGCGACCCTGGTCACCAGCCAGTCGCGGGTTCGGCTTTGCTCAATACCCAAGTCGGTGATCACGACATCGAGGCCGGCAAGTTCCGGCAATGCAGGATCTTTGACCTTGACCGGGATGTCGAGCACCTGACCCATCGCCAGCACCTCGCCCGGCCGCTGCTCGAAGTGGCTCAGGGAGACGCTGCCTGTGTTAAGCGTCACCGCGTTGGGCTCGATTGCGGCGACGCGCAGAAATGGAATGAAAATGCTGCGCCGAGTTGCCAAGTCGACAATCAGCCCCAGGACGCGCGGTTGCTGTCGCACGATGCTGATGCTGATCACGACATCGCGGACGCGCCCGAACGATTCGCCGAGCGGACCCAACACCAACATCCGCGCCAGCCGCGCCACGTAAACCCTGTTGACCGATCCCATGAAGTGAGAGCCTAAGCAGCCGCATGCCGGATGGCAGCCGCCGCGTGGTGGCCATCGCCGCTAACGCGAGCGCACCGCAACAACCACGATGATCACATTGATCAGCATCGTCGCGACACCGATCACGATGCCGGCGACGGCCAGGGCGTAGCCGTCTTGGCGGGTCCGCTTGATCTGGTCGAGCGCGACCGTGCCCAGCACGATGGCCACGATCGAGCCGATGCAGCAGAACAGGCCGGTGAACGACGAAATCAGCGCGCCGATCGCCATCCCGTTCACCCCCGACTGGGATGGCCCCTGGGGCAGTCCATAGCCCCCCTGATAATCGGGAGCCGGGTAATAGCCTCCCGGATACCCGCCTGGATTTGGAGGCGGCCAATAGCCGGCTGGCGGCGCGTCGTATTGCGGCCCGGGCGGGTATGGCGAGCCGCCGTAGCCCGGCGGCTGCTGGTATCCGGGTGGCGCGGGAATGGGAGGTGGGTATTCGGGCGGGTAGCCGGCTTGATACTCAGGTGGGTACCCGGCGGAATAGCTGGGCGGTGGATACGTCGGGGGCGGGTAGGCAGCCGCCGTTGGCGGCGTCGGCGGATCCCAGGGAGCATCCCAGACCGGCTGCTCGGGGGCGGCGCGCTCGCCGGCCGGGGGCGGGTTGGCCTCGTCGTCGTGGCTACTCTCGCCGAAGGCACCGCCGGGAGCTGTCATGCTGTTCAACCTAGCTTATGGCCTGGTGACGACGGCGGCTGCGAATCGTCAGTCGCCGTCGGCGCATATCGTGGCGAAAAGACGCGTGTTCGCTGGGACGTGTGTTGGCGATCGCCTCGATAGGCTGGAAGGGCCAGAGATGAAAGGATGGCCGAGGCAGAGCAGAATGAGCAGCGATGACTAGCCCCTTCCAGCCTGGACAGATTCCCGGCTCGCCACCCGCCCGTGCGGGTCGACGTGGAGCGCCCGGATTACCCACTCCGCCCAAGGGCTGGCCGGTCGGGTCTTACCCCACCTACGCCGAGGCGCAGCGTGCCGTCGACTATCTATCCGTCCAGCAGTTCCCGGTCCAGCAAGTGACCATCGTTGGCGTCGATCTGATGCAGGTGGAACGGGTCACCGGCCGGTTGACGTGGACCAAAGTGCTCGGCGGTGGTGTACTCAGCGGCGCCTGGCTTGGCCTGTTCATCGGGTTGGTGCTCGGCTTCTTCAGTCCCAATCTGTGGGGCGCGCTGGTTACTGGTCTGGTTGCCGGGGTGTTCTTCGGCTTGATCACTTCCGCGGTTCCGTATGCAATGGCCCGTGGCACAAGGGATTTCAGCTCGATTATGCAATTGGTAGCCGGCCGCTACGACGTACTCTGCGATCCGCAAAACGCAGAGAAGGCGCGGGATCTGCTGGCGCGACTGGCGATCTGACGCGCCAGACAAGATGCGCGAGAGGCAAATGCGGAGTCGTCACCGGCGCGCACGCGGAATAGGCGCGGTCGCGCTGGCGATGTTGACCGCCGGAGCGGCGGTGTCGGCCTGCGGATCAGGCAGCAACACGCTGGTGATCAGCTTCTACACGCCGGCCACCGACGGTGCGACATTCAGCGAGGTTGCCCAGCGCTGCACCGAGCAGTCCGGCGGCAGATTCGCCATTGCGCACGTCAGTTTGCCCAGGTCCCCCGATGAGCAGCGCCTGCAACTGGCCCGGCGGCTGACCGGCAATGACCACTCGCTGGACGTGATGGCGATGGACGTGGTGTGGACCGCGGAGTTCGCCGAGGCCGGTTGGGCGCTGCCGCTATCCGATGACCCGGCGGGGCAGGCGGAGGCGGACGCCACCGACGATACCCTGCCCGGCCCGCTCGCGACCGCCACCTGGAATCGCAGGCTGTATGGCGCGCCCGTCACTACCAACACCCAATTGCTTTGGTACCGAGCTGATTTGGTGGACCAACCGCCGCAAGACTGGAGCGCGATGGTGACCGACGCGACCCAGTTGCACGCTGCGGGCGGGCCCGGCTGGATCGCGCTGCAGGCCAATGAGGGCGAGGGTCTGGTGGTGTGGTTCAACACGCTACTGGTGAGCGCGGGCGGTCAAGTGCTCTCCGAGGACGGCCGCCACGTCACCTTGACCGACACTCCCGAGCACCGGGCCGCCACCGTCGCCGCGCTGCGCATCATCAAGTCGGTGGCCACCGCGCAAGGAGCCGACCCGTCGATCACTCGGACCGACGAGGGCTCCGCGCGGTTGGCGGTGGAACAGGGCAGGGCCGCGTTGGAGGTCAACTGGCCGTTTGTGCTGGCGTCCCTGCTGGAGAATGCGGTGAAAGGCGGTGTGCCCTTTCTGCCGCTCAACCAGAACCCCGAGTTGGCCGGCAGCATCAACGAGTTCGGCACATTCGTGCCCAACGACGAGCAGTTTCGCATCGCCTACGAGGCCAGCCAGAAGGTGTTTGGCTTCGCGCCCTACCCCGGTGTGCTGCCCGGCGAGCCGGCCAAGGTGACCATCGGCGGGTTGAACTTAGCGGTGACCAGCGCAACCCGGCACCGGGCCGAGGCGTTCGAAGCCGTCAGGTGCCTGCGTAACCTGCAGAACCAGAAGTACATTTCTCTCGCCGGCGGTCTGCCGGCCGTGCGGACTTCGCTGTACTCCGATCCGCAATTCCAGGCGAAGTATCCGATGTACACCGTCATTCGCCAACAGCTCACCGACGCCGCGGTGCGGCCGCCGACCCCGCACTATCAGGCAGTGTCCATCCGGCTGTCGGCGGCGCTGAGCCCCATCACCCGGATCGACCCGGAACGGACGGCCGACGAGCTGACCACGCAGGTACAGAAGGCGATCGACGGGAAGGGGCTGTTGCCGTGACCGCCCCGGCCATGAAAACCCGGACGACGAGCCCAACGCGGGAATCGCGGCGACTGCGCGCCCGGCGCCGCGGTCCGGAACAGCGCTTGGCGTTCGCCCTCGTCGCGCCCGCCGCGATTCTCATGCTTGCAGTGACGGCCTATCCGATCGGCTACGCCGTATGGCTGAGCCTGCAGCGCAACAACCTGGCCACTCCGCGCGACACCGCTTTCATCGGTTTGGGTAATTACCAAACGATCCTGACCGATCGATATTGGTGGACGGCGCTGGCGGTGACGCTGGCGATCACGGTGGTGTCGGTGTCGATCGAGTTCGTGTTGGGTTTGTCGCTGGCGCTGGTGATGCATCGCACCCTGATCGGTAGGGGACTGGTGCGCACCGCGGTGCTGATCCCGTACGGCATCGTGACGGTGGTGGCGTCGTACAGCTGGTACTACGCCTGGACTCCAGGTACCGGATATTTGGCCAATCTGCTACCGCGAGGCAGTGCGCCGCTGACCGAGCAGATCCCGGCGCTGGGCGTCGTCGTCATCGCCGAGGTCTGGAAAACCACCCCGTTCATGTCGCTGCTGCTGTTGGCCGGGTTGGCGCTGGTTCCCGAGGATTTGCTCAAAGCTGCGCAGGTGGATGGCGCCGGCGCCTGGCGGCGGCTGACGAAGATCATTATGCCGATCATCAAGCCGGCCGTCGTGGTGGCGCTGCTGTTCCGAACGCTGGACGCATTCCGCATTTTCGACAACATCTATGTGCTGACCCAGGGCGAATACGACACTGATTCGGTGTCGATCCTGGGTTACGACAACCTGTTCAAGGGCTTCAACGTGGGGCTAGGCTCGGCGATCAGCGTGCTGATCTTCGCTTGCGTGGGCGTTATTGCGATCGTCTTCATCAAGGTGTTCGGCGCCGCGTCTCCCGGCGGTGATGCCGATGGCCATTAGACAGGGAGGCGCGGGGGTCGGTGCGCGGCGCACCGCGTTGTGGATCGTCGTCGACACGTTGGTCGTGGTGTATGCGCTGCTCCCCGTGCTCTGGATTCTCAGCCTGTCACTCAAACCGACGTCAATGGTCAAGGACGGCAGGCTGATTCCGTCGAGGGTGACCTTTGACAACTACCGCGGCATCTTCCGGGGTGACTTCTTCACTTCAGCGCTGATCAACTCCGTCGGAGTCGGGTTGATCACCACCGTCGTCGCGGTGGTGCTGGGCGCGATGGCGGCCTACGCGATAGCCCGGCTGGACTTTCCCGGCAAGCGGCTGTTGGTCGGTGCCACCCTGTTGGTCACCATGTTCCCGGCGATCTCGCTGGTCACGCCGTTGTTCAACATCGAACGCTTCATCGGCCTTTTCGACACTTGGCCGGGGCTGATCCTGCCCTACATCACCTTCGCATTGCCCCTGGCCATCTACACGTTGTCGGCGTTCTTCCGGGAGATCCCGTGGGATCTGGAGAGGGCCGCCAAGATGGATGGCGCTACGCCGGGTCAGGCCTTCCGCAGGGTGATTGTTCCGCTGGCGGCGCCGGGACTGGTCACCGCGGCGATCCTGGTGTTCATCTTCGCTTGGAACGACTTGCTGCTGGCGCTGTCGCTGACCGCCACCAAGGCGGCGATCACCGCGCCTGTGGCAATCGCCAACTTCACCGGCAGTTCGCAGTTCGAGGAGCCGACGGGATCGATCGCGGCCGGTGCGATCGTGATTACCGTCCCGATCATTGTCTTTGTTCTAATCTTCCAACGACGGATCGTTGCCGGGTTGACCTCTGGCGCTGTGAAGGGATAGTGCGATGGCCGAGATTGTGCTGGAGCACGTCAATAAGAGTTACCCCGACGGCGCCACGGCGGTGCAAGATCTGAACATCACCATCGCCGACGGCGAATTCCTGATCCTGGTAGGGCCTTCCGGCTGTGGCAAGACCACTACGCTGAACATGATTGCCGGACTTGAGGATATCTCGTCGGGAGAGCTGCGCATCGGCGGCGAACGGGTGAACGAGAAGTCACCCAAGGACCGCGACATCGCGATGGTCTTCCAGTCTTACGCGCTTTATCCGCATATGACCGTGCGGCAGAACATCGCGTTCCCGCTGACGCTGGCGAAGATGAAGAAGGCGGATATTGCGCAGAAGGTCGAGGAGACGGCGAAAATCCTTGACCTGGCTGAGCTTCTGGACCGTAAGCCCTCTCAGTTGTCGGGTGGCCAGCGGCAGCGGGTCGCGATGGGCCGGGCAATCGTTCGCCACCCCAAGGCATTCTTGATGGACGAGCCGCTGTCCAACCTGGACGCCAAACTTCGGGTGCAGATGCGCGGCGAGATCGCGCGGCTGCAGAAGAGGCTGGGCACCACCACCGTCTATGTCACCCACGACCAGACCGAGGCCATGACGCTGGGCGACCGCGTGGTGGTGATGCACGGCGGTGTTGCGCAGCAGATCGGCACCCCCGACGAGCTGTACGAGCGCCCTGCCAATCTGTTTGTCGCCGGGTTCATCGGGTCGCCGGCGATGAATTTCTTCCCGGCTACGCTCACGCCGACCGGACTGACCCTGCCGTTCGGTGAGGCGATGCTGACCTCGGAGGTCCAGGGGGTGATCGCGCAGCACCCGAGGCCGGGCAACATCATCGTCGGGTTGCGGCCCGAGCATCTGGCCGATGCTTCGTTAATCGACGGCTACCAGCGCATCAAAGCGCTGACCTTCGAGGTGAAAGTCGAGCTGGTCGAATCTCTGGGCGCTGACAAATATGTGTATTTCACCACGTCGGGCTGGGACGTGCATGCTGCGCAGTTGGATGAGCTGGCGGCCGAGGGCGAAGTGAGTGAAAACCACTTTGTGGCAAGGGTTCCCGCTGAGTCAAAGGCGGCGCTGGGACAGTCGATCGAGTTGGCGTTCGACACCACCAAACTCGCCGTTTTCGACGCTGACTCCGGGGTGAACCTGACGGTGCCACCGGCAGCGGAGTGACACACATCCCGGACCAAGTGCGCGTATACCTGCGCAACCACTTCGCGGAGGCAGGTGCCGAAGGTGAGCCTGATTCAGCGAGCGTGACGTTTCTGGGTACCGAACCTATTGACGTGTTGCGATTCCACCACGGCGCGGGTGGATTGGTGCATTACGTGACACTGGGGTGCTCGAGTCATCCGATGAACGATCCGGCGCAGGTCCTCGCCGACCCGTTGCGCGGCCCACGTGCCGAAGTTGTGCTGACCCTGCGTGATCCCGGGCTGATCACCGGGCTGGCGCGCAGCCTCGCGATACTGGCGGCGACTCCGGCTGTCGACGGTGTGGTGCTGGCCGGGGACGCACTGATCGACCTTGGCTCGCCGCTGTGGGTACGACCGGCAGGGCGGGCACCGTTCACCGCGGTGTTGTTGGGCCGCAGCGACATCCCCGATTTGCCGCTGGAGTCGCCTGCCGATCCCGTCAGCTTTCTTGCTGCGACCCCCATCACCGCGACCGAGGCGGCCTGGGTGCGACTCAAGGGCGCCGAGGCCATGCGACAGGCATGGCAGAACGACGGCGTGGACGTGCTGGATCCGAATCGCCGAGCGGCCCCGCCTGACTGGCTGCGCTAAAGCCTTACTCGCCGAGCAGACGCAAAATCGCCCCGACACGCCGAAGAATTGGGCGATTTTGCGTCTGCTCGGCGAGTGGGAACTGCTAGAGCCACTTCCCTTTTCGGAATTGGAAGTACAGAAACAGGCAGCCGATGGTCATCGCCGCCATCACGCCCGGGTAACCCCACGTCCAGTTCAGCTCGGGCATGAAATGGAAGTTCATACCGTAGATCGCTGCGACCATGGTGGGCACCGCGATGATGCCCGCCCAGGCCGACATCTTGCGCATATCACTGTTCTGCTGCATGCCGACACGGGCCAGTGCGGCCTGCACCAGTGAGTTGAGCATGTCGTCGTAGCTGGCGATCTGGTCCGCGGCCGCCGTCTGGTGGTCGGCGACGTCGCGCAGGTAGCGCCGTACCTCCTTGGAAATCAGGTCCTTGTCCTCGGTCTGCATTCGCTGAAACGCGGCCGACAGTGGGTTCACACATCGGCGTAGTTCGACGACCTCGCGTTTGAGCATGTAAATCGGCTCGACGTCGAGTGTGCGGCCAGGGGAGAACGCCACTTCTTCGATGACGTCAATATCGCATTCCATCAGCCTGGTCACGTCGGTGTAGTGATCCACGACGTGGTCGGCGATGGCGTGCATCACCGCGTACGGACCCAACCGCAGATGCTCGGGGTCGGCGTCCATCTTCTTGCGCACCTCGGACAATCCGCCATGGCCACCATGGCGGATCGTGATCACGAAATCCGCACCTACGAAGACCATGACCTCGCCGGTTTCGACGATCTCGCGGGCCAGCACCACCGATTCGTGCGGGACGTAATTGACCGTCTTCAAGACAAGAAACAGGGTCTCGTCGTATCGCTCCAGTTTGGGTCGCTGATGGGCGAGCACCGCGTCTTCGACTGCCAATGGGTGCAGCCCGAAAACCTCGGCCACGTCCTGCATCTGCCTCTGGTCGGGCTCGTGCAACCCGATCCAGACGAATGCCTCGTGCCCTGCCAATTCGATCTCGCGCACCCTGCTCAATGCGGCGGCGTAGGTGTATTTGCCGGACAGCCGGTGACCTTCGACGTAGACGCCGCAGTCGATCAAGGTGTGGCTGGGCGGGTTGGGAATGGGGTGTACGTGCGGCGTATACGTGCGGGGTTTTGCGATTGGTCTCAGCGGTTCAGGCAGTGCGTCGAATCCCTGCGCCACCTCAACCTCCTATCGCTGCGCGGGTCTGGCCGAGCGGTGCTCAATGCTACGCGTCCTGGCAGAACGTGGCATGAAAAGTCCATGGCGGCTGCTGCCTCATGATGGTTGCCGGAACGGCCCCATGGGACCCGGTCTGGTGTTGGACCGAAGGTTTCGGGCCGGCAGCGGTGCGCTAGTTTCATCCGAGACCGAAAGTTTCACATCCCGACCTTCTCCATAAGGAGCAAACCGAAGTGAGCGCAAGTCCTCTCAAGGTCGCCGTCACCGGCGCTGCCGGCCAGATCGGCTACAGCCTGTTGTTCCGCCTGGCAAGCGGCTCGCTGCTGGGGCCGGGTCGCCCGATCGAGCTGCGACTGCTCGAGATCGAGCCCGCGCTCAAGGCGCTCGAGGGTGTCGTGATGGAACTGGACGACTGCGCGTTTCCGCTGCTGGCCGGCGTCGAGATCGGGGCGGACCCGAACAAGATTTTCGACGGCGTGAACCTGGCCCTGCTCGTCGGCGCCCGTCCGCGCGGCCCGGGCATGGAGCGCGGTGACCTGCTGGAGGCCAACGGCGCGATCTTCACCGCGCAGGGCAAGGCCCTCAACGAGGTGGCCGCGGACGACGTGCGCGTGGGCGTGACCGGCAACCCGGCTAACACCAACGCGCTGATCGCGAAGAGCAACGCGCCCGACATTCCGTCCGAGCGGTTCTCCGCGCTCACCCGTCTCGACCACAACCGGGCCATCTCGCAGCTGGCCAAGAAGACCGGTGCCGCGGTCACCGACATCAAGAAGCTGACGATCTGGGGCAACCACTCGGCCACTCAGTACCCCGACGTGTTCCACGCCGAGATCGGCGGTAAGAACGCGGCCGAAGTCGTCAACGACCAGGCCTGGATAGAGGACCACTTCATCCCGACCGTCGCCAAGCGCGGCGCGGCGATCATCGACGCGCGCGGCGCTTCCTCTGCCGCCTCGGCCGCATCGGCGACCGTTGACGCCGCCCGGGACTGGCTGCTGGGCACGCCCGACGGCAACTGGGTCTCGATGGCCGTGGTCTCCGACGGTTCCTACGGCGTGCCGGAGGGCCTGATCTCGTCGTTCCCGGTGACCACCAAGGACGGGAACTGGAAGATCGTCACCGGACTGGAAATCAACGACTTCTCCCGCGGTCGGATCGACAAGTCGACCGCCGAGCTGGCCGACGAGCGCAATGCGGTCACCGAGCTCGGTCTGATTTGAGGCGACCGGCCCCGGGCCGGATTAGCCGAGGCGCACAGTACCCTGATGCGGTGCCAGAAATCGTGTCACCGGTCGTCATCGGAGATGACGAGATCTTCGACGCCCACCTGGCTGGGAAGCTTTCCGTAGAGCTGAAAGCCCCGCTGGACACCCAGCGTGCGTTGTCGATCGCATACACCCCTGGCGTCGCCCAGGTCAGTCGCGCGATCGCCGCCGATCGCACCCTGGCCGCGCGTTACACCTGGGCGAACCGGCTGGTAGCCGTGGTCAGTGACGGCAGCGCGGTACTCGGCCTCGGGGACATCGGCCCGGCGGCGGCGCTACCGGTGATCGAAGGTAAGTGCGCGCTGTTCAAGACATTCGGCGGGTTGGACTCGATCCCGATCGTGCTGGACACCAAGGATCCCGACGAAATCATCGAAACCCTGGTGCGCCTGCGGCCGACGTTCGGCGCCGTCACCCTCGAGGACATCTCCGCACCGCGCTGCTTCGAGATCGAACGTCGTGCCATCGAAGCGCTGGACTGCCCGGTGATGCACGACGATCAGCACGGCACGGCGATCGTCGTGCTGGCCGCGCTGATGGGCGCCACTAAGCTGCTCGACCGCGATATGACGTCGCTGCGGGTGGTGGTCTCCGGCGCGGGTGCCGCGGGCGTCGCGTGCTCGAACCTCCTTCTCGCAATGGGAGTTACGGAGATCACCGTGCTCGACTCGCGCGGCATTCTGCATACCGGCCGCAACGACATGAACAGTGTCAAAGCCGATCTGGCGCAACGTAGCAATCCCGACGGCATCACCGGCGGCATGGTAGAAGCCCTCGAGGGGGCCGACGTGTTTTTGGGACTGTCCGCCGGTGTGGTCCCGGAAGAGCTGATCGCCACGATGGCGCCCGGTGGGATCGTGTTCGCGCTGTCGAACCCGGACCCGGAGATTCATCCTGACGTCGCGGCGAAATACGCGGCAGTGGTGGCGACCGGCCGCAGCGACTTTCCGAACCAGATCAACAACGTGCTGGCCTTCCCCGGGGTGTTCCGCGGCGCGCTGGACGTCGGCGCGCGCCGGATCACCGAGAAGATGATGGTGGCCGCCGCCGAGGCGATCTTCTCCGTGGTGAGCGACGACCTCGCGCCTGACCGAATCGTTCCGAGCCCACTGGACCTGCGTGTCGGAGAAGCGGTGGCCGCCGCGGTGGCGAGCGCCGCAGATACGTCGGGGTGAAACTCGGCAGGCTGGTTGCGCTGCTGCTCACCGCCACACTCGTGGTGCCTGTCTGGGCGGGCTGCGCTTCCGAAACCACCGACCGCAAAGCACTACCGGAGGTGGTGGTCGGATCCGGGCCTGACTCTGAGTCGATGCTGCTGGCCGGCATCTACGTCGCCGCGCTGCGCTCATACGGTTTCGCCGCCCGCGCCGAGACGGCCGCCGACCCGATGACGAATCTGGACTCGGGCGCGTTCACCGTCGTCCCGGCCTTTACCGGGCAGATGCTGCAGGTCTTGCAGCCCGGTGCGTCGGTGCTTTCCGATGCCCAGGTATATCGCGCGATGGTCTCGGCGCTGCCCGAAGGCATCGCCGCAGGCGACTACACCACCGCTGCTGAAGACAAACCCGTGCTGCTGGTTACCGAGTCAACCGCCAGGGCCTGGGGCGACCGTGACCTGAGCGCGGACCTGAGCGCGCTGCCGAAACACTGCGCAGGACTGGTCGTCGGGTCGGTCGCGCGCGTCCAGCCACCCTCGGCGGTGGGATCATGTCGGCTACCGGTCCCGCTGGCGTTGCCGGATACCGCGGCAATGGTGGCCGCGCTGCGGGCCGGGCAGCTGACCGCGGCGTGGACCACCACCGCAGACCCTGGTATTCCAGGCGACCTGGTCGCGCTGGCCGACGGTAAACCCGCGCTGATTCAAGCCGAGAACGTGGTGCCGCTGTATCGCCGCAACGCGCTGACCGACCGGCAGCTATTGGCGATCAATGAAGTCGCCGGCGTGCTGGACACCGGCGCGCTGGCTGAGATGCGCCGCCAAGTGGCCGGCGGCGCCGACCCGCAGGTGGTGGCCGGCGGTTGGTTGAGCGAACACCCACTGGGGCGTTGAGCCGTCCGCTCGTCATCGAGTCTGCGCGGTCGGGTGTCAGTCGTTGCGAGGCAGCAACCGGCGAAATGCCGGCGAGAACAGCTGCTGATATCCCGAACCCGTCAGCCGTACCATCAGGTCCAGGGCCTTGGCGTCCGGGCCGACCAGCACCCGGGCTTTGTTCTTGCGTACGGCTTCCAGGATGATCCGGGCGGCTCGTGGGGGGCTGGTGATGGCCATCCGCTTGTCGAACACATTGGCCAGTTCAGCCGCGTCGAGTCCCTCGGCGGCGGTGGCGTTGCGGGCGATCGCGGTCTTGATGCCGCCGGGGTGCACCGTGGTCACCCCGACGGGGTGGCCGGCCAGCACCATCTCTTGTCGCAGCGCCTCGGTGAAGCCCCGGACCGCGAATTTGGCCGCGTTGTACGCTGACTGCCCCGGCACTGCGAACAGCCCGAACACGCTGGAGATGTTGATGACGTGGCCGTCCCCGGAGGCGATCAGGTGCGGCAGGAACGCCTTGGTGCCGTTGACGACGCCCCAAAAGTCGACGTCCATCACCCGTTCGATGTCCTTGAATTGGCTGATCTCGATGTCGCCGGTGAAGGCGATGCCGGCGTTGTTGTAGATCTGGTTCACCTTGCCGAAGTGGTCGCCGACCGCGTCGGCGTAGGCCAGGAAGGCCTCGCGTTCGGTCACGTTCAGCCGGTCGGCTTTGACCGGCGTACCGATCGCCTTCAACTGCGCCTCGGTCTGGGCCAGTCCTTCGGTGTCGACGTCGCTGATCGCCAGCTTGGCACCCGAGCGGGCCAGCTCGACGGCCAGCGCCTGGCCGATACCAGAACCGGCGCCGGTAACCACGGCGACCTTCCCGGCGAACCCTTCCATGAGCACCCTCTCCCTCGTGTCAGCTGATCTGCGTTGAGGTTACCGATACCGGCGGTCCCCGGTACTAGCGGGTGGAGAGAGTGGACTCAGGTGCACTCAGCCGAACGCCGTGTCGAGGATCTCCTGCTGCTCGACGGCGTGCACCTTCGACGAACCTGACGAGGGGGCCGACATCGCCCGGCGCGAAATGCGCTTGATTCCGCTGAGCAGGTCGGGCAGCACCTCGGGCAGCGTCAGGCCCAACGACGGCCACGCGCCCTGGTTGGCCGGCTCTTCTTGCACCCAGAAGAACTCGTCGGCGTTCTCGTAGCGGCCCAACGTTTCGCGCAGTCGGCGCCGCGGCAGCGGGGCGAGCTGCTCGAGGCGCACGATCGCGACGTCGTCGCGCTGGTCCTTGGCCTTGCGGGCGGCTAGCTCGTAATAGATTTTGCCGCTGGTCAGCAGGATTCGGGTGACCTTGCTGCGGTCGCCGATGCCGTCTTCGTAAGTGGGTTCCTCCAGCACCGAGCGGAACTTGATCTCGGTGAAGTCCCTGACGTCGCTGACCGCTGCTTTGTTGCGCAACATCGATTTCGGCGTGAACACGATCAGCGGGCGCTTGATCCCGTCGAGAGCGTGCCGGCGCAACAGGTGGAAATAGTTGGCCGGAGTCGAGGGCACCGCGATGGTCATCGAACCCTCGGCCCACAGCTGCAGGAAGCGTTCGATGCGGCCGGAGGTGTGGTCAGGGCCCTGCCCCTCGTGCCCGTGTGGCAGCAGCAGCACCACGGTGGACAACTGGCCCCACTTGGCCTCACCGGAGCTGATGAATTCGTCGATGATCGACTGCGCGCCGTTGACGAAGTCGCCGAACTGCGCCTCCCACAGCACAACGGCATCCGGGTTGCCCACGGTGTAGCCGTACTCGAACCCGACCGCGGCGTACTCAGACAGCGGTGAGTCATAGACCAGGAACTTGCCGCCGGTGGGGCTGCCGTCCTTGTTGGTCGCCAGCAGCTGCAGGGGTGTGAATTCCTCGCACGTCTTGCGATCGATGACCACCGAATGCCGCTGGGAGAAGGTGCCACGCCGGGTGTCTTGGCCCGATAGTCGCACCAGCTTGCCCTCGGCGACCAGTGAGCCCAGCGCCAGCAACTCGCCGAAGGCCCAGTCGATCTTGCCCTCGTAGGCCATCTCCCGGCGCTTTTCCAGCACCGGTTGCACGCGCGGGTGCACGGTGAACCCTTCCGGGACAGCCAGGAATGCGTCGCCGATGCGCGCCAGCAATGATTTGTCCACCGCGGTGGATAGGCCCGCTGGGATCATTTGGTCGGATTCCACCGATTCGCTCGGCAAAGCGCCGTGCTTCTCCAGGTCGCGAACCTCGTTGAACACCCGCTCCAGCTGGCCCTGATAGTCGCGCAGCGCGTCCTCGGCTTCCTTGATCGAGATGTCGCCGCGGCCGATCAGGGCTTCGGTGTAGGTTTTGCGGGCCCCGCGCTTGGTGTCGACAACCTCGTACATGTAGGGGTTCGTCATCGACGGATCGTCGCCCTCGTTGTGGCCGCGCCGGCGGTAGCACAGCATGTCGATGATGACGTCCTTCTTGAACTTCTGCCGAAACTCCACGGCCAACTTCGCCACCCACACGCAGGCTTCCGGGTCGTCGCCGTTGACGTGGAAGATGGGCGCGCCGATCATCTTCGCGACGTCGGTGCAGTACTCGCTGGACCTTGAGTACTCGGGCGCGGTGGTGAAGCCGATCTGGTTATTGACGATCAGGTGGATGGTGCCGCCGACCCGGTAGCCGGGCAGGTACGCCAGGTTCAGTGTCTCGGCGACCACGCCCTGGCCGGCGAAGGCGGCGTCACCGTGCATCATCATCGGCACCACCGAGAAGGCCTTTTCGTCCCCTTCGTCCCCTTCGTCCCCTTCGTCCTCGGAGTCTCTGTCCAGCAGATCCTGCTTGGCCCGAACCAGACCCTCCAGTACCGGGTCGACGGCTTCCAGGTGCGACGGGTTGGCGGTCAGCGACACCTGAATGTCGTTGTCGCCGAACATCTGTAGGTAGATGCCGGTAGCCCCGAGGTGGTATTTGACATCGCCGGAGCCGTGCGCCTCTGCCGGGTTGAGGTTGCCTTCGAACTCGCTGAAGATCTGCGAGTACGGCTTGCCGACGATGTTGGCAAGCACATTGAGCCTGCCTCGGTGCGGCATGGCGATGACCACTTCGTCCAGGCTGTGCTCGGCGCACTGGTCGATCGCCGCGTCCATCATCGGGATCACGGCTTCGGCGCCTTCCAGCGAGAACCGTTTCTGACCGACGTACTTGGTCTGCAGGAACGTTTCGAAGGCTTCCGCGGCGTTGAGTTTGCTCAGGATGTATTTCTGTTCTGCCACAGTCGGTTTGACGTGCTTGGTCTCGACGCGCTCTTCCAGCCACTGCTGTTGCTCGGGTTCGAGGATATGGGTGTACTCGACGCCGATGTGGCGGCAATAGGCGTCGCGCAGGAGGCCCAGAACGTCACGCAGCTTCTTGTACTCACAACCGGCGAATCCGTTGACCTTGAACACGCGATCGAGATCCCACAGCGTCAGGCCGTGGTTGAGCAGTTCGAGATCGGGGTGGCTGCGGAACCGGGTGGTGTCCAAGCGAAGTGGATCGATATCGGCCATTAGGTGGCCGCGGTTGCGGTAGGCCGCGATCAACTCCATGACGCGAGCGTTCTTGTCGACGATCGAGTCCGGGTTGTCGGTGCTCCAGCGTATCGGCAGGTACGGATTACCCAACTCGCGGAAGACCTCGTCCCAGAAGCCGTCCGAGAGCAGCATTTCGTGGATGGTGCGCAGGAAGTCACCGGATTCCGCACCCTGGATGATGCGGTGGTCATAGGTCGAGGTCAGGGTGATCAGCTTGCCGATACCCAATTCGGCGATGCGCTCCTCGCTGGCGCCCTGGAACTCGGCGGGGTATTCCATTGCACCGACGCCGATGATGGCGCCCTGGCCGGCCATCAGCCGCGGCACCGAGTGCACGGTGCCGATGGTGCCAGGGTTGGTCAGCGAAATCGTCACGCCGGCAAAGTCTTCAGCGGTCAGCTTGCCGTCGCGTGCGCGGCGGACGATGTCTTCGTAGGCCGTGACGAATTGCGCGAATCGCATGGTCTCGCAGCCCTTGATGCCGGCAACCACCAGGGAGCGTTTGCCGTCTTTGCCTTGCAGGTCGATGGCCAGGCCGAGATTGGTGTGAGCGGGCGTGACGGAGGTGGGCTTGCCGTCGATCTCGGCGTAGTGCCGGTTCATGTTCGGGAACTTCTTGATCGCCTGCACCAGCGCGTAGCCCAACAGGTGGGTGAAGGAGATCTTGCCGCCGCGAGTGCGCTTGAGCTGGTTGTTGATGACGATCCGGTTGTCGATCACCAGCTTGGCCGGGACGGCCCGGACGCTGGTGGCCGTTGGCACGTCCAGCGACGCGGACATGTTCTTGACGACGGCTGCGGCGGCGCCGCGCAGCACCTGCAACTCGTCACCTTCGGCCGGTGGGGGAGAAGCGGATTTGGCCGGCGCGACCGCGCCGTTGCCCTCCGCGGCGGGCTTGGGTTGCGCAGCGGCCGATGCAGGCGGCTCGGCAGCGGGGGGCAGGGCGGCTGGGGCCGGTACCGGGGTGGGTTCGGGGGTCGCTTCGGGGTTGTAGTCAACCAGGAACTCGTGCCAGCTCGGATCGACCGACGAGGGGTCGTCGCGGAACTTGCGGTACATCTCCTCGACCAGCCACTCGTTCTGCCCGAATGGTGAACTGATGTTGCCCACGGCCGCTGTTCGCCTCGATTCCTTGTTCTTTTAGTCCTGCTCGCGCTATTGCGTGACGCCTGCGATTTCGTTCACCCCGCTTGGCGAGGTATCTCATGCCCGCGGCGGTCAGAGAACTTTTCCGCCCCATAAAGGCTAACGCTTCGCCGGCAATTCGCCAGAGAGACCGGAGAGTCCGGGGTCTAGCCGGCTTGGTGGGTGCTCGGCAATACGCGCAGGGTGGCCGGCCAGCGCGCGGGCGGGGCGCCGAAGGCGTCGCGGGCGTTGCGCACGATCTTCTTGCCCACGATGCGGTTGCCGACGCCGCCGACCGCGGCGCCGATGCCAACCGGCAGCATTTTGCCGAACATCAGCGCGCCGCGTCGCACCGCGTACCGCTTGACGAAGTACTTGAGCATCCGCGTGTTCAACCGTGCCAGCGTCGACATCGGCAGTGCGGCCATGCCCTCGGCCAGCCAACCGCCGTTGGTGCGGCCCGGACCGAGCAGCTCACCGATGGCACGCTTGCTGTCGTCGCCGACCAAGACAGCCAGCACCAGAGCTCGGCGTCGTTCGGCGTGGTCAGCGGGGATCCCGTACACCACTGCATTTGCCAGCACGAAGACCGCGGTGGCCTCGAGGAAGAACACGGTTTCCCCGGCGCCGGCAGACATCGCCGTCAACGTCCCGACACCGGGAAACGTCGCCGCCGAACCCACCGCGGCACCGCTCGCCGTCAAAGCGGCCAGGTAGCGCTTCTCCAGTTTGGCGACGATCTCGCCGGGGCCGGCACCTGGATGCGCGCGTCGCAGCCGGGCCACATAGGCTTCCGCAGCCGGCCCTTGTAGCCGCGAGCTACGTTCGATGACCTGCGCCAATGCCCGCGCGGACGCTTTGGGCTGACCGCCTGCGCTGGTCTCTAGCGGTCCTGGTCCACTCCAAGACCGATCTCGAGACCCTTTCCATTGGGCGCACATATTGCCTCTCCTGTTAATTGCTTCCCTCCAGGCTAACCCCCGCTCGGCGAATCGCAGCCAGACTCGAAAACCTGCCCCTTGATCGACCTTGCCTAGGCTCTGTGGCTGGCGAGCTAACTGCGCCGCCCGGGATAATGCCCCAGTGGTGGGCACTCGCCGGCATGCGGGTGGACCATCCGCAGGCGGCGGGTAAACCGGTCGGCCAGACAAGCCGGACAGGGCTGGACGCCATCGTCGGGAGCTGAAACGAGGTGGGCAGATGAGCACGGCGAGGCCCCCGTCCCCATCGAGCTCCGGAAACCGTTGGAACGCGCTGTGGGCGATGATGATCGGCTTCTTCATGATCATGGTCGATTCGACCATCGTCGCGGTCGCCAATCCGACCATCATGGCCGACTTACACATCGGGTACGACGCCGTGGTCTGGGTGACCAGCGCCTACCTGCTGGGATACGCGGTGGTTCTGTTGGTGGCCGGCCGACTCGGTGACCGGTTCGGTCCGAAGAATCTCTACCTCATCGGTCTGGTCGTATTCATGCTCGCCTCGATGTGGTGTGGGCTGTCGGGCAGCGCGGCCATGCTGATCGCGGCTCGAGTCGTGCAAGGTGTCGGCGCCGGGGTGCTCACGCCGCAGACGTTGTCGACGATCACCCAGATCTTCCCGCCGCATCGGCGCGGTGCCGCGATGAGCGTGTGGGGGGCGACCGCCGGGGTGGCCAGCCTGGCGGGGCCGCTGGCCGGGGGCGCGCTGGTCGACGGGCTGGGTTGGCAATGGATCTTCTTCATCAACATTCCCATCGGCATCGTCGGGTTGGCGTTGGCGGTTTGGCTGGTCCCAGTGCTGCCCACCCAGGCGCACCGGTTCGATCTGGTCGGCGTCGGGTTGTCCGGGGTGGGCATCTTCCTGATCGTCTTCGGGTTGCAGCAGGGCCAGTCCGTACATTGGCAACCTTGGATTTGGGCGGTCATCGTCGTCGGTGTCGGTCTCATTTCGGCATTCGTGTTCTGGCAGTCGGTCAACACCCGCGAACCGCTGATCCCGCTCAAGATGTTCGGTGACCGCGACTTCAGCCTGTGCAACGTCGGGGTGGCCATTACGTCGTTCGCGTCGACGGCGATGATGCTGCCGGTGACGTTCTACGCGCAGGCGGCGTGCGGGCTATCGCCGACGCGTTCGGCCCTGTTGATCGCGCCGATGGCGATCGCCAACGGCGTGCTCGCGCCGTTTGTCGGCGTGATCGTCGACAGATATCACCCACGGCCCGTGATCGGTTTCGGCTTTTCGATGCTGGCAATTGGGCTGACATGGCTTTCGTTCGAGATGGTTCCGGGCACGCCGATATGGCGGTTACTGTTGCCGTTCGGCGCAATTGGTGTCGGGGGTGCGTTCATGTGGTCGCCGCTGACGGCCACCGCGACGCGCAACCTGCCCCCGCACCTGGCCGGCGCGGGCTCCGCCGTGTACAACTCGATCCGGCAGCTCGGGGCGGTGCTCGGGAGCGCTGGCACGGCCGCGTTCATGACATGGCGGATCGGCGCCGAGATGCCGCGATACGCACCCGCAGCGCAAAACCGGACCGCCCTGGAACTGCCGGACTTCGTGCGCGAGCCGTTCGCCGCCGCGATGTCGCAGTCGGTGCTGCTGCCCGCATTCATCGCGCTGTTCGGAATTGTTGCCGCGCTGTTCTTGGTCGGCTTTACGCATTCGGCCGGCGAATTCCGGCCCGACGGGCTGACCGGCCACCCGCCCGACGGCGGTCTCGTCGACGACGACTACGACGACTACGTCGAGTACATAATTCGTCGTGAACCGGATGCCGGGCACCGTCCGGATACCAGGATCCCACCGGCGTACGAGGAAGAAGGCGACACCGATCCGCTGCAGGTGCAGGTCGGTCGGCACTCGTCCGGGAGGTAGGGCAGTCAGCCAGGCAGATCGACCGACGTCAATGCCAAAAACGCGCCCAAGTCGACCAGGCCGGCAGGCGTAGCGGGCAGATGTTCGGTCAGTGTCTCCGAGCGCACGATCACCGCTGCATATTGTGCCCTGCTGATGGCGACGTTGAGTCGATTCCTGTTGAGCAGGAAGGAGATTCCGCGTGGTACCTCATCGGCGGAGGAGGCTGTCATCGAAATGAAGACCAGCGGCGCCTGCGCGCCCTGGAACTTGTCGACTGTTCCGACCCGGACGCCGCCGAGCCCGGCCGACGTCAACACCTGACGCACCAGCGCCACTTGGGCGTTGTACGCGGCCAATACCAGCACGTCGGAGGCTGTCAACGGCCGGGTACCGTGCTCGTCGGTCCACGCCGCGCCGAGTAGCCGCTTGATCTCGGCGGCGATCGCGCCGGCCTCCTCCGGGCTATCAGTCGAGTTGCCTTGATGGCCGACAGGAAGCACGCGCAGGCCGGGCTGATACCCGTCGAGGCGACGCGCGGCGGTGCGCTCGGTGTGTGAATGGAGTCGGCCCTCGTAGGACAGCGTGGAGACCGCGGCGCAGACCGCCGGGTGCATCCGGTACGAGCGGTCCAGGAAGTAGCCGCGTTCGTCGGGCAGCGTGTGCTGACCGTCAACCAGCCAATCCAGCGCCGACGTGTCGACTGGCTCGGGATGTGTGCCCTGACTGACCTGGGGCAGCTGCTGTGGGTCTCCGAGCAGCAACAGATTCCCGGCCGCCGGTGCCACGGCGATGGTGTTGGCCAAACAGAACTGACCGGCCTCGTCGATCACCAGCAGATCAAGGCTGCCCGGGGGAACCCGATTGGCATTGGCGAAATCCCATGCCGTACCACCGACCACACATCCGGCGTTGTCGGCAATGAATGCGGGGTATTCGCTTCCTTCGATCTCCTGCCAGCGCGGAGCGTTGTGGTCGTGGCGTTTCTTTGCAACCTGCCGTGGATCGAGGCCGGTGTCGATCACACAGTCCAGCAGGTTCTCCACCGTGGCGTGTGATTGCGCGACAACTCCGACGCGCCAGCCATGGTCGACGACCAACTTTGTGATCACACCAGCGGCGGTGTGCGTCTTGCCGGTTCCCGGTGGTCCGTGCACCGCCAGGTACGACGAGTCCAGGTCCAGTGCCGCCGAGGTGATGTCGGTGACGGTGTCGGGGCCGCGGGCGAGCGGAGCGCCGCTGCGGGTGCGGGGCGCGCGACGCAGCAGGATGTCGACTACAGCCGTGTGTGGTAGTTGTGGCAAGCCGGCGGATATGGCAGTGGCCGTCGATTCGATCGACTCGCGCAGGGGTGTCGTCGGCACGGGTGGTCCGGGGGTGAGCGCGAAGGGCAGCTGGTGAAAAGTGTTGCCATCACTGCCCACTCGTTCGACGATGACCACTTCGGTGGGCACCGTCGGGTCGTCGACCCCGATAACCTCGGCGCGTCCGGCCGCCCGCCGGTCGGGATTGTCGGTCATGCCCGGCGGGGCCGGCGGCTCGTAGAGCGCAAATACGTTTGTCGTCAGGTCGCCGCGTGCCAACTCACCGCTCAACCGCACCCGTCGCTGTAGCTTGCGCGCGCGAGGAGGCGTCTGCCAATCGACGGCCACTGACGCCTTCTCGGCAATGAAAACGTCGGTGTTGTCGGCCCATTCGTCGACCGGGAAGTTGAGCCGGTCGAAGTGCGCCCACCAGAACGGCTTGTCTTCTCGACGGTGGTAGCCGCGCGCCGCGGCCACCAGCGCGACCGCCGTCTGCTCGGGCGTGCGGTCGGCGATGGCGGTGTCGCCGGTGAAAGTCGTCAAGGCCTTCGCTAGCTGGTCATGGTCTTCGACGGTGTTGCCTTCGGGAACTGGTTGGGCGCCAATCGGTACGACGCCCGATTCGTAAGCGCGCAGCATCAACCAGTTGCGCAGTTCCTGAGTAGACCGGCAGTCGTAGAGGTTGTAGTCCTCGATCTCTTTCAGCACGGTTGCGGCTTCGTCGAAGCGGCCGGCAGCCCCCAGTTCGCAGTACCGTGCGTAGGAGGTGATCGAATCGGCAGCCGTGGTGACATCACCAACGCGCAGCTGCGCCCCCATGTAGAGCGGCTCCAGTGCCTTGAGGCTGAACGACTCGGCACCCACACGAATGCTCTTGCGCACCAACGGGTACAAGTCAACCAACGTCCCGCTACGCAGCAGTTCGTCGACCTCGTCCTCACCGACTCCGTACCGTCCGGCGAGCCGCAACAAGGCGGTCTTCTCGTAGGGCGCGTAATGGTAGATGTGCATGTTGGGGCGACGTTTGCGACGCGTGGCCACCATCGCCAGAAAATCGATCAGCGCTTTGCGTTCGTCGCTGCGGTTGTGGGCCCACAGCGGGCGAAAGGTCCCCGCAGGCCCGGCTTCCAAGACGCCGAACAGGTATTCCAGACCCCACTCGCGGCCGTCGGCGGTCCACAGCGGATCACCCTCGAAGTCGAAGAACAAGTCGCCGGGGTCCGGCTCGGGCAACAGTGTCAGCGGCTGCGGGTCGCCGATCTCGTACTGGGGAATGCCGCTGTCGCGTTGCAGAATTTGCAGTTTGGCTTGCGCGGTCAGCTTGCCCAGCGCGCCGGGTGTCAGGTCGGGCACCGGACCGGAATGACCGGCCAGTCCGGCGATAGTCATGACTCCGACGTCAAGTAACTTGTCGCGCTGGCTCACTCGCATACCGGCGATAAGCAGCAGATCGTCGTTCGCACGCAACTGTTCCTCGCATAGCGGGCAACGAAAACAGGCCCGCACCCCTTCGTCGTCCCAGCGCACCGCGGTGCCTGCGGCGTAATGATCGTCGAGCAGCCGCTGTAAGAGCGCGCGCTGGGATCGGTAGACCGGGATCAGGTCGCAGACGCGATACCGTACGACCGTCCCGTCGCCCAGTAGCAGCTCGGCCTCCGGGGCGGTCGGGACGCCCGAGCCGGCCAGCGCGTCGGCATAAGCCGCCAGCTGCAATAGTGCGGTGATCTTGGGCGAGCGAGCCAGCTTGGTGTCGGTGACCCGGTATTGCTCGCCTTCTCGCACCAGGAAGTCGGCGAACCCCAGGAAGCGGCCGTCGAACATCGCGGCCTGATACACAGCGGGAGCGCGCTTGGCGATGGCGCGTTGGGTCGCCTCTGCAGCGGCTACCAGCCCGGCGAGCGTGTAAGCAGGGCGGCCGATGACCGCGACGGCATCGCCGAATTCGTCGCGCAATTGGTCGAGTTCGCGTCGCTCATGGTCGTTACCCAGAGCGATAGTGCGCGCGAGCAGCTCGTCTTGGGCGGACTGCGCGGTGACGGCGGGGCCGCGGCCAAGTTTCGCGTCGAAATCCCGTAGCAGGGCGTATTCGCAGCGGGCGGCGGCGGCAAGATCCGACGCGCTGTAGACGATGCTGTCGCCCGTGACGAACACAGCAGCAACCTTAGGTGAGGTGTCCGACAGAATTGGTGGCACCGAAGGACTGGGCGTGAGTGGGCGCCGATCAATCCGCGCACGGCGCGGGGTGGATTCGCATCTGCAGGTGATCTGTGTTCTCGCTTGGGTGCGGTGGGGCGGGGTGCGCGGGCGTGGTCGGTGACACCCGGGGTTTGCGGCGTGGTGGGGTGTGTGGGTGCCGCCGTGGTGACGGTGGCTGGGAAGAGGTCCTCGACCATGTCGCTGTGGGGGTGTGTCTGAGTGTTTGGTGGCTGGTAGCGACGGCGGTTTCTAGAGCGGGCTCGAAACCTGGGGCGGTGGGAATGGCTGATGTCGCAGAATCGTGGAGGGCTACCCGGTGATGTAGTGGTGACGGTGGGATGCCCGGCGATCATCGGCTTTTTCGCTGTGTTTAGCGCCGGGGTTGTGTGCACGATTGAGTTAACATTGTTATCCAGGTTATGAGCTGGCATTTTATGATTTGCGGCACCTAATTGTGTTGTGGGCCTTGAGTAGCTGGCATGTGTGCCAGCTATCGTGACTGGAGGTCAACGGGAGCGCGATGAGCGGGTTGGCCGCACTGGGCGGGTCGGTGGGGGTGGTGTCGGTGCCACGCCGGTAGCCGGACACGCGCCGAGATTTGCGCGCAAACAAAAGCCGCAAAAAGCGTTTCTTTGCTGCCCGGATCCCTTACGCTACGCGTTGTCGCGGGCAGGTTTTTATTCCGCAATAGCTTGTTTCGGCTGTGCATAGTTTAGAGGGAGCCCCATGATGTCGTTTGTCGTCGTAGCGTCGGATCAGCTGGCTGCGGCCGCCGGGGATGTGGCCGGGATCGGGGCGGCGCTGCGGGCGGCGCATGCCGCGGCGGCGGCGCCGAC